>Ga0325404_1004147_pt1 | contig 15424 bp, 10 predicted proteins | sample PopdelMetagenome_18_FD_205664 | JGI IMG/M metagenome (GOLD analysis project Ga0325404, IMG submission 205664) | Populus deltoides microbial communities from Bellville, Georgia, United States - Xylem-Control-R1 | ecosystem: Host-associated > Plants > Phyllosphere > Stem > Wood/Secondary xylem... | reverse complement strand
TTAACAACTCTCCATCCGCCTACAATTACATCATCAACACTATTTTCATCATATCTTTTTTCTTCTTTTTTCTTTTTCACAGGGACTTTCTTCAATTCTAGCACCCTTGAAGAATTGCATCTAGATCTTACTTCTCTCCCAATAAACTTTCTCCGGAACATTGGAGCATTACCTGCTCTTAAAGTTTTGTCTGTTGCTGGATGTGACCTCCATGGCACCCTACCCGCCCAAGGTAAATTAACAACTCTCCATCTGCCTATAATTACATCATCAACAAAAGATTCTTTCAACACTATTTTGACTGTTTCGAGATACATTGTACAGGTTGGTGTGAATTGAAGAATCTGAAGCAGTTAGATCTCTCTGGAAATAATTTAGGAGGTTCACTTCCATATTGTTTGGGAAACTTGTCATCTCTACAACTATTAGATGTTTATGAAAACCAATTTACTGGAAATATTGCCTCTGGTCCCCTTACCAACCTCATATCCCTTGAATTCCTCTCATTATCAAATAACCTCTTTGAAGTTCCCACTTCAATGAAGCCTTTTTTGAACCACTCAAGCCTCAAGTTCTTCTCTAGTGAGAACAACAGACTAGTAATAGAACCTGCTGCCTTTGATAATTTGATTCCAAAGTTCCAACTAGTCTTTTTCCGCTTGTCAAGTAGGCCAACATCAGAAGCACTCAATGTAGATATTCCTGACTTCCTCTATTACCAATACGACTTAATAACCCTTGATCTCTCCCACAACAACATCACCGGAATGTTTCCTTCGTGGTTGCTTAAGAACAATACACGATTGGAGCAACTATATATGAGCGAGAACTCCTTTGTTGGTACTTTGTCATTGCCAGATGACTCATATCCAAATATGATCGAATTAGATATATCCAACAACAACATGAACGGTCAAATTCCAAAAGATATTTGTTTGATCTTTCCAAATCTATGGACCTTAAGGATGGCTAAGAATGGATTCACAGGTTGTATTCCTTCTTGTTTAGGAAATATTAGCTCTCTTTCATTTTTAGATTTATCTAACAATCAATTATCCACAGTAAAACTAGGACAACTAACAACATTATCGTTTCTCAACCTGTCAAACAACAATTTGGGTGGTAACAACTTTTGGGGTCAGATATCAGATTTTCCATTATATGGGTGGAAAATGTGGATTGTATTGGATTTGAGTTACAATCAATTTTCAGGCATGCTTCCAAGGTGGTTTGTCAATTCTACAGACCTTAGACTAATTAATTTGTCCAAAAATCATTTTAAGGGTCCGATCCATAGAGACTTTTGTAAGCTTGGCCAACTTGTATATTTGGACCTTTCTGAGAACAACTTGTCTGGATATATACCATCTTGTTTCAGTTCAACATCTCTAACCTATGTGCATCTATCCAAAAATAGATTGAGCGGTCCATTAACATATGGATTTTATAACAGCTCTTCCCTAGTTACGATGGATCTTCGAGATAACAACTTCACCGGCTCCATTCCAAATTGGATTGGCAATCTTTCATCACTGAGTGTTCTTCTTCTGAGGGCTAATCACTTTGATGGTGAGCTCCCTGTTCAGTTATGCTTGTTAGAACAATTAAGCATTTTGGATGTTTCAAAAAACCAGCTCTCTGGTCCAATACCATCATGTTTGGGCAATCTTACTTTCATGGAAAGTTACCAGAAAGCGTTCGTGGATCTCAGAGTTGGTTTTGGATCACAGTCCATAGAAAGAGCTTATTATGAAACAATGGGTCCACCACTAGTGGATAGTATGTATAGTTTGGGAAAGGGTTTGTGGCTTAACTTTACAGAAGTGATAGAATTTAGAACTAAAAATATGTATTATGGTTACAAGGGGAATATCCTCAGCTACATGTCTGGTATTGATCTCTCTAATAACAACTTCGTAGAAGCAATCCCACCAGAATTTGGAAACTTAAGTGAGATACTATCATTAAACTTATCACACAACAATCTCACTGGATCTGTCCCTGTAACATTCTCAAACCTAAAGCAGATTGAGAGTTTGGATCTTTCTTACAACAACTTGAATGGTGTCATCCCTCCACAACTTACTGAAGTTACCACACTGGAAGTTTTTAGTGTGGCGCACAATAACTTGTCAGGTAAGACACCCGAGAGAAAATTTCAGTTTGGGACCTTCGATGAAAGTTGTTATGAAGGAAATCCTTTCTTGTGTGGACCTCCATTGCGAAACAATTGTAGTGAGGAAGCAGAGTCTCAGCTAGTGCCTAATGATGAACAAGGAGATGATGGTTTCATAGACATGGACCTTTTCTACATCAGTTTTGGTGTATGTTACACAATTGTGGTGATGACGATTGCAACAGTTCTCTACATCAATCCATATTGGCGACGCAGGTGGTTGTACTTCATTGAAGGCTGCATAGATACTTGCTACTATTTTGTGGTGGCTAGTTTTCGCAAGTTCTCCAACTTCAGAAGGTGAATTTGTTACTAGGGAGACGGTCATTCCTAGTTTGTCATGATTGTTTGTTTAGCTATTGGGTGCTTAATTTTGTAGTGTATTGTCCCTACATCAAATATATAAGTCGGACTTCTCATTCCTGAACCATTAGGAAGGGAGCTGATTTGGATTGGTCATTGACTATTTGTCCTGTATGTCTAGCTATTGGGTTCTTCATTTGTAGTGTACTGTCTCTAAGCTCAACCTTTCTATTTGAATAGTTATTTGGGCTAAATATATAAGCTGGACTTGTCATTCCTAAATCATTAGAAAAGGAACTGATTTGGATTGGTCATTGACTCGGCTGTGATTACTCTTTCAACTCTCAAGACTTGTCTGAAAATAAATTGCCAAAACCACTACTAAGTAGAAACAAAATATTCTATGCATGTGAGCAACACTTACATCTGCCAATGTTTCAAGGGCGACCCCACCTTAGTTATTCAGTCAAAGCATTGAAATTGGAGCAAGAAGATCCACCTCAGTTATTCAATCAAAGCTTGGAGTGGTCGCAGATTGAGGCTGCCTGTCGAAACCCTGAAGATTTGCCCGCAGCATGTAGGAATCAAACCAAAGCCCCTTTTAAGAAAATTTAATCTGCCTGTCGAAACGCTGAAGATTCGCCCTCATAAAAATCTGCCTTGTGTTTAAAAAAACACCTCCCTTCTGTTTCCTCAACATTTCAAGTCATGTTTGATGCCCCAGGCAGGAAAAAGGACAAAATTTTAGAAGAGATGATTCAACATGACAAGTTCAAATATTTTGGCTTGGATTTGTAGTAAGTCCTGTGAAATTTTTGCTACAATATCATTCTCTTCCCCCTTTTCTTTTCTTAAAATCTCTCGTCCCGCATCATCATAATTGGTTGTGACATAGAAACCCCAGATAAAGATGAAAGAGAACCATACTGCAAGCTTGACATATTGTTCTGCTGCATTGTTGGTATAGAACCTTGCACATTCATTGATTGCAACTAGGTATTCAGTTGATTTTCATGGGACTGCAATAGAGGAACTGGAGACTGGGATTGCTGCATAGGTTGCACATGAGGCTGGGGAAGTTGTCCTAGCTATAGATTAGGAATTGGCTTCCTGAATCTGCTTGGGTTCAGAAAACTTACAATATGCTTCTCATTGGAACCCAATTTCTCCTTGAAACTAGGTGTGATGTTGTTTTTTGAGACCTGTAAGAATGTTATCAAGCGCTCCAACATGGCCTTGAATACCTCCATCTTTTCAAGTTGTTCTGACTTCGGTTGTTGCGGATGAGAGTCAAGCTGAAAAGCAAAGTTAACATACACGAGAATTAAAAATTGCATTGATCCTTTGTAGCAAAACATTAGTGAAAAAAAATGTTTCTATTCCAATTCTTCTATGTCGATGCATGGTTGTGGGGGCGGTTGGGGCAAGGGGTAGGTGATTAGTGCAGATGATACAGTGACAGGCAATGCTGATGATGAAAACAAATTAATACAAAAGCTCAACATGGGGAAAATGCAGATAATCATGCATGGACAGATAATCCGGAAGAAATTGCAGAGACAATTTACCTTGTAACACCGTCAAATGTCATGAAATCTCAAACATTTCTTTACTAATGTCAAGTATGAAATAGTATGTCTAAGATTATGGGATTTTTTTTTTTTTGAAATTTCGGCAAAGTTTCTTTTGTTTTCTGATGTTACCAAGTTATCGACTAGACTTCATTCAATCACAATACTCAAAACTTCCACTTTGATCCAACCATCCTGGATTATGTACCATCTCATCAAATAATATTTCACACAACTATACTTCATTGTATTTTCTCAATCTTACATCATCAACAAATAACACATTAACTACAAACAATTAGAAACTCAAAAGATTCATATTGAACTAATTATTACATTAACATGCATCCATCTTTTAAACATGCATGATTATAATTACTAAATATTCTTTTTGAATAGTTTAATAATATTAGTTCCTTACTCATACATTTTAAATGTACAAGTACCAAAAGCAAACATCTTCTTGATAAATATTTTACAATCTACATATAATACAAATTACATATAAAGCAAATATATTACATCCCACAAAATAAACAGATTAAAACACAGAGCCCATATTTAATGCTCCGCATCACCTCGTGAAAAACCTGTATACATAACATTAATAAAAAATAAGAAAGATAATACATTAAAGATGATAAAGCTATTATGTTCACAAGTCTTTAAAATATATCAAATTATCTTTCATCACCAACTTACTATATATCAACATTAATAACCCATTCATAATTTATTAATCTATACTTATAGGACCTCTGTAACCAACACTTATTGCTTAATTTTTAATTTGGTAATTCATAATTTTACCTCAAACCCGGCTAACCCTTTTAAATAGCCAACAATCAACCCGGTAATTCCATACGAATTACCCAACATCCGGCTATTCTCTATCAATAGTCAATCTAACCGGTAATTCCATACGAATTACCCAACATCCGGCTATTCTCTATCAACAGCCAATACCAACCGGTAATTCATACTAACCAACCGGTAATTCCATACTAACTGGTAATTATATACTAACCGGTAATTCATACTAACTACCCGACATCCCAATTATAATACCAACAGTTTCTTCATCTACTTCTTCCATACCAACATGTCATAAACAACTCATAACTAATAATGAAACTTGAAATTTTAAAAGAAAGTGATGAATCACTTACCGTATGCTCGTGATGGCCCAGCTCCTCCTGCCTGATGCCCTGCTCCCGGTACAACTCCTGAATCAATCAGATTGCACTACATTATTAATCCATTATCATATCTCCTACGTGTCTAAATTTGAAGCACGTAATAATATTTTTTATTTAATTGGGGTTTACACCAAAATTTTCATTCATTTGTCACCTCATTTTCAACATATAGTTTTAATCAATTTTCTTCTTTTAACTCACTTAAAGAATTCTCCCATGAACTTTTCCTACCATTTATTTATTCCTTCTTTTCACCTTCTTATGATGTTTCTTCACTTGTTCATATTTTGAATACTTCAAATAAGATAAAGAACATCATTTCTCAAACATAAAACAATCAAAACCTCATTCCTATATTTCCTCATCCTTAATTACAAGTTCTTTTCTTCAAAATTATTCAATTTATTTCTTAATTACTACTTACATTCACTATTTCTATACTATTCAACCTCAATTCCATCATGTTTACTATTTTTCTCAAAATCCTCAAATTCTCATAAGAACCCTAATTAAAAAAAATCAAGATTATAAGAAATTAAATCAAATTTAATTGTCATTGTTTGATAACTTACTCAAATAAACCCAAAAACACTTCATTCAAGTAAGAATCTAAACTTTTCATGCTTATCGATCGAAGTTCTTCCAACTTTTCTTCTCCTTCTAGTGTGGTCAGCCCTCCTCACCTTTCTTATATCTTCCTTCACTTGATTCTTCCTTAATTTAATGTTCCAAGTCTTTCAAACTTACAAGTTTCAAAGCTCTATCTCACTTTTTCTTGTTTTTCTCTTAACTTCTCACGTTCTTCTCTTATTTTCTTTTTTTTTCTTTTCACATTTGTTATTGCCAGTTGGCAGTTCATAACAGAAAAGGGGCTGCCTTGTATTATTTTTAATGGTAAATTAACATTTTACCCTTAATGAGTCTTTTTGCTTCCATTTGACGGTCTTTATTCTTTGATAGCACTACCAATCTCCGTTCATCCTAAAATTTTAAACAGATTTTATTCAATATATTTTAAGGTTCGTCATAAAATTGCAGCCCAATCTGATGGTCGGATTTAAAATTACGTCCAATAATGTAAAACTAGTCAAATTATGATTTTTCGTCAAATTTCTGAATTTCTCTAAAAATTCTGAAATTTTAACCCAAGCTAAAGAATCATATTAGAAGGCTCCACGTAAATTTTCAGAATTTTGTGATAACCCGGTTGAGAGTTACAAAATGTTTTCTTTTTGTTTTACATGAAACTAGTCAATTTATAATTTTTCGCCCAGAGGTTTTACATACCTGCTATAACTTGGCAGCAATTCTCTGGTACATTTCATTTATTTTAGGGAAATATGTCTCCTTCATGACTTTGATCTAGGAAGAACAAATAACCAGCAAAACATTATCGGTCATATGCTTGATTTCTTCAGGTGCCAATCAGAAAGAAAGTAACACAAACAAACTTAAGGGAATTGATAAAAATAAAATAATAAAAAAAGGGCAGAGGACAGCATAAATTAGTTGAGATAAAATAGCAATAGCAGAGTGGAATTAATGCTGGAAACTCAAAAGGATGTCGATATTGATGGAATGGAAAGATGCAAAGGGCTGTGTAGGTACACCTTTAGACAAGATTCAGGGATTGGTCAAGTCAATGGATGTCACAACTTTAGCAACGCTTCTTAGCCTTAGATCCTAAGCATGACCCCATGTATCATTATCAACAACCATTCTTATTCCCGTTTTAATACTCTCCTAAGCACACAACGATAGGACTCGTTGGAAATAAATAATAAAATAATAATTCACCACACAACAAATATAGGGGGAAAAATAGAAAGGGAGAGGTTTGCAATAAAAAACTGTCGTGCCAGAACCAAGAAAGCAATCCTCTTGACCTAGAAATCTGAATATTTTTACCTTCATTCATCTTATCAATGATTAATCATTTCTTAGTTGCTGCAATCATGGAACTTACAATGCTTCCTAACTAATCCCAACCATAGCTGAATAAAATTCCTTGGACCAATCCCAGGAGACCTTTTTCCATCGAAATCTTGCAAGACTATGGCATACATGAACTCCATCTAATGAACAGTAAATCACAGAAATTACCTTCTGATAGATCTCCTCTTGCCAATCAGCGCCTTTTGCATGTCCAGTCTGTGCTGTAGAATCTAGGGATGCTACAAAAATTTCAATGCAGGCAACAAAAAATTAGAATTCATGTATTTTTGTGTCTTTTCCATATACAAGGGTATTTCTGTAATTTTCACTCTTGCTGAAAATTATGGAATACTGCAAGTCTCAGTTTTATTTTCCATTTAGTATTTTATTATCCCAAAGTATAGCGAGCTTCATTAGGTTTTTCCTATTCTAGATAGGACTATTAGTATTTTCCTACAGAGGAATACAAGTCCTTTTCGGACTAGGAGTACTAGGAACTCCATCTAAACATTATGTAATCATTCAAACTGACGGACAGACCCTATAAATCCAGAATGAGAGGTGAACAGCTGGTGCAATGCACTGGAGGGTATGATGCGGTAACAGATGCGTGTGTGATTGCAATGGTTTCAATAGCAGTGGCATTTCTAATGCCATAAGTGGCAACAGTGGCACATAAAGCTACCAAAAAAAGCATTACCTAGCATGTCTCTGAGAATTGGCAAACATAGTGGAGGGATTCCCTTGTCCCATTGAATTCCCCACTGAGTTCTGTGAAACACCGGGGATGCTCTGCATGTTAGGATCCTGGACAACAGTGTTGGGGATAGTCTGGGTTACACCGGAGACAAGAGGCGGTGCCGCTTGTAAACCAGCAGAACTTTGAACTCCATTAGATGCCATGCAATTCTGCATGTTCTGTGATAACAACTGCTGGCATGCTTGAGACTGATCGGTGGACAATAGGATAGGGAGAAACAGCCCATGATTCTGAACTTGAGGGGGCATACTATGGGATGCTGTTCAAGATAAAAGGCAAAAAGGAAAACCTGTCAGAAAAAAAGAAGGCACTGAACAAGGAAGACAAATGAAACATCGGCAGTTCACACATAAAGTTATGAGCGAAAGAAATAGGATGGATTTGATTCAAAGCATAAAAGTGTTGTCTGACAATTTTCAGGGTTGGGGGAAGAAGAGGCGGCTGAAAACAAAAATAATATGACAATTTTCAGGGTGGGTGAAAGAAAAGGAGGAGGCAGAAAACAAAAATAATCAGTAATTTTCTTGCCTAACATTCATCGATTACTCAACTTTTTGATTAAAGCATGCCATACACATAGCAATATGCTGCAATAAAATGCAAAAAAGTTTGATAACAATGCGACAAACAAAACAAAAGGTAAGATGTTTAGAAATTCAATGCTCGGCAGCATTATTATATATGAAAAAAGGATCCAATACTTTCTCTCAGAAGAAAAGCAAGAAAGTGACGTCTTACATCCTAAGCAGGAAAATCTTTAAAATCTACCATCTCAAGCATAAAATATAAAATAGTCATGTATTACAGTCCTTGTTCCTTAACAAGTTAAGGATGAAACACTTCACATGCATTACAGAATTAGCATCGTGGAGGTGATCATGAGATTTTTCCAGCAAGGCGAAATACATAGCAATATGCAGCAATAAAATGTAAAAGAGTTTGATAACAATGCGAAAACAAAAACAAAAGGTAAGATGTTTAGAAATTCAATGCTTGGCTGCATTATTACATTCTGGATCCATGGGGGCAGTGGGCATGGCGTTTTGAGACCTGATCTCCATCGAAAGAATCTCCAGTGATATTTTACGCAGATAATCAGACTGAAATCAGATATCAATAACAAAACACTAGCTCTCAGAGCAATCCATGTTACAAGAGAAGGGGGGAAATGGATATATGCTCTTTCATTTCATCTTCTGTGAGGATATACTTCTGTTTCCTCTATTTTAATTTAATTATTTATGTATTGATTCACTATTTGCTTTTTGCACACTTCCCCTATACATGAACTTGTTCACTCTAAATAAAGCACTTGTCAAGAGAATTAACAAAAAGATGCGAACTCCCAATCAGCCTTGCATCCAGAATGAACGGTGAGGAAGTGTAGGCACAGTACACACACATTTGTACATGCATAAATGCGTGTGTATATTCATGTCTAGAGATTATCGTAATTATCGAACCTCGCATTAGGCAAATACCTGATTGGTGGCGGTAGTATAAATCTTTTCCTCAAGCCGTATAGCAATTTTCTTGAGTTCTTGTAATCCCTCCTGACCAGAAAATAGAAGATGCCTCTTTAATGTCTCCATTCTACACATGTAAATCATTACGTTTCATTTTTAATGACCAGGAAAGTATAGAGAAGTTAGTAGCAGTGAACAAGAACCCTGAACTTATAAACCACATCAATATCAGAAATGTGTGGAATCATTAGCAAAAAGTAAAAAAAAATAATGACATAAACAAGTGTCATTATATGATCCTTTCAATTTATGAAAATGCAATGAGTTAACCTTATCTCACACTGCAATATATACTCTACAGTATTCATTGGCCACTGCAAGCGCCAGCAGTAGCTGCCTATATGATTTTGAATGTAGAGAGGTCAACAAAACATTCAACTTTATGCTGAGAAACTAGGAAACCATACACCATTGTGGCTAATTGATTTTTGTCTGATGCTTTTCTACTTTAAGATCACTATCATTTCAACCCTGTAGAAGTTAAAACAAATAGAAGGCCCAAATCCAACACCATTCATTTAAGTTCAGTTAAAACTCGAAACACGTATGCTCATAGCAATAGATTAACCTTGAAATTTAAAGCGGAACAAGCTTCATGCAGCCATCCTAGGACAGTGGGCCAACCAAAAAGAAAAAAAAATCATATTGCAAGTAAAAATAGACCCTAAAAAGAAAGTCAAGAACGACAAGAAGAGTAAAAGCACATCAGGATCATGAAAAATGGAATATCAGTTTATTCAGACTTGAATAGATTTATAAAGAACTTTCGTCTAATATCATGTACTTTATTAAAGAATTCAGCCAAATATGAATGCATAACAAATATACACAACCATTCAGGACAAGGTGCAAGGATCTGAATCTTCTTGGTGCTTCTAAACCAAAGAAGCATTCCCTTCTAAGCAAATACTTATTATCAAACCCCCCCCCCCCCTTCCCCTCATGTTCTTGTTATTTATGTATATATTTACTTCTCTGAAAGAATAAATATTGTAGGGAGCAAGCGTAAATAGAACGAGGAAAAAAACCACATCCCCAAAAGAATAAAGAAATAACAGGAAAACAAAACAAAGTCATAAACGAGGCTTTTCAATCCCCAATGAATATCAGCAGACTAAATACCACAGCAAAAATAGAAGATGAGGAGGCCAGAAACACTAAACCATCCGAAAGAGATTGTCTAGGATGTTTTAATCTAGAAAACAGAAGAAGAAAACAACGAGCATTAACAATGAATATTTCATGTTATCATCAACTCTAAAGAGCAGACTGATAAGAATCAACTTAACAAATTTACAGGAACATTTTTCTTTGAATAGACAACACAATAACCCTAACCATACTTGTCATAACTCATTTTTGGGTCACTCCCAAATTTTTTTCCTTTTCTTCAAAAAAAAAAAAAACTGCTCGGTGCCGTTTTGAACGGCACTGTGCAGCTTCTTCTCCCCTGCAAATGCAGAGACAGGGGAGAAGAAGATTTTTGAAATCTTTTTCCCGCTCACCTTCCCCTTCTCTCTTCCCTCTCACTTGCCCACAAAACCTGGACACAAGCCACATCCCATACCATGCCACCATTAATGCAAGCCATGACCGGCCACCCTACCCTATGCCAAGACATGGGCAGGATAGCCACCTTACCCTGCGCCATGACACTGGTAAGGTGCCCCTCTCTTCCTGCGGCTATAAATACAGAGAAGGGAGAAGACAAAGGGGGAGGGAGAACAGAAAAGAGGGGGGAGAGTTTATTTGAGAGGAGAGGAGCTCGGGCAAAACACAAGAAAAAGGAAGAGAAGGGGGAAAGGAGAGCGAAAGAGCAAGACCGAAGAGGGAGGAGAAGAGCCACCGTTGCACCTCCACCAGCGCCTCCATCGCTCCTCCCAGCCACCACCGACAGCACCATCATCGTCCAAAAATAGAGGAAGAGCAGTGATAGAGAGTGAAGCGAGACGAGAGAAGGGAGAAAGGAATAGAAAACAGAGACTGCGGTCTCTGCACAGAGAAGAAGAAGAACCGTCCTCACCCCCTGGGCACCACCGCTGTGCTTCCTCTCCACCACCATAACAGCACCGTCATCCTGCCACTATCAACGCTGCCAACGCCAGCAGACTCAGAGAGGGAGAAGAGAAACAGGGCAGAACAGAGAGGGAAAAAAAACAGAGACCGCGGGCTCTGCACAGAGGAGGAGAAGAAAAGACAGCAGCGCCACCACCTGGAATCATCGTCATTTCTCCTCCCAGCCGCTGCCCCGACCACCTTCCACTACCGCTAGACCATAAACGGGGAAGAACAGAACAAACGAGGGGGAGGGGCAGAGATAGCAGAAGGCAGCAAGAAGAAGAAAAAAAAAACTGTAACAGCAGCCGCCGCCTACACCACCACCCCTGCCGCATCCTCTGCCGCCAGCGTTGCCACCGCTCCAGGTAACTTTCTCCCCTCCCCTGTCGTTTTTCGCTTCAGCTTCATTTGCATGCAGAACGTTTACGTTCTGCAGCAAATGAAGATTAATTAGCACAGTAACTGGCTAATTATAGTTTGCTGGTTACTGTGCGCAGCACAGTAACCAGCCCCTTTTATTTGTTACGGGCTGGCACATCAGCCCAGCCCACGCGGTTGGGCTGAGTCCAGCCCACAGTATATGGGCCGGGTCAGGCCCAGCCCAGGATGGTTGGGCCAGATCCGGCCCAGTTTTTTTATTTTATTATTTTTTTTGTTAAAAGAAAATTTCAAAAATATTTGTTTGTAATTTTACAAGTTTCCAGCGTATTTTTTATGTCATTTTGATTAATATCAAGCAATACTTTTTTTATGTTGCTAAAAATACAAAATCCGATATTAAAATACCTGGTTTTCGTCAAAACTTCCAAAATAAAAAAAAAACTTTGTTTTGAAAAAATGTTTTTGTGCATACGGTCAAGTGTCTCAAAGCTAAAAAAATCATATTGTGTTTTTCATACAAAAAAAAAAACAATGTTTTAGCATGCATTTTGGCTTTGATAACCAGTTTATTAGAGTCAAGAGAACATTGGCCAAAATTTAAAAAACAACAAAAATTTTATTTTGTTTGTCTTTTAGTATCCGGGGTACGATATTATACGTAATACATATTTCGGATATTAAATGTTTTTCCAACGTTAGAACGGTTAGGTTCTACCCCATTAAAGATAAGAACCTCCTTATTGAGAAGGGTTTTTCTTGAATCTTAGATAGACAGGACCAACAAGTAGAAAACATGACCAAACCTTAGATTTTGATCAGACAAATAAAACAATGCAGCTTACCTTAGGTAGGGTGTATTTGGGGTGCTAATACCTTCCCTTTACGCAACCAGTCTCCGTACCTGATCTTTGAGACCAGTTAGGGTTCCTAGTGACCATAATACTAGGTGGCGACTCCCATTCCATTTTTTCCACTGATAAAAGACAAGAATCCCTTGTCTTCCCATATTTGCCAAATAGATACACACACAATTGAGTGTGGAGGACAATCGCCGCAACGCCGCACACGTGCGACAATACTAAATGCTCCACCCATAGTAGAATCGGCTGATTGCGCCTTTCTTCGAGTTGCATTCACGAGCAGCGATTTCATCGATCCGATTATATATCTTTTTAATTTACTAATTAAAATCAAATTTCTCTCTGGATAAGAATTTCAGTTAAATAAATGAAAACACAGACGTAAATTTTAAAAATAAAAAACATGATAGAAAAGGAAGCACCTAGGGGAGATTTGAAGCCTCATTGGTTGAGGTGGCGGCGGAGGCGGCGGTTTCCTAGAGCGGAGGAGGGAAAGAGAGAGAGCTCAGGTGGGGAGAGGTGAGGAATGTCGAACCAAAGTGAACAGAGCTTGACAGATGACTTTATTCTTTTCCAGATTCGCTAACAAACTAAAAGAATTGTATTCTTGTGCTGCTTCACTGTTCATATATTTATGAGAGTGCTCATTAAAACATGGTGCATTATGTGTGAATCCTGTGGCTTCACAATCTTTATCGCGCTCCCTCTCTGTTTTTCGCGTTTCTTCTCGCGCGGTGGGTGTTCCCGCGCTTTCTTCTCGGCTGCTGAGGTTCCCTGGCGCCTTTTCATCGACTTTGTCTGGTGCATGTTCAGATTGAGGCGGTTTGGCTGGTGCTAGGTGCGCGAGGAGATGTCAGCCGACGGGTAATCACCTGCATCGGCTGGGATGGCTTCATTGAAGCTGTCCTCTTGTTCTGTGGCGGGCCTTCTCATTAACTGAGACAATTCTAATTTGTTTTTGTTAATGAATTTTTTTTTTCTAACTGAGACATGGTTTTTTTTTTATAAACTCTTTTCTATTATATTTTTTTTTATCAAAGGTTCACTTTTATTATTGGTTGTAATATCAAAAATAAAATATTAAATAAATCACGAAATAATATTCTAATTACACTACTAACACTAAAGAATTTTTATTTCTGTTATATTAAAGAATTGATCATTATCTCAATGTAATTTTTATTTCCGTTATTGATTTATATACATGTTTTATGTTATGTGAAAACTTAACTATTATAGTAAAAATAAGGTGTTCTAACAATCTTAAAACAATTTATTTTCTAAAATGTGTGTGTTTGTGTGTATGTGTGTATGATGATCCGGTTATATATGTAATAGATAATCTATCAAGAACAAATTGATTATATGTTGACATGGATAAAAAAAAAATAGTTTAATTTTAGTAGGAAAAGTAAAGTGTATATATCTTCTATTAAATTCCATAACTATGTTAAATTCCTTGTTGTATGTTATTTGTGTACTTGTTGCATTGATTATACGGAGAAATAAATTTTATGTTGCATGGTATTTTCCTTTGTTGTTGTGTTGATATGAAAAAAAATAGAAGATTGGGGAAAAAAAAGTTGCATTAATATAAATATAATCCGAAGGATACAATTAATTTTTTATAGGCTCGGCGTGAATACTAAAGCATAAAAGAGAGAAAAGATGGGGAGGAAAAAAAAACCTTTGATGCTACCGAACCGACAACACACACCACACCATCAACTACACCTTCACATTACATGTTGAACTATCACACGTCTCCTTAATGAAGTGGTGGCCTATCATGTGCTAGCCTATCGTGTGTTGGCACGTGCATAGCACATGTCAGCTTTTTTTATTGATTAATTAATATTTCAATACTTTAAATTACTAAATCACTTCTAAGAGCATCTAAATATTACAAAAAAAAAAAGCTATATTGCAAGGATGAAAACGTTATCCCAAGCCAGCTTTAGATTTTTTTTTTTATTCCAAGGTTAACTTTATTATTTTACAATACACAAAAAATGGAAAAGACTAAAAAATGCCTCTTGTCAAGGTCAATATTTTTGAACTCTCAAGGTTATTAACGTCATTTTACTGTGTAAATAGAATAGACAAAAATAGACCCTAAACAAAACGTCAATTGTTTTTTTGCTTGCAAGGGCAACAATTTAGTTTTAGTGTGCGAAAAAGAAGTAAACCTATTAAATTTTCCTCAATCAATTTACAAATAATCTTTAAATCACTTAAAAAAGATAACCTTACCTCGTTAGCAAGTCAATTGTTTTGTGTAGAGAAGGGCAAAAGGTAAATATATTGTGCTAATCCATGATGTTTTACCTCATAATCTATAATGAATCACTTGAATCATTGATTGTTTTAAGGGTTTTTTTATATATAATTCTACTTTCTTTTAGTTCATGTTTAGATTTTTAGCATGCATTTTGAAACCAAATCTCTTTTCTCTTGCACATATATAATTGTTTGTAAAATATATTTTTTTCACATTTGACAATGCTTTTGCGCTAAAAAAATTAGGATAGTAGGTAATGTGGGTCACTTGTCTAGTTACGTACTATAATAGTGTTTCATTTTTATATGAACAGTGAAACACTTTATTTTTAAAATTTTTTTTTATTTGGTTTTTTTTTACAAATTAGTCCTTAT
>Ga0325404_1004146_pt1 | contig 15425 bp, 9 predicted proteins | sample PopdelMetagenome_18_FD_205664 | JGI IMG/M metagenome (GOLD analysis project Ga0325404, IMG submission 205664) | Populus deltoides microbial communities from Bellville, Georgia, United States - Xylem-Control-R1 | ecosystem: Host-associated > Plants > Phyllosphere > Stem > Wood/Secondary xylem... | reverse complement strand
AGCAGGGGAAGAAGAAGACTTTTCTTCCTCTGTTTTCCATCGCCATTTCTCTCTCAAAATGACGCCGACCAACCCCACTTGCCCAAAAAAAACTTTCCACATGTTGGAGGGGTGGCAGCACAATGGTCGTCCCAGCCATGTCACTCCCCTGTTTTTGCCTATAAAAACAGGGGGCAAAACAAACAAAAAAAAAGGAAAGAGAAAAAAAAACATGAGAGGAGAAGAAAGAGGGGAAGATCGAAAAGCAGAATAGGGATAGAGAGGAGAGAACCGAGAGAGGAAAAAACAGGGGAAGAAACGGTGAGAACCGTCATCGTCGGCATCTCCACCGTCACCAGCAGCTGCGTCCTGTCACCTCCACCGCCGCCAGTAGCACAGTGAGCCATTGTAAGTCAGCCTTCTTCCCTCTCCTCTTCCACCTCCTTTCTCTTCTTCTGCGTCTTCTTCTCCACTGTTCACGTTGCATGTGAACAGTGGAGAAGCCCACTGTTTAATGGGCTGGCAGCGCCGGCCCAGCTCAAAATGGTTGTGCCGAGTCTGGCCCAATTCAAAAAAAGAATTCCTTTTTTAAAATTGTAATTGTTTTCCGTGTTTTTTTTACTAAATTTTGCTTAGTATTTGGTTGGTATTTCTATACCGAAAAAATACAAATCCGGTAATAAAATACTTGATTTTCTTTAAAACTTCCAAAATACAAAAAAAAAAATTGAAAAAAGAAAAAAATATTTTTGTGCATATGGCAAAGTGTCTCAAAGCTAAAAAAATCATATTGTGTTTTTCATACACCAGAACAAATGTTTTAGCATACAATTTGGCTTTAATAACTAGTTTATTAAAGTTAAGAGAACATTGGCCAAAATTTTAAAAACAACAAAAATTTATTTTGTTTGTCTTTTAGTATCTGAGGTACGACATTACACGTAATATGTATTTTAGATATTAATTTTTTTTTTGGATGCTAGAACAGTTAGGTTTTAGCCCATTAAGATAAAAACCTCCTTATTAATGAGGGCTTTTCTTTAACCTTAGATAGACTGACAATTAGAAACCACAATAAGACTTTAGATTTTATCAGACAACAAAACAATGTAGCTAACCTTAGGTAGAGCGTAATTGAGGTGCTAATACCTTCCCTTTACGCAACCAGTCTCCGTACCCGATCTTTGAGACCAGTTAGGGTTCCTAGTGACCAAAATACTAGGTAGCGACTCCCATTCAAATTTTTTACTGATAAGAGACTAGAATTCTTTGTCTCTCCACATTTGCCAGATAGACCATACACCATTCAACCTTGAGGGTGGACGATCGCCGCGACGCCGCACACATGCGACACCTAAGCTAAGGAGAATAAAACTATTTACCTGAATATCTTGATTAACCATTACCCATAAACTAAATAACCTATTACATAATTATTTTGGGTTTTAGGATATCACCAGTGGCGTTGTTTGTAGGAAATTGTTCAGAAAGTCATTAGTAACCCTATTGATTACTTGTTTCTCCATATTCATAATCATTAATAGAAGACAATCAAGACATTCTTGGGATAGGATGAGTTACTAATCTTTTTGCCACAATAAATACTCCTACACAACCAACCATTCAAGAACTTATAGACTAGGTGCGGCTCATCACCCAAGCAATATTGACTAATCAACAAATAAGAGAAAATTCACCTCAACAAGTCCTCGTATCTCACCAATCACTTCCCCAGTAACAAACTCTATATAGTGCCCGTTGATGTTTACATTACCTAGAAGAATGTGGGCAAAATCAGTCTAAGTAAGGTTGTCAGTCTTAAGGGTCATCAAACCGTTCCAAAGAATATATAGGCCCTCCTAACGCTTGGGTACGAAGCGGTTTTTTTAAACACCCATATGGGCATTGCAGAAAATGATCCATCCATATATCACGCCATCCAATGCTAGAAACTTCAAGCTCTTTGTCATAACCCATTTTTGGGTTATTCTCTAAATTCATTTTTTCTCTTCCAAAAAATAAAAAAATATTCAAACTAAAAACAAAAAAAATCCAAAAAATAATAACAGTGAGAAGAGGATGTCAGAGTGCCTAGAAAATGGTTAGAAGTTGGTTGAGGAGGCTCAAATATTTAAAGATTAAAATTTGACAGTATAATTTTTTTACAGATGAAGAGCCCTGTTAACAAAGAAAAATTCAATTTTGAGGAAAAAAGTCCAAAATCAGATGTTTATGGACTCAATTAATTTTATTTGAGGTTTATTTGAATTTATATAGGGTTTGATTACAAGAAAAATTGATTTTTAAGTCAATTTAGGCTTTAATTGGAATAAATTAAAGTTCTGGGTCAAAATAGAACTTTTTAGATTTGATTTGGTCAAATCAGGGGTTTAATTGCGTAGATATTGAAGTTTAATGGCCAATTAGGGACTTGATTGAAGAAATCCAAAACCGAGGACCAAATTAGAAAATGCACATAAATAAAGGGACTGAAATTGACCAAAGCAGGGGTCAAATTGAAGAAATTGGAAGTTTATTGATCAATTAATGGTCAAATTGCATAAATCCGAAACGAAGGACCAAAGGAAAAAATGCATCGAAATCTGGGGTTTAAATTGAAGTTCTTCATGGGTAAAATTGAACAAAATTAAAAGTTTGAAGCCAATAAGGGGTGTAGATAGAAATAAATCACAAATTGAATGACTAAATTGTAAGGTACTGTTCATCTTCTTCTCCAGCGAGGCTAGTTGGGTGGCCACCTTCCCAAGGCATTTGACGCCTCGTCTCTTCACCAAATTGGACAAAACATACACGCAAACAATCCTGTGATACCTTACTACACACTAGTGTAAGTCGTTCGGACTGATCGAGGCTGCAGAGGCGGTGGCACTGCCCCAAAGTGGCCACCCGACCAGCCATTTTCCTGCACAAAACTGACAGTTCATTATTGCTACTTTGAGCCAATGGTTGGGATGCTTTCGGGTCGAACCAAAGGCTAAGATTTTACACCAGAAGAGACAAAGTGTCCCTATTCCACCGCCTATAAATAGATTTTATCTTCATGCTCCAGGGGCGGAGAAATTTCAGTCTAAAGACTGCAAAAAAAACCAGCCTCCCTAACCCGGTTTCTGCTGCCAGCAGAACCTCTCTATTTCTCTCTCCACCGCGACCTCCTGCCACAACCACCACCACCACCGGTCTTTCCACCTCCATATCCACCAACCCAGATCTTCATAGGAGGCAGATCAGCCACTACGATTGTTACCATCGTCAGCCTCTACAAATTTCTTCTCTTTTCTTCCTCTTTTTGCAGCAACCACCGTCACCACCAGCCACCTTCAGCTTAGCTACCAAAGCGCCTCCATTCCAAGTAATTCTCGTCTTTTCATCTCTGTTTTCCCATCTCATTCCCTTGCATGCAGAACGTGCACTGTGCACGTTTCTGCAATGCAAGGCAAAATAATTACCCTATTACTGTGCATGAGCACAGTAACTGGATAACTACATTTAGATGGTTACTGTGCATGGCACAATAACCAGTCCGAGTTGGATCATCAGCCCAGTCCACGCGACTATGATTAGTCCTGCCCAATATAAGGTAGTTTGTGTTTTATTTAGGTCGGTCCCAGCCCAATTTTGTTCCGGGTCCGGCCTGTTCAATAATTTATAAAAAAATAAAAAAATACATTTTCAAAAACATCCATGATTATCTCGCATATTTTTCTATCCATTTTAATTAATATCGGTTCATTTTTTATATACCATAAAAACACAAATGCGGTATTAAAATACTCGGTTTTCATCAAAACAAATTTTTTTTTTCATGCATACGGCCAAGTCTCTCAAAAAAACAAATCACATCATATTTTCATACAATAAAAATTAAAAAAATATGTAATAGCATGCATCATGTCTTTAATAACCAGTTTATTAAAGTCACGAGAACTAGGCCAATATTTCAAAAACACCCAAAAAAATATTTTGTTTTCTTTTAATATCCGGGATTATGAATTTATATGTAAAACGTACTCTCGATATGAAAAAGGTAGTTTTTTTATTTGACGTTAGCACAGTTAGGTTTTTACCCAATAAGATAAGGACCTCCTTACCGAGGAGGACTTTTCTTAAACTATAGACAAATAAAAAATTAGAGAACACGACAAGACCTTAGTTTTTATCAAACAATAAAAAAATACAGCTTACCTTAGGTATGGCATATTTAGGGTGCTAATACCTTCCCTTTACGGAACCAATCTCCGTACCCGATCTCTAAGACCAATTAGGATTCCTAGTAACCAAAATACTAAGTAGCGACTCGCATTTCATTTTTTCCACTAATAAAAGACCAAAATTCCTTGGCTTCCCATATTTACCAGATATATATCCATACTTGAGGGTGGATAATCGTCGCGACGCCGCACACATGCGACACTTACCATATCCTTTCAAGCTAAAAGTTACATTTACTATGTGTCTTCCTACTATTTTATGCTATTAATTATCTAATTTTACTTCTAAGCTTATTCACAATTTATTAAAAAGAAGCATGATGTTAGTCCCTAACAATAGACGACTCATCAAAAAAGCATGATGTTAGTCCTAAATCTCTAAAACTAGATGATTTAATCGATTTAGGAAATTTTTTATGTAAATCTCTAAAAATAAGTGATTTCATCGATTTCGAAAAAAATTGATGTTAATCCCCCAAAATAAGTGATTTTGTTGATTTAGAAAAAATTAGATGTAAATTCCTAAAATTAGGTGATTTCATCAATTTTTATGTTAATCCCTAAATATAGATGATTTAATGATTTTATTTTCAAGTTACAAAGCAGTAATATATCCATATTTATCAAATATGCAATTAACATCGAGTAAAGAAAACAAAAACCCTAAATTACTTGATCATTATAGGTTTTGTGGGAAAAAAGGAATCAATAAGCCGAATCCTTTATGCACAACTTGCTATCATGCCCTATTTCTTTTAATGGTTTAATTTCCTTGGTATTTTAAAATTGTTACCACACCTTTGAGAGCAATGTAGCAAAACAACATGCCTTATAATGTTTTGGAATATAAAAACCCAAAAAAGACAAGTAATGTATAAGAAAATGAGAACAACTTTGTTTTTTTTCCTTTAATGTAATGTAACTTAAGTTTTTTCTAAAAGAATCATACACATCACAACATAAAAAGAGGGAGCAAAACATGGCTAAAACACTTAACTACAATAATATATAGTATACAAACTTAAAATAATTAAAACAAAACAATTGAAATCCAAAATCTCAATTCAAACTTATTCACAATCATATAAGTCATTCAAGTCCCTCTAACACTTAACTACAATAATGTATTAACTACACACTGTCTATTCTAGAAAACTCAAAATTCCTTTCTTTTTTTAAGTTGTAAACTAAACTTAATTATCTTTCCATCCCTACATGATTCAACTAGTAATTTCTTTTATATAATTTATAATAAACCCTAAAATTATTGTTGGGCATTGCTACTAGACAACTTGCACATCCTTTACTATCCACACCATAATTTTCTCTATACAAATCAGATTAATGCATTGTTTATGGTCTTAAAAACTATATAGAATCTAAATATAAAATGTGAGTAAAAAATATATTTATTCGATACAGGTTTTGGGTTGAACATAAGCCTTTGTTAAATACTTAAACTAACAACTTCTCACTTTTATACCTATTTATTAACCTACTACTTTCATACCATTAAACAGTCATTAAACACTCTTAATCCATATTAAAATATCATATAATCTACCATATTCATCATATTTCTCATTCATAGAAATACCATTTATATCTCAATTTTATGCACCTTTCATATAGAGTAAACTTTAATCAACCCAAAACCTTTTCTAAATAAAAGGGATTCACATTTCTTACCTTAAAATCAAGAAAACAGAATGAAACTTCACACCTTTAAGGTCAATTTACTTCACTCCTCTTCTTTGCACCTATCAAATAACAAGTGACTCTCAAGATTTGTTTTCTCTAAACCATATGAATTTTTCAAAACAAGTATAAATAAACTTTAGGGTTCCATCATTTCTTTTATATGTACATAGAACTACATGAACCTATTTTTTTCTACTTAGTCCAATATAAAATTATGATTAGGTTACATTTGGTCCTAATAGGTTAAGCTTTTCTTTCCTTAAGAATGTTTGGTACGCTATTGGTAATGATGTGTAGAGATGATCCAAAACTTAAGATTATTAATTAATTATAGGGATTCTACGCAATCAACTTGTTTGGATGTCTTTGCAAGGTTAATGGGCAGATCTTAGTTTCCTTATTGAAAGGTGTTATCATACCACAATTTTGGATCACCCAAAATTTTCTCAAATTTTTAAAAAAATATTTTCTTTCGGAAAAATCTAAAAAAATTCAAAATTCAAAATTCAAAAAAAATATTTTTGGCCATAATCAAGTGGGGGGAAATCTACAATTGGTTAGGAAATCATAAAGACAAGCAATTTAGGGGCCTTACTAAAGAAAATAAAGAAAAAGGATTGAAATTGGTCATGACTGCATAAATTAGAAGTTTGAGGACCAATATGAAGAAAGTGGAAAAAGTTTAAAAGTCCAATTTTATCAATTAAAGGCCTAATTGAAGAGGAAAAAAATGAAGAATATGGTAAAATTGCATAAATTAGAGCTAAGGACATAAATGAAAGAAGTAAAAACTTAGAATGGCTTAATTTGTTCAATCAAAAGTGTAATTGAAAGAAAAATCAAGTTAGGATTCAATTTGACCAAAATTAGAAGAGTTAAGGACCAATGACCAAAATAGAAAAGGTGCTGCAATTTAGGGTGGTGTCTACCCTCCCTTAAGCATAACTAACCCAGAACTTGAATCTTTGAAAAACCAAGTGTCAATTTTAGGATTCCTAGTTTCCTTGTATTATTAAGGAGCACCCCAATTATTTTAATTCCTTATATATTTTAAACCTTTGTTGCCATGTCTATCATGATATGACAGAATGGGGACTCTCTTGGGAACAAGGTTGAGCCTCGTTACTTATGTTGTTATGAATTGATAATGACTTAAAAATCTCTTGTGGCAATTAAAAAAAATGTTTCACCATCATTGATTAGGGTAAATGTATTATTATTAATATCCATACAATATAGATAAGCTAGTTTTTAATATGTGCTCCAACCTAAAACCATCCCATATATAAAAAAATCATTTATAGTACACATCAAAGTTATCTTCATTTGAAAATTATGTTTCCTTGAGACATAATATGTCAAAGCCTCGATTAACCATAACTAATTTAACTCATCAATTAATATTTGAGGATAGACATTTATATTGATAGCTAGATTATAAGGACTATATATGATCATAAATAAGAATATGAGTTCTGTCTTTATACACATCCCTGGAACAATTTGTACCTTGTTAGTTTGGCCAGCCAATAAGAATATGGTGTAGTAAAAGATCCAAATGGATTAAATCCATATGTTGACAAATCAAACATATGTTTTGTGGTTCCTTTAAAAACTAAGGATGCACCCTATTAAACTACTTTCAATTTTCACCATTGAAAATGTGCATCATGACTCCATCCACCTCATCTTGTGAATGATTCCATGTCATATGCTCAACAGTCTTTAGAGACACCTTTGTAGCCTAGGAGTTATTGGGAAGTATCTTATATTTTTGTATGCAATAAGTTTCCTTCCTCTACCAATATTCGATTTATATCGAGTGATGACAGGCTTTGAACTCGATAAAATTTTCATATTATCATGATACATATAAAAGTTTGGATACATATCAAATTTTTAGTATTTTAGGCCAAAAAGTTTCATCGTGGATTTTGTAGTATAAAAGTTATTTTTCAGCCTATTCCCTTCAAGTAACATGCATTCTTTCTATTAGAGGATCATATCATAATCAGTCTTACTTAAACCATAATTTGACTTCATGGTATACACTTGTACAATGATTGTTAATTTACTGTGAGTTATACAATCATCGCATAATAGTTCATCAGAATCTTTTAAAAGTTCAAAACACCTAACTATATCTATATTTGGTTTTTCATCTAAATAGATATTACGTGAACCTTCATGCAAATAATCTGGATTCATTATCATTGCATCCATCACCATACGCCTTTAAAGATTACTATTGTCATCCATAAACTCATGTATATTGTTAGAACTAGAAGTTGAGTCAACCATATTTTCTAACATGGTTTTGTAAGAAACATAGGGTTCTCTATGTGAAATCAAAATAAGTATTTCTCGATAAACTCTTTTTTAAGTATGTCGTGACGTGCACAGTGTCGAATGGTGGATATGTTTCCTCAGTATAGTTAAAAAGGAGGTTTTAGGTTTAATCATAATGTCATAATCCAATTTTTGAATTTTTCAAATATATATATATATATATATATATATATATATATATAATGAGAAATAAAAAATGAATGAATTGAAGATGGGATTAAGACAACACAAATTGAAAGTTTAGGGACTAATAAGGATTGAATTATAAATTTGGGAGTCAATTTGGTAAAAATTGGAAGAATTGGAAGTTTGGGGACTTAATTGAACTTGGAATTGTTTAATTAATTAAATCAGGGACCTAATTGTTAAATGTAAGAAGTTTAAGGGCCAAATTAAAAATAGTCATTTCGGGTGAAATCGGTGTGGTTTTCAACGCACACTGTTCATCATCTTCTCACCCTGAAAACCAGATCAATAGGAAACAATCAGCAAATCATGAACCACGATGCCTTCACGGAACGTGCCTCATTTCTAGAGGCATGAACACACGACCTTCTCTGGCTTTGTAAAAGCGAGAGAAAGACTTCACGGGGGGGGTATCAGGGGGAGCAAAAAGACGGACGCGGAGAGACAGGGAACTGGTGTAAAACCCGAGGGGGACGAACAAATAGAAGTGAAATACAAAAGAGGAGACCGTTGTATTCCTGCAACACGCCCTCGACTTCATCTTCAGTAGCAGCTCTGAAGCTCCATCTTCAGGAGCAATTGCACCAGAAACAAAGCATTCCAAGAAAAGATCACAGTAGAAACCAAAACCGAAAAAACAAAAAACAAAAAAAGAACAAAAAAAGGGGAGAGACACAGAGAAAACCAGGCTTCGATACCAGAACAAACATAGAAAACCAGGCTTCAATATCAAGCAAACAGAGAACAACACAGGATAAGAAAAAAAACCAGACAGACAGACGAACAAAACACAGAAAAGGAAATGAGACAGAACACAGAGAGAGAGCCAGACGTAAAGAGACGAAGAGAAAACAGAAATAAAGACCAACAAAGATTGCATAGAGAGAAAGCAAAAGAAAAGAAAGAATCAGAGGGAAAGAAAATGAAAGGAGGAACAAAGGGATCCAAAGCAAGCCATCGTCGTCGACTTTGCCTCCCTGCACAGATAAGTTCTTCATTTCCCTCTCCTTTGCAATTATAATTACATATGTATTGTACATATGCAAATTTAATTCACTAGTTACTGTTAAGCCCACATATAATTCACTGCCTTGTGAATGCACACGTGAATCAGTTCACGCGTGCCTGCTGCCCAGCCGGGTCTCTCGCTTGGGCCAGTGACGGATTGGGCTGCTGGGTCTAACCCAACCTGTATGGACTGAGCTAGATGCAGCCCAAAAAATAAAAAAATAAAATAGTTTTTTTTTTCTTAATCCAAATTTTATGGATTCATTTATTAGGCGTCAAAGTTATGAATACCATTTTGTTTGGGTTACGTAATATTTATCAATGCTAGAATTGGAAATATTCATAGGTATTCACTAACGCCAGAGTTGACAATATTATAGGAAGATTATAAAAATGAAATAAAGACAAACTCTTAGCAATTTAAGAGAAAACCAGCAATGCAGCATGTCTCAGGTAGGACGCCTAAGGGCTGATAGTATCTTCTCTTTCACGTAACCAGTCTCATACCATAGAATCTTTGTTGACCAGTTAGGGTTTCTAGTGACCGTAATACCAAGTGGCGACTCCTTAAACAAGATGCCAAAAATCTGTTATTTTCAAGAAATTAAATTTTTTTAAGGTCGTCGTGATGTCGGTTTGACACCTAAAATTATGATTATAAAGTTCAGAAGTCGCCACCTAGTATTATGGTTACTAGAAAACCTAATGGTCTGCGAGAGTTTGGGTAAAGAACTAGTTGTACAAGGGGAAGACACATCACCCCCAATACACCTTACCTAAGGTAAGTTGTATTATTGTTTGATTGTTTTTCTAGGTTTAGTTTCTATCCATTGGTCTTTTTCTAAGGTCCAATGTAAATCTCTCTTCATGAGAAGTCTCTATCATATTGAGTTAAATCCTAACCATTCTCAGGCCTAGACATATTTATTTCTTGAATATAGCTAAATCCTAATATTCCTAATAACAAACTAATTATAATGGAATTTTTTGTATTTTTATCAAACCATAATGGATAATCATCGACCAATTCCGATATCTATTTGTGTATTTTTTCAAACATAATAAAATGTGATTTTATTTCTTTTTTAGAAAATATATATGAAAAACCTTTAGGATTTGACTGTATGCACGAAAACAAAATAATTTTTCTTGTTTTTTTGAAATGAAATTTTATTTTTAAATTTTCAGATTTTTTTGAATTTCGTGATTTTTTTTTAGTTTATGAGAAAATCAGATACTTTTAATATCGGGTCCGTATCTTACAGTGTAAGTCTACAACCAATATTGTGTAAAATTGTTGGAAAAGCATGCAAGGACCCACAAATATTTTTTAAAATGCCTTTCGAAAAAAATTAAAAAAAAATTATATGTTTTTTTTATATTTTAATATTACCAAATATATTGTGATAAAAACCAAACACACATAGATACACACGCACTCACACTCTTTTATTATCTACTAATGAATTAGTGTTTATCAAAAAGAGCTAGACAGGTTCTCTTTAAAAGAGAGATTGTTGCTAAAGATTGTTAAATGCCTTTTTCATAATTTTTTGAGAAACCAGTTGACCATCTCTTTATCATTGTTCTTTCTCCTATAAAGTTTGGAATAAGATCTTGTTTGATTGATTTTTCTTTTTAATTTTTAGCTTTAAATAAGAAATTTGCATGTATTTTTTATTTCAATTTTGATCCTCGTTCATCACAGTTAAATAACACATAATTATATACTTGTCTAAATTCTATTTCAAACGAATATTGATAAATTCTCACTTGAAAGTACTTCCCTACCATTTTCATGCCTTAGAACACGATTTATTCTTGTTCTAAATAGAGTCTTGAAATAGTACGAGATAAATATTAAAATCTCTTGAACAATATAAGCATGGCATATTGAAGTGTCAATATGCACCTTATTTTTTACTTTTCTTTTAAAGTTGAACAAGTACATGCATGGGAATAAACGAATGTTTTGAATTATGCAACTAAATATTAATTATAATGCATGTGTAATCCCTAACCTCTTAAATGGATACATTCATCTATATTGGATTGGGCCTCCAACTTTTGATGTATATGACCCGATTAAAAAATTGATGTCTTATCCGAAATGCAGGAGTGTCGAAGTAATAAATGACCCGGCAAAACCGGGGTCAAACCACAAGGAGGTGAGCTATATAAAATTATAAATAACAAATGAAAAGGAATTGAAGAGAACTTTTGAGATGTGATATTAATGTGAGTATTAATCAAAGATAAAAGCAATTGTCAAAGATAGAGGATCCACTAATAGTATTAGAAATAAGTATAGTATAAACTCTTTTTATTAATCAATTGGAAACCACACACAAATGAGGTTTCAATCGGATGATTTATCCTTAATAATTCATTATAAATTTTTAATATGATCATATTAATTATCTTATTTTAGTAACACCATACTTTTAAATATTGTTAGGAATTCATGATATTAACTTATCTTAACAATAAATCAAGTTTCTTTCATAGCACAGGTGTTAGTTATACCATACAGTAAGCTATGAAAGTGTCAAGTATTTGTTGTACCAAGAGTTGTATAACACAAATTTAGATTAATCGTTTAACAAGAGATATAAAGAATTAGTAAGATAAAAAAATAAAACATGTTAATAACAAACTTTCTTGGATATAAACATTAAAGTCCATGTTGAGTTTATATTATACTTATTCTAACACCATTAATGAAACCTTTTCACATTGACATAATAAACTTAGCTGAACATTGTGAAGAAGAGAAACATAAATAAATTAGATAAGAATATAGTTATGATGAAAAGCATAAATAAGATATTAATGAAAACAAAACTTAAACATTACAAAAATACAAATAAAGAAAGCAAGAATATGATCTTGATCGGAAAACCAATATGTCTAAATGTATAGCAAATGCCTTCTTTTATAGGCTAAAATTCAGAACTATTAATTTGATGATTAATTATTGAGTGGGTGGCCACTTCTTAGCTTGGTGACAACCATTATCTTCTTGTCTGAACAAATCTTTGCCAACGTAAGAATTTGAATAGATAGTCTTAATGAAAGTTCTAGGAATTTGTTTTAGATTTCCAGCAAAACAAGAATGAGCTCATTTGAACTTCTAGAACTCGAGATATGGGCAAAATACTAAACAGTGTCTGGACTGCATGACAGATTTTAACTTCTCTTTTGTTGCTTTAATTTCACCTTGAGAAAAAGCCATTTTGAATCTTTGACTCTTCATAAAAGTTTTAGGCCTATGTCTTAGCTTTCCATCCATATAAACCAGACCTAAATCCATGTTTTACAGCTCTTGTTATGATCCAACAACCGAATGATGTTCCAGTTTGAATCGAACCAGCATCTCTTCTTTAAACTTAGCCCTCTCTTTGTCTTTTCACTTTCAATAGTTAAACACATCAATCAATCCTTTAATTTGTGAGATATGCATACATTTAAAATGAGCATTTACCATAAATTAAAGATATCTGATATTACCAGACTTGTTATTATAAAGTATGCTTAAGTTAGGGAATTGAATGATACTTTAAGTGCAATATAATTATATAAAACCTTGATAAAAATTCACTTTTTAAGTACTAATCAGTATAGGTAGATGCTTCATCGGGTAAAACAATGATGGAGAGAATATCATCTCAAGTTTGCATATTATGTGGACAATATTTGTTTAAAGCCTCTTCATGTGTTGTGTCCACAACTTTTTGAAGCATATATTTCTAAGAAAATAACTAATCTTTGTGAATACATCACATATCTCATTTGGCATTAAATCATGGCTCTTCATTCCATATAAGTTTTAAATAATTATAAACAAATAAGTAGTACATTACCTTTATCTTATTTTGTAAACTAGAATGAACGATGACCATAATAAGCATAAGTAGAAGTAATATTTAGTAATCAAGTATGAAAAATGATAGAAGGAGTCGCTTATCACACTTACCTTGGTCACTCACTTCTCCATAAGTCACTTTTGTTACTAATGTATCCCATAGAACTTGTAATCAGCTTTGTTAATTCTATTACTTTTTTATCATTTCCTTTTTGTTACAACTTTATTCTTTTAATTAAGAAATAGATTTACATCCATGGCTAATAGAACTAATAAAAAAATAGCTAATACAACTTTATTATTTTAGTTTGGCCCATGATTAAATCAAATTAGCCTATTAAAAGTCTAATTATATCGTTGGATATAATTTTTATGCAAATTCATCCAATAATCATTTAATTTGACCTTGAATATGCATTATCTCTCCAGTCTTGTGTATAATGGGGTATGATTAAGCTCCTAATTCTATCCAAATTGCAGCTTGATTCTTCTATAAATTTGAAATCCTCCCTAACATGTTTTTTTTTGTCAAATTACCAATATTCTTGCTATTATTACTTTTATTTTTTATTTTGAAAAGAAAAAGGGTAAATTTTAGGGAAATAACTCAAAAATAGGTTATGACTGTTGGAGAATAATATTAAATTATATCTTGGAATCTCACTTAACAGTTTAAGCTATTGGATTGAGATGATTCTTTGATATGCTATCAGAGCCTTGATGACCAAGCAGTCACAAGTTTGAATCTCATTATCCCTATTTATTTGATAAAAATTAAGTACAAGGTAGTGTGAGTCTATGCAAGTTTTAAGCTCAAAGGGCTTCACTTGAGGGAGTGTGTTAGAGAATAATATAAATCGTATCTTGAAACCTCACCTAACAGCTTAAGTTATTGAGTTAAGGTGATTCTTTGACAATGATAAAGTAGATGCATTGTCACAACATCTTAGCTGTGGAGATTTTTAATTTTACACTTCACACATAGATATATAATTTCACATTTGCTAATATTCTTCAGGTTAGAAAGTAAAAAATTAATAAAACATTCAACTCTTTTAAAATAATCTTGTTTGTACAATCCTTTAGAATAATCTCAATACCTCCAAAAATGATTATCCATTACTTATGAAATATAAATAGAATATTGATGACAACATGTATTGATAAGGTAACTATCAATTCAAAATTAAACTTTTTAATTGAAAATGAATTCACAATCTAATAGCTAATTATTATTTTTATACAAATTCAATTTTATGTCAAAATATGAACTAAACAATAAAATTAAAAAACAATAAATTGATACCTAACTAATTATCCATCATTTATTAAATTCAATCTTATTCAACCTTAATTAATACCTTTTAATTATTATCAATTTCATAAAAAATCAATTTCCTCAAATCTTCTTAAATTTCAAACTTAACAATAAAATTAACAAAATATAATTGGTACCCACTGAATAGCACATTATTTCTTCAATTATAACACACCTAAGTTACAAAACTAAACTCAATTTTATAAATTAACAAATAAAATCAATTTCCTCCAAATCCTTAACAAACCCTAACATCCAAATCATACATAATACAATAAAATGCTTTAGAAGAAAGCTATAAAACACTTAAATATACATGTAAACTACAAACACTATAAAAAAAAATTCAATAAGTTAACCTAAAACATAAATGAGTTAAAAAAAATAAATAGGTTTTCTTACTTGGAATAGCTAAGCTTCACAAGGAACTAAGCTAGGAGAGGAATGCTGACATTATTGATAGATTTCGGTAAATGTGAGCTATTTGAGGTGGCTGGATTTGTGAGAAAAATGGAGGGAGGGAATGTTGTTTTGTTTTGGCGAAAAAAAGAAAGAAAAAAGGGGAAGAGAGAATTATCGGTTTTTAATTCATTTAATTATCGGGAGAAGAAAATTCAATCGAGAAAGTATATTGTTGCAAGAAAAAAAGGCTTTTATCATTGCTGTTCCTGCTTCTACACCTCGCCAATGCTGCTGCTTTCACCATTTCAACCAAATAACACTAGCATTGTTAATGTTACTTCCTATATTGGAAAATGAAAAGATCTCGCTTGGCATCCCTATACAAGTT
>Ga0325404_1004143_pt1 | contig 15438 bp, 7 predicted proteins | sample PopdelMetagenome_18_FD_205664 | JGI IMG/M metagenome (GOLD analysis project Ga0325404, IMG submission 205664) | Populus deltoides microbial communities from Bellville, Georgia, United States - Xylem-Control-R1 | ecosystem: Host-associated > Plants > Phyllosphere > Stem > Wood/Secondary xylem... | reverse complement strand
GACCAAAATGAAAAAAAAAATCTAAAAAAAACATCTTGCGAATCTACAATGTTATCTCTCACATGCTACGATATATTATTAATGCCTATTAGTTTTTTTTCTATTTAAATTTAAATTTAAACTTAAATTCTTAATTTTAATTTTATTGTTATTTAAAAGGTTATTTGACAAAGCCTCTACTTTTGCTTTTAGATGCTTTTTAAAAGTTTTTTTGGCTTGAAAAAAATTAAATTAGTACTTTTTAGTGTTTTTTATAGTTTTTACATGCAAGGATTAAAAATAAAAATAAAATAAAAATTAGCTATTTTAAAAAATATCTTGCACCACAATCTCAAACACCCCTTAAATACATTAATAAACAGGCTATAAATCATATCTAAAAGGCATTGTTATGAAACTCAACCTGGGGCCTTGGATGAGTTTGAAATAAGCAAAACTCGAACTTGCAATTAGCTAAGTTAAATTTAGACAACTTGCCTAGTCAACTTGAAACCCATGTGACCTAGCGTAACCTGGGTGGACCCAACTTTAATTTTTATATTTTTTAAAAAACTCAAAAATATATAAAATTAATTTATGAATACTTAGCCTTATGTATTTTTTTATAATTTACATTCACATGAATTGTTTTTTAATTTTTCAATGTGAATCGCTGTGTCTTTATATATATATAAAGAGAAAGAGAGAAATAAAATATTTCTTAATTTTTTTTATGTAAAATAGCTATATATAACATATATTTACGTAACTTGTTTTTTAATTTTTTTGATATAAAATAATTATATATAACTTATATTTATATGAATTATTTTGTAATTTTTCAATGTGAGATAATTATTATATACACGCGCAAGCATATACATCCATGGATTCTTTTATAATTTTTTTTTAGATGGTATTAAAATCTGAAGTATAATTTTTTAAAAAATAAATTAATTTAAATTAACTCATATGATTCAAAATCCTCTCTCTTGACCGGGTCAATCCCAACCGAAAAAGATTAGAGGGCTGAAAAGAGGCAAGACCGGACCCATTGAGAATTTTTGACAGGGACTTGGTCCGGGTTTATGGTTCAGTCTATCTACCACGTACATCTTCCCTTTTTTGCCGTCTCCCCCACTACGATTTCTCTTCTAAGCTCGTTCTCTCGCTCTCCTTTTCTTTCTCCATGATTTTCTCTCTCTAGATTCTCGATATCTCTCTCTCTCTCTCAAACTCAAAACAACATCTCTAATTTAACGGATCGCATGTATTGATTTGCGGAAGTAATTGATTGTGGTCAAATTAGGGTTTGAATTGCACTTAGAAATGGTATACGGAAGCTAGGGTTTTTTAGTTTTTCAATTATTTTTGCTCTTGGGTGGATCTAGGGTTTTCGAATTGGTGAGTTAATTGAGGGGGAAAGTGTGAGTTAGGGTTAAGGGTTGATGGTACTCGAAAGGAAAAATGCAAGGCTATGCTGCATGGGCGGGAAGCTGAGGAGAAGAGGAAAAAGGATCGTATTCGGCACATGTGGACTGCTCCCACTCGTGTCAACAACAATTCAGTTGTAGCTGCTCCTGATTTCGTCCCTTCTCCTCCTCCTTCTTCTTCGTTATCTTCAGCTGATTCTTTTTACAAGGTACTCCTTTTCTTTTGGGATTTTTTTTGTGTTTTTTGGGTCATTGTTTCGATTATGAGAGGTATTGGATTGTAATTCATCGTACTTCTGTGTTATTTGGATTTGAATGATGGAAAATGGGGCAATCACTGATTTGATTGATAAAAGATGGAGAGGTTATTTGTTATAGGAATTAAAGGAGCTGGCTCAGATTTTCTTTGATTTTTGTTAGCGTGGGAATTCTACAATTCAGTGAGTATTGTGTTCGTTATTGCAATTCTCAGTTGGATTTTGGGAAATATGACAACAAATTAATTTTTGTATTGCTACATGATATTGTTGCTTAAATTCAGTTTGGGGGCAATTTTTTCTTGTATTTGTGAAATTTTTTAGCAGTAGGTTTTAAGTTCAATTTCCACTTTTGTTTTTCTTTCTTATGGCTGTTGACGGAACACTCTGCTTTGTTCCTTTTAGCTGTGCGAAGTGTAAATTTGAATGACTTATCTATCCTCATAATTACATCTTAGCACAATCATATGCATTGAGGCATTTGTATGTAATTTCTTTTACTGATGATGGCCTGGCTTAGATTAATTATCTAGTGGTTTGATGATGGTATCTTTATTATGATATTAATGGCCAGTTAATGATATTCCATTCAGCAATCATCTATGCTATCAAAATGCAGGCTACATTTTCTACTTTAGCAGAACATTTGTTGATGCAATTGGTATAAAGATGCATTTGTAATAAGTTACCTAAATTGCCCTATGTTTTATTTTTTTCCTTTAACAGGATGGACGCAAGGTCAGTGTTGGAGACTCTGCTCTGTTCAAACCACCCCAGGACTCCCCTCCTTTCATTGGAATAATTCAAAGGCTGACTACTGATAAAGAGAACAAGTTAAAGTTAGGTGTGAATTGGCTTTATCGACCTGCTGACATAAAGCTTGGCAAAGGCATCCTACTGGAAGCTGCGCCAAACGAAGTATTCTTTTCCTTTCACAAGGATGAAATTCCTGCTGCATCACTACTCCATCCGTGTAAAGTTGCCTTCCTTCCAAAAGGTGTTGAACTTCCATCAGGGATTTGCTCATTTGTGTGCCGGCGAGTTTATGACATTACAAACAAGTGTTTATGGTGGCTAACTGATCAGGATTATATTAATGTGAGTTGTAGCTGCCCTTCAAGAATTTGCTTTGAATTTACAATTCCATTTGATGGTTAACTCTTCTTTACACAGGAACGACAAGAAGTAGTGGATCAGCTATTATCTAAGACACGTTTAGAAATGCATGCAACAGCTCAACCAGGTGGATGTTCTCCGAAGACAATGAATGGTCCAACTTCAACATCACAGGTAAAACCTAGTTCTGATAATGTACAGAATAATGCTGCCTCCTTTCCTTCACAATCTAAGGGCAAGAAAAGGGAGCGTGGAGATCAGGGGTCTGAGCCCATTAAACGAGAACGTTTTTCTAAAATGGATGATGTGGATTCTGTTCATAGACCAGAAAGCATTTGGAAATCTGAGATTTCTAAATTTACAGAGAAGGGGGGACTTGTGGATTCTGAAGGGGTTGAGAAATTGGTGCATCTCATGCTACCTGAGAGGAACGAGAGAAAAGTAGATTTAGTTGGCCGGTCAATGCTAGCTGGTGTGATAGCAGCCACAGATAAGTTTGATTGCTTAAATCGGTTTGTGCAGCTGAGGGGCTTGCCTGTATTTGATGAATGGCTACAGGAGGTGCATAAAGGGAAGATTGGTGATGGTAGTAGCCCCAAGGATAGTGATAGATCTGTTGAGGAATTTTTATTAGTTTTGCTTCATGCACTGGATAAACTCCCTATAAATCTTCATGCTCTGCAAATGTGTAATATTGGCAAATCTGTGAATCATTTGCGCACGCATAAGAATTTGGAAATACAGAAGAAAGCAAGGAGTTTAGTTGACATGTGGAAGAAACGGGTTGAGGCTGAAATGGATGCTAATGCAAAGTTTAGTTCTAACCATGGCGTCACCTGGTCTACTAGATCACGCATTCCTGAAGTTTCGCAGGTTGGGAATAGACCATCTGGTGTATCCTCAGAGATTGCAATGAAGAGCTCAGTTGTGCAACTCTCTACTTCGAAAAGTGGTCCAGTCAAGCTTGTCCAGGGGGAGACTGTGACCAAGTCTGCATCATCTCCAGGCCCCATAAAATCGACAGCATCACCTGGCACAGTTGGTAATAATTTGAAAGATGGAGAGCTCAGAAATATTGGTGTCAGTGGCGCCTCAGATCTACCTGCATCTGCAGCAAGGGATGAGAAAAGCAGCAGTTCCAGTCAGTCCCTCAACAATAGTCAATCTTGTTCTAGTGACCATGCCAAAACTCCAGGATTGCCGGGAAAGGAGGATGCAAGGAGCTCTACTGCTGTTTCAATGGCAACAAATAAGATCATTGGTGGTTCTTTGCGGCAACGTAAATCAGTTAATGGGTTTCCAGGCCCAGCTGTATCTGGGGTCCAAAGGGATAGTGGGTCGAGCAGAAGTTCTCCCTTGCACAGAAATCCAGGTTCAGAGAAATTACAACAGTCCAGTTTGGCATGTGATCAGGCACTTGATGTTCCAACGGCTGAAGGGTTCAGTCATAAATTCATTGTTAAAATTCCCACCAAAGGTCGCAGTCCTGCACAAAGTTCCAGTGGGGGAACTTTGGAAGACACTTCAGTCATGAATAGCACAGATTCTTCTCCTGTGCCTTTGGAGAGGCATGACCAGTTTGATCATAATTTGAAGGAAAAAATTAATTCATATCGAGCTAATATTGCATCAGATGTTAAGACCGAGTCGTGGCAAAGCAATGATTTCAAAGAGGTGCTGACTGGGTCAGATGAGGGTGATGGGTCGCCTGCCACTGTTCCTGATGAAGAGCATGGTTGTATGGGTGATGATGCTAGTAAATTAGGTGAAGTCTCAAAAGCTACACCCTCTTCAAATGTGTATGAAAATAAATTTGGGAAGCTGCATGATGCATCTTTCAGCTCCATGAATGCTTTGATTGAAAGTTGTGCAAAATACTCTGATGGGAATGCATCTATGTCAGTTGGTGACGATGTTGGTATGAATCTCCTTGCTAGTGTAGCTGCCGGGGAGATGTCCAAGTCTGATATGGTTTCACCAACAGATTCTCCACGGAGAAACATGCCTATTGAGCACCCCTGTGGACCAAGTGGTTCGAGAGCAAAATCATCACCACGTGATGTTCCTGCTCAAAGCCAAGGTAAGCCTGTTGATGATGAAGATGAGAAGCGGGGTATTACTGTTGGTACTTCACTGTCCAAGAACATAGGGGCTAAAACAGTTCTGTTTTCACAAGAAAAACACACAGGGGAGCTCAATGGACCTCCCAATTCTTCCCATGTGGATGGGAAGAAAATTGCTGAACCATGCCTAGAAAGCAATGTGAAATCAGAGGAAATACTATTAGCTGCTGTGTCCTCTGCTAGCATGGTAGTGAAAACATCAAATTGTAGGGGCAAGGAGATGTGGGAGAAAGAGGGTGGTGGCAGATCAAATTTAGATGGCATATCTGATGAAAAAGAAAAGTTGCATGGTTCTGTCTTAAATGAGATCAACAATACAGGAGTGCAAGATGGGACTGATGCAATTGATGTATCATCAACAAACCATCCTGTAGAGACTGATTGTGAGAACAAGAAAAATATGAATAAAGAGCTGGATGTTTCTATTGGGGATGAGCCAAAACCACCTGCTATGTTGCAGTCTGATTTTGCAAAAGGAACCAATGATGAAGTGCTCGAACCTTCTAGTTCTGGCAAGGATGTGGTTTCTGAAAACATGCATGATGTGAAGGCTGGTGAAACAGATGGTAGGAGTCATTCTACTGAAAAAAATAAAATTGAACATGAATGTAATACAGCCTCAGCCACAACTAATTATGAAGGTGAGTGCAAGGTGGAGAGCTTGGGAGGCATTCAGGCCAATGAGCAATGTAGTGCCAGACCAGCTGCTCACAAGGCAGCACCCACACTTGTTCAGGCACCAGAACTAGTAGTGTCAACAAGGTCAAATTTGGCTGGCACTGGAGCTGATGAAACTGAGGAATGTATGTCTGCCCCTGCCCCTGCTGCTTCTTCTTTATCTGCTACAAGGGGATCGGATCTGGAAGCAAAAGTTGAATTTGATCTGAATGAAGGCTTTGTTTCTGATGATGGGAAATATGGGGAGTCGAGTGATTTGAGAGCACCTGGATGCTCTTCTGCGATCCAGCTAATTAGCCCTTTTCCCTTACCTGTTTCTTCTGTGTCTAGTGGGCTTCCTGCTTCCATTACAGTAGCCGCCGCTGCAAAAGGTCCCTTTGTTCCACCAGAGGATCTACTGAAGAGTAGACGGGAGCTTGGTTGGAAGGGATCGGCAGCCACAAGTGCATTTCGGCCAGCTGAACCTAGAAAAGCTTTGGAGATTCCATTAGGTACAGCTAATATCTCACTACCTGATGCAATGGTTTGCAAGCCTGGTCGCCCCCTGTTAGATATTGACTTGAATGTTCCTGATGAAAGAATCCTTGAGGATTTGGCTTCACGAAGTTCTGCTCAGGAGACAGTTTCTGTTTCTGACCTTGCAAAGAATAATGATTGTGCACGTGATGCACTGATGGGTTCGATATCTGTTCGAACCTCGGGGGGACTTGATTTTGATTTGAATAGAGCAGATGAAGCTAGTGATATTGGTAATCACTTAACAAGCATTGGCCGGAGGCTGGATGCCCCACTTCATCCCGCCAAATCATCTGGTGGTTTTCTAAACGGAAAGGTTGGTGGTTGCAGAGACTTTGATTTGAATGATGGCCCTCTTGTTGATGAGGTGAGTGCTGAACCATCACCACTTGGCCAGCATACCCGAAACATTGTGCCATCTCAACCACTCATTTCTAACCTTTGGATGAACAGTACAGAAATTGGAAACTTCCCCTCCTGGTTTCCTCAAGGAAATCCTTATCCTGCTGTCACAATCCAATCTATCTTGCATGATAGAGGAGAGCAGCCTTTCCCGGTAGTTGCAACTGGTGGGCCTCAGAGGATGTTGGCTTCCTCTACTGGCAGCAACCCATTTAATACTGATGTCTACAGGGGAGCAGTGTTGTCGTCTTCTCCGGCAGTGCCATTTCCATCTCCTTTCCAGTATCCTGTCTTTCCTTTTGGGACCAACTTTCCTCTTACCTCAGCAACATTTTCTGGTGGTTCAGCATCGTATGTGGATTCACCATCTGGTGGGAGACTTTGCTTTCCGACAGGTACCTCTCAAGTATTAGGTGCAGTCTCGTCTCATTATCCAAGGCCTTCTTATGCTGTTAACTTCCCAGACAGTAACAATAACAATAACAATAACGGTGCTGTGGAGAGCAGTAGGAAATGGGGAAGACAGGGTCTAGATCTCAATGCTGGGCCTTTAGGCCCAGACATGGAAAGTAGAGATGAGACCTCAGCTCTTGCATCGAGGCAACTATCTGTTGCCAGTTCACAGGTCCTTACAGAGGAGCAAGCGAGGATGTATCAAGTGACCAGCGGAGGTGTTTTGAAGCGGAAGGAGCCAGAGGGTGGATGGGAAGGTTATAAGCAATCCTCATGGCAGTAGATACTAGTGATGAATAATGACAACCCAGTGATCCACCTGTAAGTTTTTGTCATGTTCTCTCTTTTTGTTTCACCTTGACCTTAATTTGATGAATTATCTATAAGGTAGCTGTGGTATTGCCTTTTCTTTTGTGATCAAGGAGAGGGGGAAACCCTCTTTAACTTGCTCTCTGTTGGACTTGAGTTGCACTTAAGTTCCTGCTCACAGGTCAAGTAATTTTGTTTCTGCTTTCGTTGTGTTTTCAATTACAGTTCTCCTGGATGGATGTTGGCTAACTACAAAAGATCGTCTAACTTGTGATCTCAAGGATGGGTGGTAAGTGAGTTATTTGATGTTCAGTCTCCGACCCCCACCCTGTCGCTTTACCCATTGCGCCTTACAAGAAATCTGTCCGGGGTTGTTGAGCTGTTATTTCCTTGAATTTGAACTGGGTGGCTGCAGTTCACTTTCCTCTTTGTAGATATTTTAACCAATGGAAAGCGTGCATTCTGTGACTGTGTTGCCCAGACATTCAAAATTGGTGTCCATACTGTTGTCCAGTGCATCGACAAATTATACTGCTGGGTGCAATACTATCCTTCCTTTTCCAACCATTTTGAGAATTAATGGTGATTGGATTAGTAAACTGCGTTAAGCAGAAGCCCTTTTGAACGTGCTTTGTTGTTAAGGAATCTTTCTTCATTTATCTTTTCATTCTCTCTTTAATCACATACATATAAGCAGAGTGGTCCGTGAATTTTGGTGCTGAAGCCTTTCTTGCAATGGCATGTGGTTTAGTTGACAATGGTTGGATGCTGTATTCCTTTTAATTTATTCTATTTTTTTTAACCTGGTGTAGATTATTTGCTACACGCCAATTTCTACCCAACTTTGCTACCATCTTCGCCAAAGGGTGAATGAACTCTAAACTAATCTAGGTTTGTTCATGACATTCTCCCATTTCTGTCCTCTATTTGACCAACGATATAACACCTGCTATCATCTCTTAAAATTGGCCTTTGAATTGTGCTGTTATTGTTTTGGTGTTGGAACTTGGAATTAGCTTCGAGAATAAGAAATCCTTTCCACAGATAGCTGCTGTTGCCGTCCAAGATTTCTCGGTGTTTTGCATGGTCGGCAGAGGCTTTATAGGACATGGAAATTGTAATTGTACTTTTGTGTAGGTTCAATTTTTAGGTTCGAGATTCGAATGAAAACTGCGGAACCACAATAACCAGTGAAATCTGATAAAGAGTTGAATTGCATCCAAAAAAATTTAAAGGTTAAGGTTTTTGTCATCTCCGAGGATGAAATTTTATATTACTGGGTGGTATATGATGCTGTCTCGCCTGTGAAATACACTCGCCCAGGTGCTGCAGGTTCTCGTGTAAGGAGGTGTTATGTGACAAGCATGGGAATGATGTTATGCATTAAAACCTAAACCATTTCAATTCATGCAATCTCATTTTGGTTCTTTTTCTAACTGTTGTTGGGTTGCATGCTGCCTCTTTTCAGTTGGCTTTTATCTTTTTTCTCCATTTTTCTGTATTATGGGCATTCGATTTAATGGCGACGGGTGAGACTGGTTCCCACCAGGCTTTGTCTGCCATGATTAAAATCTTGGTGGGGTCTGGAATGCCTAATCTTTTTCTGTTTCCTGGGTACATCACCCTCCTTGTGAATCAGGTTGCAACCTCAACATCATCTTTGTTCATGGATCTAAGGACAAAATACCGATGGGCAACAAGCCAGTAAAGGCATTTAAGTATCACCCTGATTACGGTCGTCTTTTAGGTTTTCTTTTGGATTCATAACAACCAGCTTGTAAAAAGTGAAGAGAGAAATCAGCTTGCAGAAGGAAAAACAAATCATGTTTTACTAGTGTTAAACCAAAAGGTCAGGAAATATACCATGAACAATAAAAACTTGAAACAAAGCCAGCTGAGCTCCACTTTATACAATGAATTACAAAGTATAGATTAGTACTGAATGAGCATGTTTTCCACTGAAATTGGAGGGCGCGACCTTTAGCAAGGAGCTATGCCGCATTCAAAATCAAACTCGCAGGACCCAACATCTTGAGGTATATCCGAGCAGTGTAGTGCCACAGTTATGCCAAAGAGTAACCACCTTGGAGATGGGGGGTTCTTCATTCGAGACACAGAAGCCTCCTCCCGCAAAAGACATTTCTGCGTTTCAAGAAATAATGCAAAAGAATGAGAGAAGCTCAGTTTCTGAATAGCACAAGCAAGTAAAACAGATAAGATTTAAACGGAAGCAGCTAGATGAGGCAGGCAAAAGACCTTCAACAGAACATTCAGTGCATGTAAAATACCACCATGAAGGGACATCTTCAGTAGTTATCTCTGAGGCGGTGCCCATCAAATAACATCATAGATATGAAGACAAGTTAATGACAATTGACCGAGACAGTGAAGTCATTCTAATAACTCCATAGCTCTGTCATTCTACAATGGGACCTGTATGCATTGTGAGGAGAAACAGCTGGCTATTGCAACAATGGCAAACTCGATCACAAAAGACATTCAGCTAGTTGTGAGCAGGGCATAAGGTCATGTCTAATATATGTAACATAACAAGATCTGCTCATTCTCCATGCTCTCTCTATGACAAGTGTACACGAGACAAAAAAAAATGCTACTCACAAAAACAGTTAGTAACTGTTTCATTGTATTATTTCGGTGAGGGAAGATCGCCTATTTACTTGGTGTCAATATCTTATGGCTTATGCTCCCAGAAATCAACTTATGTTTCTAACACAGAGGCATCAAGGCCAAGTCAAAAAGAAAACTAATAAATGGCACGGTCTCTGTCTCCACAAATTCTATATCAATAAACATATTAGAAATTTAGAATCCTTGTATTCCCATATGAACCAGTAAATATCCATGAGACTTCCTTCGCGTTGTCCCTTCCATATTACATCTCAACACTATTTTCTATATATATGTCCTTTCAATATATACATATTTCAGTCCATGTATTCACAACCACAACTCAACATCCTTGGGACATTCAGTTTGAACTTAATCTTCCAATTCTATCTTCTCATACATATGTAATTTAGATGGTCGCTTTTACCAACTCAAGGGACCCAGGCCTAGGATATTCCTTAGCATCCAAAAAACCCATGTCTCCGCACTCCTTTTCCACTGATTAAATTCCTTAGCATCCAAAAAACCCATGTCTCCGCACTCCTTTTCCACTGATTAAAGAAACACTTAGCCACTACAACTAAGATGCCAACTGCTTAATCCTGTACATGAAAAAGGAATACTATTTACATTTGATAGAAATGACTGCAGGTGCCTGTGAACTATTAGTCTAAAAATTATAAAATGTTTCCATTTAGTTTGACATGATTACACAAGTGGTGGCGGTAGCTCTGAAAAAAGGGATAGGGAAACAAAAAAAAAAATCAGAGAAGCCTATGAAAACATTTATAAAGGAAACCCAAACATAAGTGACACCAAGATAATTTGCAAGATCCATATGTCAAGAGGATATGAGATCAGAAAACTTTGCATATCTTTCTAAAAAAACACTCTTAAAAGTGCAGAAAATGATGGTACTGACAACAGGCACCCTCGGCGCGGCTTTTTCTTCCTCTCTTTTTGTTTCTGTGCTGGTTTGATAACTACTTTTATTGCAGCATCAAAAACTGCTTTGACATTCTGCAATAGCATGAAAAAAGTCATTTACAACATGATAATATAAGTGATCTAATGCGTGCAAGGAACAATTAGAAAAGGTCGTCCTAAATGCAATAGTGGCAGGGCAAGATTCTTATATGATAATAGTAAACTTAGCCTGCAATATATTACTTTAGGACTGTCACACAGTCAGGATGTATGCCAAATAGCACAGAGCCCATTGATAAAATTTTCATAAGAGGAAAATCAGTTTTGCCAAGCATTTGCGGGGAGAGGGAAACCTGAAATTTGCACTCAGATTAATTCAGGAGAATACCACTGCATACAGTTGCAGAGGTAAGACTTTTGGCAGTTTTTTTACCTCCTTTTCTCTAGAAGATTTAACTTTCTATGATCAATTCATCCAATAAACATTAGCTGGGTGGTCAATTTCATGGATGGTATACACAGGTACTCAATACAATTCAACATATTGCCAAATTATTACATACCTGCTGAGTTTTTGAACTACACTCGATGTAATATGCTGCACCAATCTGTTTTCGGAGTTCCTCTCCCTATTCATAGAATAACCGATATCATTAAAAAAAGTTGATCACATGAAGACCAAGAAAAAATATAAACAATCATTGAATAGAAACTGCACCTGTGCCATGGTCACAGGCACCAATCCAGGGTGATCAGCCAAATAATGCTTATCCTCACGAAGATCTACATGTCCGTTTTAAAGCATTCATTAGATTCACATCTAAGGTGCTTCACAAAGCTAATCACCGCAATATAAATGTTAAATGTCAATAAAGCTCATGTAATTGGTCAACAGTTCCCAGCAGAAGGATTCATGAAACATAAGAGCACAAAATTATCTGTGAAACATCATGGATTATGAAAAGCAGTATGGATGGCTAGGCTCATGCCAATCAGTTTGCACATAATCTAGAACTCTCAAGGACATGAAAGGCAATACAATTTCATTTTACATCAAAGAGAACAGAGTTCTTATTTGGTCAGGGAACTTGGACTGATATCCTTCCTGACAAAAAGAAAGAATTATGCTATTCATAAGTGAGATTAATAAAATAATGAATGCAATGAAGTATGACATAATCATACAAGTGACTTGTAAAAAGTAGTATGTAATTGTAAGTAACTTTAAAAAAAAAAAAATAGATAATGTTTATCATATGAAAATCATTCACATTAAGCCACTGAAAAGACAAAAGGAACAATGGAGAGGGAAGGAATCACAAAGAACAAAAAAGAAAAAGCTATGCCCTTGACTTGACAGCAGTTATGTCATCCCACAAAATTAAGTTCCAGTTAGGTTTATTATACAAAATGTCAAAAGGAGGGAAAAAATTTCTCAATTCATTACAGAATACAATGATACAGAAATAATCTATAAATCCTTCCTTAATCCTGCAGGAGACTTTAAGTTGGTAACAACCAAATTCATTTTTTAAGCGCCCTAAAGGCATGCACATGATCCTTATTTGCGATAATGACCAATATTTATTCTTAACCCCAAAAGGAGACTTTAAGTTGGTTACAAGCAAACTCATTTTCTAAGTGCCCTAAAGGCATGCACATGGTCCTTATTTGCAAGAATGACCAATATTTTTTCCTTTTCTTGTTCTTTTCTTCTTTCAGAAAAGCAAAGATTGCCATTAGTTTGACAAAAAAGCACGGGCACACACGCCCATAAGGTCTTTATTTGCAAGAGCGATCATTTTTTTTCTTATTCATTTTTTTCAGAAAGCAATGACCACCATCAGTTTGGAAGGATAAAAGAAAAGAAGTCATTATTTGCAAGAGCTAACAATATTCTTGTTTCTTTTCTTATTCATTTTTTCACAGGCAATCAATGATCATCACTAGTTTGCAAAAAAGGAAAAAAGAAAAAAAAAAGATTACTAACCTTGACACTTTTTGCAATCCAATAAGGTGGTTGAACAACTCTCCCTCTCAAGAGATTAAATGTTATGGAATAGCATAAAGAATGGATACACTATAGAATGTAAATTGCAATGTATCCGCAAGCAAGTTGATAGAACAATATTAACAAAGAATGGATTAATTTCCTTACTTTTAAATTTCATCAAGTATTCCAACCTTGAGAGAATTTTGTTCACACAACAGACCCTCAATCATCAAACCCATCTCAATCAAGCATCTAATGCTACTAACCAGGGAAGGGAAAATTCACTTGGTTATGTGGGAAGAATTATGCAAACAAAGAGGGCTGAGTTTAAGAAGAGAAAGGATTGAACATGACAGAAATATCTCAGTTGGGATTTGGGTTTTTCAAAGATTTCCTATTACAAAAACCATATATTAATAGCAAAAATAACCTTTATATGCCTTGGTCATCACGTTTCAATTTCTTTCCAAAACTTCACCTTTGTTTTTTTTTAGATTACCAATGGATGAAAACCAAACTTGAGACCTCACTCCTCTAGCTTTGCATGAGTACCATTAAACTACGAACCCATTGGTCTATATATAATTCCTTTCCTAAAATTTATCTCCTACTTACTCAAAAACCTGAAAGTTTAAATCTGCAAAATTGGGCAACACTTTCCATTGGAAAGGTGATGTTGACACACACATAGAAAGTCTGCCCAAATTTGTGACTATTATAGATTCATCCATTGAATATCAAGCTTGAATGATGAAAAAGCTTCAGAAAATATATCAAATAAAACTGAAAACTACAAGAGGAAACTCATTATTTACTTTCAACATCTTAATGAACCAAAATGCATCAATGGCCTCATTGCCAAGTAGTTTTGACTTGGAATATGAACAAGTCCTTATTTTAGCCTGCTTATATCTCAAAATTGCCTTCGGTGAGCTCACCAAGTTCTGAATAAGAAGATATACCATTCACCTATTAAGCAATATGCAATAAACAACTGTGATGCAAATATTAACCAGTATAACCTAGACATAACAGCATTGACAAGATCAATACCAAGAAAAGAACAATAAGCAGCATTGAATTGGATGAAAAAATGATGATGGATACTAGCAGACTTACCCAATTTGGTACCAACCAGTACTACTGGAACTCCAGGGGCATAGTGCTGAAGCTCTGGAATCCACTGGATAAACAATCTCATATTTGAAACTGATATACAACGAGTATAAAAGAAAAAAGAAACCAGAAAGTTAAGAAGATAACAATTTGGAAAAAAGGCTGCACCTTTTTAAGTACATTTTCATAGCTAGCCCGACTAACTAGTGAGAAAGCTAAGACAAAGACATCTGCACCTCTGTAGCTCAACGGCCTTAATCTATTGTAATCCTCTTGCCCTATGGAAGTCAATGAAACAAATGAATCATAAAAGTTGCCTAATTTGGCAAAACTGTTTCCAGAGAAAAAGAAGGCACAATTATGGAAAAAAAGATTAAAAAGAAAACATGCAGCGAACCAAATAATCATACCAGCTGTGTCCCAGAGGCCTAAGTTTACAGTGGTTCCTTCAACTGCCACATTTGCACTGAAATTATCGAACACTGTAGGTATATAATCCTAAAACAAAAATCATCAATAACATTTACTGTTCATTTGCATGAATGAATAAAATCAACCGCAAAAGGCAAGAAACTTTCAAATGAGGACAAAATAAATGAAGCCTAAAACGGGACAATAGCACTTGTTAAGCAAGAAACTTGATTTTTTATGTTTATTTGAATGAAAGAACAAAACCAACAGCAGAAAGCAAGAAACTTTCAAATGGAGATAAAATATTAAGCCTAAAAAACTAAAATCTGCTAAACACAAGATCACTATCTTAAAACAGAAACTAAAAAAGACAAACTTTATCCTTGTAGCAAAACCCAGAAGCTAAAGGATTTGAGAGATATTGAGACTAAATTAAAAATAGAGCTAAAAACAAAAGCAGCAAAACCCAGATGCAAAAACACATTAAATCACCAAAAAAAACCATAAATTATAAAGCACAGCTGAGGTGAGATAGTTAGATGGGTCATTTAATTGACCAAAGAACATACAGTAGGGAACTTGTTACTTGTGTAACATATAAGCATACAGGTCTTGCCTACAGCCCCATCTCCGACAGTAACACACTTGATAAACCTTGAAGCGCTTGAAGCCATTGATGCAAACAAACAAAGTTTTTCTCTCCCAGAAAAAGAACAAAAATATTACCAGTTGAAGTAAAGAGGAGTGCAAGACTGAAAGTGAATAAAAAACAAAAAACAAAAGACCAAAAAAAAACAAAAGACAAAAGACAAAGGGAGAGAGGAGAAGAGGGTGGTTTGTTGTAGGTGGAAAAATTTATTAGTACTGCTATTATGGCTTATTTTGATTCAAAGTTAAGGAGAGTGGTGGAGGTGGATCACATCACATGATTCTCACTCATTCACTTATCACTGTTGAAATTTTCCCTTTGCTTTTTATTTTTAAGGGTTTTTTTTTTTATTTGCTTCTGTTTTCGTAGTTTGTTCGTTTTGCTTTGACAAATGGCAGATTTGTTTTTTCTCTCTGATATTTAATTTGGATTTTCTCTTCTTTTTTTT
>Ga0325404_1004142_pt1 | contig 15440 bp, 11 predicted proteins | sample PopdelMetagenome_18_FD_205664 | JGI IMG/M metagenome (GOLD analysis project Ga0325404, IMG submission 205664) | Populus deltoides microbial communities from Bellville, Georgia, United States - Xylem-Control-R1 | ecosystem: Host-associated > Plants > Phyllosphere > Stem > Wood/Secondary xylem... | reverse complement strand
TTGTTATGTATTTGGAGTAGATGTTGACTTTATTATAATTTCTCTTTTAATTATTAATTGTAGTTTTTATATGAAATTTATTAAATCTAAATATTGTATGATTTTATTTTGTATAAATTTATAATTTTTTTTTTTTTAGAAATGAGTTCCATATAGAATGAAAAATGCAAGGGCAAACACTTCACATGGTCTAAGCCGATGTCTCACATGTTGCTTGAGATATTAGCTAAGGAGGCATTTAAAGGAAGCAAACCTTCTTCCACCTTTAAAGCAGAATCTTTTGTTAAGGTGGCTACAGAAATCAGTCAAAAGTTCAACGTGCAATGCGAGCCTAAACATGTGGACAATCATCTGAAGACTGTGAAAAAAGAATAGGGAATGATAACCAAACTTAAAAATAAAAGTGGTTTTGGCTAGGATGATTGTCTGAAGATGATTATAATTTCGAAAGATGTATATGATGAAGAAGTAAAGGTATGATAAATATTATACTCTTTGTAATTTTTATATTTACTTTTGTTTCTAAAATGTTATACATGAACTAAAAATTTTATATTCTAAACTTTATGAACAGGCACATCCCAATCATGACAAGTTTCTCAACAAAAAACTTGATATGTACGAGGCAATGACAATTGTTGTTGGAAAAGACATGGCAACTGGAAATTATGCCAAATCATATGCTGATGTCAACATGGAAGAGAACACTGAAGAGCAATCAATTTCAATTGAAAATGAAGGGGAATATGAAGAAACTTCTAAGGGAAAAAAGACATCTTCCTCTAGTACACAAAAGAGGCAACATGGAAAGAGAAATCGCATGTATGAAGATGATGGTGTTGAAAAGTTGTCTAAACAGATTGGAGATGTAGCACTTGCAATTCAAAGCCTTAGCAAAAATCAACTTGATGTTAATGCGTTGTATGCGGAAGTGATGAAAATTGAAGGCTTTGATGAGATCACTCTTGGGGAGGCATTTGATCATTTGGTCCAAAATGAAATGTTGGCAAAAGCATTTATGGCAAAAAATGCTAATTTGAGGAAAATTTGGGTTCAGAATTTTGTGAACCAACACTACTATAGGCCTGCTTGCTAAGATGGTTTGACTATGTTTAAAATTTAGGTTCAGACTATGTTTGTTATTTGACAAGTATGTTTACTTGTTTAATTCGGTCTAGCATGTTTATGTTTGTAATTTGAACTAATATGTATGTATATGACATCGAAACTTAATATTTATGCATGACTTTGTTTGATGTTAGATATTTATATTTATTTCTTGATGTTTATTCGATATATATTAAAGGGATATTAAAGAGATAATTGCCTTTACCCGTAAAAAAAAATATTTATCCAAAAAACTCATCAAAATATTTTTTGAATCTATTTATCTTTTAAAAAAAACTTCATACCAAAAACAAAAACCCAAATATATAACTCTTACCATAAACTAATTTGGCTTTCTTCATATGAAAAAAAAACTTATTTTAAGCTTTTAAAATTGAAAAAAAAATATAGTAATAGGTTTTACTTAAAAATATTTCACAAGCTTATTTCTATATAAATATGATATGACATATATAATTATATTTTATAAAATAAGCTATGTATGAATATATATTTTAATAAAAAAAAATTCATCATTATACTTTTTAGATTTCATTCTTTCATTGTATGAGATTAAATATTTATATTAAATATTTCATATATATATTAGATAAACTTGAAAAAATAATCAATTCATTAATAAATTATTTTCCAGTTCATTTTCCATAACATAACCAAACACTGGAAAGTGTTTTCCAGTTCATTTTCCATAACATAACTAAACACTGGAAAATGTTTTCCAGTTCATTTTCCATAACACTACCAAACATCGAAAAATACTTTCCCGGAATTCACCTTTTAAAAGGAAACAACTTTCCTACAAACAAACAGAGCCTTAGTTTGTAAATCATTTCAACTCTTTATTGTAACTTTTCATCTAACTTTTCTAAATAAGAATTATAAAATTTTAAGATGCAATTTATAGCATTTCATTAAGAGAGATTAAGGATTTAGATTTAATATATGTTAATGTCACAACCTTATTCTTGAATCCATGACCAACACATAAGCAAGGTCCCCCTTTAGGTTTCCAAACTCATGCGACCCAAACACACAAACGTTTTCTCTAAAATAAACAAAATATAGTTCTACACAACATAATTATGTAGTTAACTTTATAAAATAAAATTATTGTCTTAAATACAAGAGTTAAAATACAAATTTCTATAATTATGGAGCACTAACTAGACATAATCAAAAAGTACTAATTACAACCAAAAAGGCAGTTTATGAAGTTCAACAAAAGTGAACTACTAACAAGCTATAAGCTTGAAAAAGATAAATAATAAGAGGGTGAGTTCAACAACTCAATGAGTACATAATGTTCAATATACGTACATGAGGTAATACAACAATAAGGAATACACACACACACACACACACACAAATCAAATATGACTTTAAGTTCTTACATGAAAGTTTCTCAAATAGGTCATAACAAGAATATCATAAGGTAAGGCTAGTCAGACAATCAAAATTTAATGAGTATGACACTTCATATTGTGGGATGATCAGTCGTCACAGGTTGGTGACTCCCCCAACTGACTAGGGTTCAGATATGATGTGCACAAAGACTAACACTACCATGTTAACATGGATATTTTGAATATCATACCATAGGTTCATATCATAATCAAATAGACAAATTCATATCTCAAAACTCAACTCATGACATCAATAAAATAAGCAGCTATCAATTCAGAAATACTTAATGGCTCATGTCAAAGATTCAGTTTCAATAAGTGATCATGTGCAATCATAAACACAAGGTAGATAACAATATGAGAATTACCAAGAAGCATGATCAATTGTCATATTAACAATTCAAGTATTTATATTATTCCTCTAGCATATAGAAATTTATCAACTCACTTGACTTAAAAGCGAAAAGAACTCGAAAGTAAAAGTTCAATAAAATCTTAAAGATGCCTAACATGTAAACGAATACAAAAAAAAAAAAACAGACTAAAAAACAACTCGTAAAGAACGTGCAATCTATTTAATACACTTAACTTAAGTTTTAACCCATAACTCTATACGTTTAGGAATCAAAATGAAATTATAAACTGGAATCGATCCACCCGATTAGTTCCAAACATAATCTAAACTGATCAGACCAAAATGAATAATTTAACCTTATTGTAAGGTCAACTAGTCTACCGATTCAACCCAATTGACCAATTAAAACCATTCATGGCTAACCAGTTGACTGAAATCAAACAAGAAAATCAATCTACTAGTTCATCCAATCAGTGGATTAAAATCTAGCAGGCCAACTGGTTGATCGATTGGTTAGGAATTTCAGACCAATTTTTTTTTTCTAAAATGGCAAATCCTAATTTCAACCTAAAATCTCAAAAACTCATAACCATTTAATAATCTCATATCAATCAACCTATAACACTTCAATCACACCATCACATTACAACCAATTCATCAATTAATCTATAAAACACAATTTCAAAACCCTAAACCTTAACAAAACCAAGAAATCAAGGCTAAATACTATAATCACACACATTAAAGCATAAACCTTACTTTAAACACTTAATCTCCACAATCCTCTTCATCTTTTCTCTTTTTCTTTTTTCTTCTTTTGACTTATAGTCTTCTATCTTCCATTTTCTGGTTTTCCACACCAACTCTTTATTTAATTACTAAAATATCCTTCATTTATTTATACCTAAAACTTACTCTTGCAAGGGTATTGTTGTCATTTCCTATCAAACTTTTTTTCTTTTTATTTCATAACATGATAATTAATGTACTAAGTGAAATGAAAATATAACCAATATTTACTATCTCCAGGGGCTATGGAAACCAACTTAAAATATAGAATGTGTTAATGGAGAGAGATTCTAGTCAATTCATTATTCATTCCTCGTGAGCAAATCATTTGCTCTCATTCTGTTACATACCAATAACAATTTTAGAATCATATCCGGAAGGAACTACCACACTACACGTGATAAATTGTTTAATAAAAGAAAAACAACTTAATAAAACAATGTGTTTTTTAAAGTATAGATAGTATTCCAACAGTTATAAACTGCAAATGTTAAACTCTTTTTTCTTTCTTAAACTAAATTAGACTCACATTTTCCATTTCTCTTATAATAATGCATTCCTTTTAAATCAACCTTGTTCTCAAGGAAGAACCTAAAGAACCTTAATGCCATCTCATCAGTAAACTCTTATGTCGTTTCTAATGGTGGTGAATCCTTAAAGAGAACCAGAACTCGAGTGGTTGCTTAATTTCCACTTTTAACCATCATTTAATCCAAGATAGGTTAAGGTAGTAATTCTAGCTCACCACGGTAATTTGACAAATAATTCTATACAATACGATTGACCACGTGTTTTTTCAATTGCAATATATGAAAGATAGGGTGGATGGCTATTGAGGAGGGAGATTGCAACCTATATGTTATAAACCCAATCTTTTATATAACCTGGTAAAGACCAAAATACTTAAATGCCAATTTATATGATGTTATATGAGCTATTGATTTTTGTTTGTAGGGTTGTATCAGGAGATAGACTAGATCCCTAATCATAAATGATTGCCCACCATTCCTTTTGTTATCCATTTGAATCATTATATGTAGTACTACTTACAAATTATTTTTAATAATCTTCAACATCTCTTTCCTGTTTATTAAAAGTCTATCTACTGTTTCATTTGTTGAATCCTTAAGAACATAGGGAATATGAATTGGCATGTCTAATTCATATAAGACTTCATAGAGAGTATGCTTAGTTAATGTGTGGTAATTAATATTATACCAACACTCATATAAAGGTAATCATTTAGAATTTATGTGGGGGTATCATTGCACATACACCTGAGGTAACTTTCTAAATATTTGTGTACTACTTATGTCTAGCCATCTGATTGAGGGTGGTATGATGTAAAGTAATGTAAATCCACACATTGACAAGAAAAAATACTTTTTTTCAAAATTAGGTTATAGTATCCATGTCACTAACTATGGCAGTTGGCAACCTATAAAGCTTGTATATATTGTCTATGAAAATCCATGCTAATATATAAGAATGGTGCTTGTGGTATAGGTTGTGGTTACAACAGTCTAGGAGTCAACATATTTTTTATTTTATTCCTATGGCATATATGGCATTCCCTAACAAACTATCTCATAAGTATTTGTTGTGTCTTTAAGTAAAATACACTCCCTACTCTCCTAGCAGTTATTGTAACCCTAGAATGTTCCTCAATGACAGAGTCATGACATATTGTTATTAATTTAGCATGTAGCATAGGATCATTCCCTATCACAATGCTACCTTTTCTAATTAAATGACCATTTACCCATTTATAATGAAGATGAGAACCAGGGTTTGCAAGTAGATCTTGAATTATGGTTTGAACTATAACATCTTTCCCTCATGTCCTTTTGATTTCATCCATAATATTAGTAGCAATAGTAGAGATCATTACAATGTTTAGTTCTCCACTAAAATCCTAGAGAAGTCATTAACAACCATATTTTCATCTATCTTCCTATACTCAATCTCATAATCAAAAACTCAATATCTTAGTTAGCCATAAATGTTGTTGTAACCCATTTTTGGGTCCCCGCTCAAAATACAAAAAAAAATCAAAAAATATTATAAAAAATAATAGCAGTGAAAAGAGGATGCCAAAGCGCCCCGAAAATGGTCAAAAATTGGTTGAGGAGGTTCAAAAATACAAAGATTGAAATTTGATAGTATATCGTTGACTGATGAGAGCCTTGTTAATGAAGAAAATTTGATTTGAGGAGGAAAAGTCTAAAATTAGATATTTATGGATTCAATTCAATTTTATTGAAGGTATAATTGAATTTATGGAGGTTTTGATTGCAAGAAAAATTGATTTTGAAGTTAATTTGGGCTTTAATTGGAAGAAATTAAAGTTCTGGGGTCAAATTATAATTTTTTAGAGTTAATTTGGTTAAATTAGGGGTTTAATTGCATAAATATTAAAGTTTGATGGCCAATTAGGGACTTAATTGAAGAAATCCGAGACCAAGGACCAAAATGAAAAATACGCGCAAATTGAAGGCCTAGTTTTGAATTTGAAACATTTTGGCGCCATTTCCTTTTAAATGAAACAACGCGTTTTGGGTTAAACGGCGTCGTTTCGTGCATTGTTTAAAAAAAAAAAGGAATAAGCAAACGGTGTCGTTTTGAACGGCACCATTAGCCTTCTTCTTCCCCGGGACACGCAAAGAACAGGGGAAGAAGGAGCTGCTTTCCCCTGCGTTTTGCTTCTCCCTCTCTCTACCCCACTTGCCCAAGAAACCCGGCAACGACCCATGCCAACACAGGCCCTGCCACCACGCCACAATGATGAAAAAAGTCAGGGAAGCCATGCCCTGCGAGCAACTCCCCAGCTCACCTTACCCTGTGCCATGATAGGGGTAAGGTGGCCCTTTCCTCCTCCGCCTATAAATACCCGAGGAAGGGGTGTCGAAAGAAAGGGGGGGAAAGGAAAGAGAAGGAGATCAGTAAAAAGAGAGAAAAAGAGAAAAGGAGGGGAAACCAAGAGAGAGAGAGACAGTTTTTGAGAGGGAAAGAAGGGGAGCCAAAACAGACCATCAAAGATATACCCAAAAGCCATTTTAATCCTATATTGGGTCAATTTTTGTATTCAAAACACATGACAATCAAGAAACTGTGAATTTTGAATAACGTGTGTTGGATCTTTGAAAAAAAAAAAGCTTGATTTTCAAAAGAACATCTCTGATTTCATTTCAACAAACTAGACTCTGAATAGACATAATCTTTGAAATATGAGGAGTGATTCCAGAACAAGGAAGATTGTCGAACAAAGAAGAACATCGATTGAGTCTGCAAAATCCTTGACAGAAATGACGTTGACACTTCTCGACACTCCTTGAGAAGTGGGGCAGCTAGAGGGCAATGCATTTGAAACCTGAAAAGAAAGAGAAGCAGTATTCAGATTACCTAGGGGCAAAGAAAGAATTAAAAAACGAGTCAGCAAAGTCCACTAAAGTTATGATTAGCATCTGGTAATGACAAGAACCTCCTGCAAGCATGTTCAAATCGACGGGGGGCAACATTGTTCAAAAACATCCTATGACCTGGTGAACCCTCGTCAGCAATCGACATACAAAGATGTATTTGAAGACTATTTTCATGTCATCATCCTTTAAAAAAATACATATTGATCGATAGGGGCGTACAATTGCATTGGAATGAATGACAAAATGATGCAAAATCACTAAGACTGATTGTGATGTAAAGATATACCTGAAAGACATCTTTATGTCGTCATTCTTTGAAAATGGATATTGATCGATATGGGCATACAGTTGCATTTGAATGAATGATAAAAGGATGCAATTCATCAAGACTAACTGTGGAGTAAAGATGTGCTTGCAAGACATCTTCATGTCGTCATCCTTTGAAATATGGATATCGACCGATGTGGGCATATGGTTGTAATTAAAGGAATACTGAAAGGATGCACACCACCAGGACTGATGGTGGACCAAAGATGTACCTGAAGGGCGTTTTCATATCATCATCTTTTGAAGACATGGCTATTGATCGATGAGGATACATGAACAAATGTAATTGAATGGCGAAAAGAGGCACACCACCAAAACTGATTGTGGAACAATGTTGTACTTGAAGGATAATTTCATATTATCATCATTTGAAACATAGTTATCGATAAATGTTATCACACGACTGCATTGAATGAATGTTAGAAAGACACCCACCCCGAAGATTAACTATGGGACAATTTGTTTTGAAGCCAAATGCGCATTTCACCGCATGAGTATGGGTGATAAAAGCAACATCATTGATGAGGTCAAGACATTTCTTTTCACAAACTGATTAAAAGAGTTAAGAAGAATATATTGAGAAGAACACTGAGCATACAACCATGAGCCTTTGTACTGCAAGCTATGAGATGCATGCCTGGATGATTGGATAGTTTCCAAGAACACTGACGATAACATATACTTGAAAAGTATTGTGTTAACTGGGTGCAAGTCCATGATTGATTGGCAATCTAAAATGAGATTAAACACTAGAAAACCTCTTGATGGGTGTTGGCAAAACAAGCACAACCAATCAAAGTACAATTCTTGAGAGAATCTAGGAGATGAACGATTTGTTCAAACTCCTTCACGATGAATCGAGCAACACCACACTTGGAAGCATGGTCAAGCTTGAGAAGCGACAAGAGCAGTAATCGTCACGGACAGCCCACGATAGGCACTGCACTTACATCTCAGTGGAAGGCTAGCACATGAATGAGCCAGTACATTGAAAGAATAAAGAAAGCTTTGAATAACAAACAAAGGCACCCTGTGATGATGGAACATCGAGGAGGGGGGGACCTGGGACCTATATTTCAAATCAGGTAAGGATGCATGCATATCATCTAACGTCGAAGCATTGCATATATTTTTGATTTGTTGCAGGAAAAATTCTCGTTAGTCCAGTCAGATTGGGGACAAAGAAAGAATCATTGAGTTTATGAACAACAAAGAATCATGGTTTTGACCCTGGAACGAGAGGAAGATGAGATAAACCCTAACATTAGGGAAATCTCAAAGAAATAAGAAGATCAACGAAGAAGAGTCTTCAATTCAAACATATCATCTTGAAGAAGAAACATATTTTTTTGGTTAAAGGAGATTGGCAGAAGGAATCTCAAGTTAACCACCACATGGAGATTTTAGCTTTGGTTGAAAGGAGTTTCCAGATGGGATTCCAAGTTGACCGAGCTACACAAGATTTTTGGTTCTGATTAAAGGGGATGGGCGAAAAGAATCCCAGTTTATCCTAACCACACAGGATTATGGTTCTGGTTAAAGGGGATCAACGAAGGGATCTCAGTTTATCATAACCACACAGGATTTTGGTTCTGGTTAAAGAGGATCGGCGAAGGGATCTCAGTTTATCATAACCACACAGGATTTTGGTTCTGGTTAAAGAGGATCGGCGAAGGGATCTCAGTTTAGCTTAACCACACACAGACTTTGGTTCTGGTTAAAGGGGATTAGTGAAAGGAATCTCAGTTTATCCTAACCACACAGGATTATGGTTCTGGTTAAAGGGGATCGGCGAAAGGGATCTCAGTTTAGCCTAATCGTACAAGGATTTTGGTTCTAGTTAAAGGGGATTGACGAAGGGATCTCAGTTTAGCCTAACCACACACAAACTTTGGTTCCGGTTAAAGGGGATCGGCGAAGGGATCTCAGTTTAGCCTAACCACACAGGATATTGGTTCTGGTTAAAGGGGAATGGCGAAAGGAATCTCAGTTTATCCTAACCACACAGGATTATGGTTCTGGTTAAAGGGGATCGGCGAAGGGATCTTAGTTTAGCCTAACTACAAAAGATTTTGGGTTCTAATTAGAGGGGATTGGCGAAAGGAATCTCAATCTATCCTAACCACACATGAGTTTTGGTTTTGGTTAGAGGGGATCGGCAAAAGTAATCTCAGTCTATCCTAGCCACACACAAGAGTTTTGGTTCTGGTTAGATAGGATTGGCGAAAGGAATCTCAGTCTATCCTAACCACACTAGTTTTTGGTTCTAGTTAAAGGGGATCGGCGAAGGGATCTCAGTTTAGCCTAACCACACACAGATTTTGGTTCCGGTTAGAGGGGATTGACGAAAGGAATCTCAGTCTATCATAACCACACACAGGAGTTTTAGTTCTGGTTAGAGGGGATTAGCGAAAGGAATCTCAGTCTATCCTAACCACACACAGGAGTTTTGGTTCTGGTTAAGAGCATATCATTGACTGATAAGAGCCCTGTTGATAAAGAAAATTTGATTTGATGAGGAAAAATCTAAAATTAGATATTTATGGACTCAATTCAATTTTATTGAAGGTTTAATTGAATTTATGGAGGTTTTGATTGCAAGAAAAATTGATTTTGAAGTTAATTTGGGCTTTAATTGGAAGAAATTAAAGTTCTGGGTCAAATTATAATTTTTGAGAGTTAATTTGGTCAAATTAGGAGCTTAATTGCATAAATATTAAAGTTTGATGGCCAATTAGGGACTTAATTGAAGAAATCCGAGACCAATGACCAAAATGAAAAATGCACGCAAATTAAAGACCTAGTTTTGAATTTGACACATTTTGGCGCCATTTCCTTTTAAATGAAACGACGTGTTTTAGGTAAAACGACGCCGTTTCGTGCACTGTTTCCAAAAAAAAAGGAATAAGCAAACGGTGTCGTTTTGAACGGCACCATAAGCCTTCTTTTTCCCCTGGACACGCAGAGAACAGGGAAAGAAGGAGCTGTTTTCCCCTGCATTTTGCTTCTCCCTCTGTTCACCCCACTTGCCCAAGAAACCCGGCAACGACCCATGCCAACACAGGCCCTGCCACCACGCCACAATGATGAAAAAAGTCAGGGGAGCCATACCCTGCGAGCACCTCCCCAGCTCACCTTACCCTGCACCATGACAGGGGTAAGGTGGCCCTCTCCTCCTCCGCCTATAAATACCCGAGGAGGGGGTGCCGAAAGAAAAGTGGGGAAAAAAGAAAGAGAAAATGAGGGGAAACCGAGAGAGAGAGAGAGAGTTTTTGAGAGAGAAAGAAAGGGAGCCAAAACAGAAGGAAAGAAGGGAACGAGAGAAAAAAGGAGATATTGACAGGGAGATCGAGTGAGAGAGAGAGACAGAAACAAAAAAAAATCAGAGTAAAAAGAGGGCGAAGAAGAAGAACCACCGCCGACCACCTTCAGCCCGACAGCGCCACCATTCTATTTTTTCACCTCTAAGAGACAAAGAATTCCTTGTCTCCCTATATTTGCCGGAATAGATATACACAATTGAGTGTGGAGGGCGATCGCCGCCACGCCGCACACGTGCGACAAATGTTATGAGGGATAAGTTACCTTTTGATTTAGTAGGTATTTAAGGATGATGTGGTCAATGTTAGTCTTTAAATATCTTCTCTATAAGTAGTGTTTCTATCAATAACATATAGGATAACTAACATCTCCCTCTTATAAGTTGATAATGTTTGTTGTTTCAGCTCAAAGGATTTGTTAATACAAGCAATTGGATGCCCTTATACCTACTCTTGATGTTTTTTCTCCATTATAAAAACCTTATTAAGGCCAAGTAAAGCCAACACATAAGGGTTTGTCATTACCCTTTTTAGGTGATTAAAGGCCTTAGTTGCTTAAGCAGACCATTCATATGCATCCTTTTTAAGTAGCTGGGTTAAAGGCTTGTATATAGTACCATAGTTCTTCATAGAGTTTCTATAACATCCAGTAAGGCTAAAAAACCCTTGAAGCTGATTAATATTCTTAAGAGTAAGCCATCCTAGGATAGCTAGGATCTTTTAAGGGTTAACAACTACTTCTCCCTTATAAATCATATGACCCAGGTATTCAATTTGATTGCAAAAAAAAAAATAACTTACTTTCTTTAGCAAACAACTGATGAGACTGAAGTAGTTTAAACAATATCTTTAAATGTTGCAAGTGATATGCCAAAGACTGATTATAGATATCAATATTATATATATAAAAAAAACATCAATATAAACTTCATGAGGTGTACCCTGGATTCTTCATCTATTAGATTTTGAAATATGGCAAGAGTATTGGTTAAGCTAAAAGGCATGACCATCAACTCATAGTGGTCATTGTGAGTTACGAAAGCAATCTTAAATGTATAAGTAGGAGCCATTCTAATTTGATGATACCTTGACCTTAAATCCACCTTAAAAAACATAGTAACACCCACTAGTTTTTCCATTGACTCATTAGCTATTAGAATATGGAATTTATCCTTAATAGTTAATATGTTAAAAGCCATATAATCCACACAAAGTGATATGATTTAGGCAGTGTCAGAATGATTATATTCAAGTTTTGACATAAATTTTCCAACTATCCAGTTTAATGGCAACAAGCACAACTCTCAATCCGATTGTTGGGTTGGATTGAAAATTTACCTTGAGTTTCTATATATTTTTTTACACATTAGATTAAAGTTTCAAATTAATTGGAGTTCAATAAGGCAATGCAAAACATACTAGAAGATGTTATATGAGTTTTGTTATCTAATTTCTTTTTATTTATAAACTTCTTATTTATCATGGATTCTTTTCGTAGTGATACAAGAATATTTAGCAGCAATGAGGCAACAAACACAAGAGTTCATTGAGCTGTGTTTAATGATCAATGACAGTACACACAAGAATTTTCTTAAGCTTTGGAATGTGTAGAAGACAATAACAAAATAGGTATAAAGTTGACAGCCTCCTTAATTCAAGGACACTTTTGACAACATGTTGTCATTAAGTTTAGGTTTTGTTATTTTATTTGTTTTAAAATTTAATTAATTGTATTTATGGTCATATGTCAAACCATTAAGTTTTTTTCGTAGATTATAAATACCTTTTTGAACGGAAATGTAAGGTTACAGACTTTTGATGAATGAAATGAAATTATGTGTTTGAGAGGTTTCTCATACTTTGGTTCTTAAATGAACTGAAAATTGACTTATAAGAGAATAATTGTTTTAGTGATGTCATTTTTTATATTTCTCATTCGTGATTTGTTATAATCATTGGGTGAGGTTTTTATTTCTAATAATGTTGGTGTCTCAGTTCAAGGTAATTGTTGTGTTATGCTTTCTATCCTAAAACCTGATTTTTAGCTTTCATAAATGTGTCATCAATCTTAGTTATGGTTATGTGACCGCGTGATAATGGGGTTCACATCAGTTCTCTAGGAATTGTCTTTATTTTTAACTAATACCACTAATGAAGCAAAAAGACTATTACTATGTTGGATTATGTTTGATTCCATCATCTCAAAAACCATTTATTTTATAATATCTTTTTGTAAGCTAGAGTACCTGTATGATTTTAAATTGACAAGTTAGACTCATTCCTTCAAAGAAATGTTGTGATTATGAGCCTTTGAAGGTGGTAATTCTTTAGGCTCTTTAAAAATTTCATAATAGAACTTTAATGGGGCTTCTAAGATTATGTCTTTTTCTTTATTTTATATAAGACAATAGTCATAAAACATAAACCTTTGTCATTTTTTTCCACCATTCTCAAACTACATAAGCTAGCCTCTATTAGTTTAGATGCATTGTTCATTAGGCTATTAAATTGCTCGAACCCAATAGCTTGGAGTTATGTAGGTCCTTCAGTTTTAAGTAATACTTCCTAATTATGCCATTAAAATGACATTCATAATTCTTTATAATTAAATACAAATGTTATCTAATATAGCTAACCATTGAATCCCTAACACCATGTCATAATTGTTTAATTCAACTCTATGTACATCAACCTTAAAATTTACTCTCTGCATCTTCCATTTAAAACCTCTATGCATGGTTGAGCAAATCATTGTTCCTTTATTGACAGCTTCCACTGTTAAAGGGTCCAATGACTGTGAAATTACTTTGTAACTTATTAGCCACTTCATAATTATTGAAATTATAGGTGCTGCTAGAGTCTACCATAATAAAAAGTGGATATTTATCCACTTTTCTAGTTACTTTAAGAATATAAAATCCATTAACACAATTCACTACATTGATGGATATACGAGGAGTAATAGTTTTAGAATTGAAATCATTATCTCCTTCTTTTTCTTCCTTTATGTCATCATCATGTTCTATAATATAAAAAAATAAAGTGTCTTATTTTATGTTTATATCGTGGTATAAACTTCTTTTCATGCTAAGAGCATAACCTCTTAACTCTTCTCTCATCTAACTCTTTATTTCTTAATAATTTGGTTGGTTTGAAAAATAATTTATTATGAAAATTAAGTAAGAACAGATGACAAACCAAGCTGGTATAATTTTAGGGTATTAAAAGTAAAGAAGGATGTGTTTTTGTTAGGGGTAAGATGTTGATTAAATCTAGGTTGACTAGTTTGGGTCATGGTATGTGTAGAATATTTAAATTTGTTATGGTGGTTGTCATGATCTAATTTTTGAATTTTAAAAAAAAATAATAAATAAATAACAAAAAATTAAAAAAGAGAGATTTTTCTTGATTAGGGACCCAATTGTTAAATATCAGAACTTTAGTAGTCATATTGAAAATGGTCATTTCTGTTGACAACAGCGCCGTTTTGAATCATAGTTCATCATCATCTTTTAAAAACCTAAAGACCGAATCAACAGGAAACGCAACCGAAAGAAATCATGGACCACGTTTCCCAGTTGTTATCCACAATGCGCCATTAGTCCTGCAATGAATGTGCTTATACAGGCACAATCAAATGAGCATTCTTTGGCTTTATAAAACCAAAGAAAGGACCACAAAAAAGGGGAAGGAGAGACGAGCAAAATACAAAGGGGTGAGAAAAACAAAAACACAGAGATAAGGGAAACTAGAGAAAAACACGGGACGAACGAACAAAAAGGAAGGGAAAAACAGAGACAGAGAGAACAAAAATAGAGACTAAAGACAGACATTACAGAGAGAGACAGACAGACATAGGAATGAAGAAAAACAATGAACAAGGGAACACGAAGAGGAAAACAAGACACATAGGATAGAGCGTTCGGTCAACCTGCACACCATCATCGGCTTCGTCTCCAACAGACCACGTAAGTCTCTCTTATCTCTATCCCTGTCTTGCAATATTAATTCAGTGACACTATACATAGACAATTTTAATTCACCTCCTACTGTTCATTGTTTAATTAGCTGATTGTGCAAGCGTGAACCAGATCACGCGTGCCTATTGTGCCCGGCCAGTCAGTGGTTTGAACTAGTGACCAGGTTGGGTCAGTTGGGTGCAGCCCAGCCAAACAGGCTGGGCTCGACCCGGCCCAAAAAAAAGAAAGAAACCATTTGTGGCCAAAGCCCAGTCGACCCAATTTATTATGGATCAAGGGTGTGTTTGGCAAAACACATTGCATTTTCTCTTTTATTTAACCTTTCTATATATTTAGTCAAACATGCTTTTTTGGATATCAGAAAATTCCAAAAAAAAATCGTGGACCTTTTGAATTTATTTGTAGGCCCCTCATTTTTTTAGGTATTTCATTATATAATTGATATGTGGATTTTTATTATGAAATGCAAACCCGATATACAATGCAATTTTTTCTTTTTAAAAAAATGTATGCATTGATTTAAATTCATTTTATTGGTTTATTCACTGACACTAGAGTTAAGAATATCATACATTTTTTTTGCTACGTAATACTTACCAACGCTAGAGTTGGAAGTATTTGTAGTTGAACATTCACTGGTGCTAGAGTCAAGAATATCACAAACAGGCCATCATAGTATAAACCAACAAACTCTTAGCAATTTAAAACAAAACCAG
>Ga0325404_1004139_pt1 | contig 15441 bp, 13 predicted proteins | sample PopdelMetagenome_18_FD_205664 | JGI IMG/M metagenome (GOLD analysis project Ga0325404, IMG submission 205664) | Populus deltoides microbial communities from Bellville, Georgia, United States - Xylem-Control-R1 | ecosystem: Host-associated > Plants > Phyllosphere > Stem > Wood/Secondary xylem... | reverse complement strand
ACAGATGTTGAGGACTGCAATGAACACTCAAAGGACTTCTGGAATTTACAAATTTTTCGAACCAAACTGCTAGATTCTAACATGTCTTGTTCTAAATCACCAGCCGAAGCTGATAGACTCAAAATGAAGATTATCTGCTGAAAAAGATGAACAAATTGCTGCCACTTCTTGCCTCATCGTCCTTGGCCCGCTAACATAAACTCCTACCTTTTCTTCCTTGTACTCTGATAATATTTCTGCAAGAATCAAGAATCCAAAAATTTATATCAAAAGGAAATGGGATTTACATATAAACAAGTCAGTACGTAAGAAGTTTATAAATTCACTCATGGGAGGAAAGTATTGCATACTTTTCAGATTTGGCCTTTGACCTAGATGCACTGTGGTGGCTTGGCGAAGAGATTGGTGAGGAAGGCTTTCCAGTTCTGTTTCGTACACCAATGAAGTGGGTGATAGTGCCGGTGTTGACATATCCGTGGTTCGAATCTGGCTTGTTTCCTTAGCATTCTCTCTTTTGTTCCACAGAAAAGCTGCAGAGGCAGCTATTGTTATGGCTATACACACAAATAACATGTTGAAAGCTGAACTTGCTGGGACAGGATACTTCATGTTGGTATTGTGGTCGATTGGGTATATGTAGAATCGTGTGAGAAGGCCAATCAAGATAAGGAAAATGATGAAAGAAGATGAGATTATCGCCCCGAGCCACAGCCAGCTGTTAGGTCCTAACACTGCAGAAACTGGTCTATCCGATGGATTAGGCCTGCACAATATTGTTCTGATAGAATTCTGGTTCTCTGTTTTTGACTCTGTCTCTCGGGTTATGTAGGCTTCAATTTGTAGCTGTAACCGAGATAGGTCAAGAGTGGTGCCAGAAACTGGGAGAAGAAGGTCAAGCATGGTGAGATCGACATATTTCTTGAAAGCACATATGAGGTGAATCCTTGGAGTCTTGCTGCTTGTTGTGCTGGATTTAAAGATGATCTCGCGGATGATGGAGATGAAAGGAGTTATGCCGCTTCCACCACTCATCAGTACTAGCCTCTCATACCTGGGACAATTTCTCTATGTTAGTTTAGCTGCCACAAAAATTTAAATCTTGATATACAGATTCTGCTAACATTTGTTTACCTCGTAAAATTGGTTGAAGGAGGTCCATAGGGTCCTTCGATGGCGACCTCAAGTCGGTTAGTAGGAGAAGGGGAGGACAAAATCTGATACAACTTATGAGACCAACTTCCTTCGCGTTTGATGACAATACTTAGCTTATCAGAATCCATATTGCTGTTGGAGGTAACAGTAAAGGGATGCCATTGTATCCTGGAAATGCTAGGCACATTTATAAACGCAATGCTTGTTGGTGCATAGCTCAACCCTGGCACAAAAATGAACAAAAGAGTGTCAAAAACATATCTCGAGAGTGGAAAATTTGATTGCAAAACCTTTCAGTAACATCTAGTTACAAAATCTTGAGTTCACCTAAACTCTTGGAGAAGTTCAACTCTACTGTTTCGCAAGGTAAAATGCGTGCTGCGACAGAGCGAACTTTTTGCTGAGATTGTAAGGATCTCAAATATCGATCGATTAAGAAGAGGTAGAAACCAGGAAGAATGAGGCAAGATTCAGCAAAACCAACATGGAAAACATAGAAGATAACAAAGACAATGTAGAGATGATGACTATAGTAGAAGAGCTCGAAAAGCTTTCGCCTTATGCGTCCCAAACTGGTCGCCCACATCACCAATCCAGCAAGCAAAGCTATTTCTCCAGCCACATTGGCAACCACGAACTTGTCCCATTTGAGCATCTGCCACATTCAGCACAGACATGGCCCATAGCTTCAGTAGCTAGCACTAAACCAACACACAGTGACTAAAGTTAGCAGATTCCATAGAACATTACCTGTGAAATTTGATGTGTATGGGACCAATAAGTGATGTAGCTTAGACCATGAGCTGTGAAGATGACCATAGTAATATTCCCTAGCCATATATGGTACTTGATGCTTGCCTCTGAGGTCAGGCCAACAAACTGCAAAATTGAAGACCCTCTAGTCACTGGAAAGAAGAGAAAGGCCAGGCAGGTGTTCCCTGCAAGCCCTAGACTCAGAGCTGCACTTCGCAACTTAACTTCCCACCTGCCAAAAAGCTCCATAAATCAATAACCCTGTAAACACCAATCAATCCTTTTGCTCTGAGATTAAGCTGAGAAGGAGATAAGGCTAGGCTTACACTTGAAATTTTTCTTGAGCAGCTTCCAGGGCAGCAAATGCAAACATATTATGCGTATAAGAATACATGGACCAAACCAGCAATGCAACAAACATGGCCAGAAATGTTAGCTCTGTCCAAGAAACAATCCCCAGTGGACCTTTCGTTATCACCGGCCGTTTCAACAAGATAATCCGAGAAATGAACCTGATATTTCAAGAAAAACATTGATTCATTGGTCAATAATTTATCTTCCTTAAACATTGATTATTTATTAATATATACCATCATGCATCTTATATTAATGTCACACTTATTTCTCCGTCATGCATGTATTTCCTCGAGAAAAAAACTTTGGAATCAACTAGGGACCTCATTTTGGTTTGAGAAGTTCATATTTCTAATGTTCATATACTCATAATCTCCGGCGAGAAACCTATCATTGGACTACATTTGTGTGCTTGTTTGCTCAAAATTTGATTTTTTATTGTTTAAAATTAATTTTAGTGTTTTTGAATTATTTTGATGTATTGATGTCAAAAATAAATTTTAAAAAATTATAAAAATATTATTTTATTGCATTTTCTAAAAAAAAAACACTTTAAAATATAATTTTTACCATACTTACAAACAGTCACTACAAGCTCCGAAGAATTTTAAGTGCTCCAAGGATACCTATTAGCCTTTCCCTTCATATAAGCTTTTCCACAATCAACGATACTCAACTTTGTATATAATTATTTACCTGGTGCTATGATCATGATCATACTTCTTCTCCAGATGAAGGTACAAGGAGCCAATGGTAGCAATGAAGAGGATAGGAAATGCATAAATCAGTGTGGTTGTGCCTATATATCACAGAAACAGCAACAACACAACATGAGCATAAAATTCCTCTCCTTTTCTTACAATAAGAAAACTAAAAAACCTGACAAAACATACCTTGTTCTCCAAGATAAGTGGAACTTGTTTTTTTCAGAACATCAGGCCACCAATGCAAGTAAAAGGTATTAGTAGACTTCATAGACCAAATCATCATGTATCCCAGAAAAACCACCATTGACAAAAAGATCATCACCGCTGCAACCAGCTTCATAGCTGCACCAGAAGGTCCAGAACCCATCTCTTGCTCTCTATCTTGTAGCACTACGTTTGGCCTTTATGAGTTTATAGTTAACTCCACCCTATCATACATACATACATATATATATATATATACACAGAGAGAGAGAGAGAGAGAGAGAGACAGATTAAAGAACAGTAATTACTATATTTTATTGAAATCTTTTTGATGTCAACTAACTAGCTAGTAGTGAAAAGTCATTGTTCATGCATGTCTCAAGAGACAGACAACCCAATGATCAATTTCAATTAATTTTCTTCATAAACAAAATCCTTATTCATGTATTTTATCAAATTAGTTCTTGCTCATATGAGTGTGACGGTCCAAATCTTTCAATATCTATACATATATTTCTATTTAAGTGATTTGTACAAGAAAATTATTTTGCTTTACGTATAGATACAGTAAACGCTACATGGATGAAGAGGGTTTTGCAAGACGAATTATGTGTCAATTATAGAATAAAAAAAAGGATGAAAAGTATTGGGATCCGTGACCAAAAAAGTTGACTTACCTGGGAGATAAGGCAAGAGGTGCTCAAGTATGATCACTTTTGGCCACCATTGTTGTTTTGTTTTTTACAAAGCAGTGGTCATAAGCAAGACCAGCTGCTTGGCCTGCAATCATTTGTTTGTTTCATTTTCTTTTCTCACTTGACATATCCAAGATTTCGTCCAATTCCTTTTGCATTTATGATTAAATCCCTTTTTTGGAAAGCATATATATATATATATATATTAAGAAATTAATTATAGAATTATTATATGTCCCTGATAATTAATACTGTTATTTCCATTAATTATTTGCAAATATTCAAAGAAACTGTCGAATTTTTTTTTAATCGAATGTTTAAAGAACTTGGTACAAAACAGCTAGACCTCCACCAACTTTTGTTATCTTAAAGACCTGGAAATTGACAGTCTGCAAGATCCCAAGTTCATCTCTTGCTAAATATAAATAATTCTATGGAGCCATCGAGCTTCGATCTATAAAACTCATGAATTAATCCTGATATTATACCCACAGAAAATTCTTTGTCGAGAATCTCTACATTCAAAAAAAGATTTGGTATCTTAAATCATGCCTCCAACAAGGCGTCAACCCTAGGTATATATATATCTTCAGCTAATCATTCTCTTGAAGGCATTAAAAATTAATTAACATCCTCTAATTTTAATCGATATTGCCAGCACCTGCTCAATACCCAATTTTATTTAATTTTTGTTGATTTAGGACCGTCTAAATGGTATCTCAAGCAACAGCGATATTATCTTCGAAGTAGATTTTGGATTCTTTGCATGTAACAATTAGTTATTCGTCCATGAAAGAAAATATTTTTATAATTTGTCGTTATCAGTATGCTTAACTTGCACCGTGCATCTCAAAGAAAAACATCTCCCTCCTGTTCAGATACGATGATGACAACGACGACTATTTTCATGTCGGAGCGAAACCTTCTTACACTTAAATTGTAATTACTAATACTTATTTAATAATATATATAATCATATTCAAAATAATAAAAATTTATTCAGAGTTTATTTCTTTCTCTTTCTTGTAATATCTATCTCTAGAGTAAATTGACCGTTATAATTATAACTTGAAGATAATAAAAGCAGCAAGAACCATGAAGTAATCATAGCGGGGTTTGCTTTTCTTGAGATCTCAGATTCGAGTCATGTGATTGTTAATATAATGACCATTAGAAATTTACATGGTTGTTAACTTCAGAGTCCGTAAAATTAGTTGAGGTGCTCGTAAATTAATTCAGACATCTACATTAATAAAAAAAACATGTTATAATAAAAACTAAACATATTTATCATGTACAAGAAACAGGAAAAATAGTATATGAGAACAAATGCTAAGAAACCTACTAACAAGTAAAAAATAAAAATCAGCAACAACATGATATAATTAATGACACAATTTTATTTCACCGTTTCTCTTTTTTCAAAAAAAAAAAAACAACACATTTTCATGGTCCGGACCTTAATGGTTATATTAACATTAACCACGATTTTCATGATATAATTAAGATGAACTTAATAGAAGATATAATAGTAATTAAGGTGTCATTAATTATTATTAGAGACAAAAAAGGTGATTGTTAATATTTTATCAAACAATATTGTCAATATCTAGCGAAATGGGAACTGCGTGCCCTTTCATATATTCTTTCGAATTAGGAGAATTGACCATTAAGCTATTGAATGATGATTCATTAGCAGAAACATGGATCTGTTCATACTGGCAACTTCCCCCAATTCTTTATGATAAATGATTTTGGGATCATTAAGGGTTGATTTGAATCTTAACTTCTACTGGCAAGTAGTGATTGATAAAGGGTTTACATCATAATTAGCAATTTCTTCCCTTTTTTTTCCTTTTTTGAAAGATATCTCGAGCTCTTATATATATAATTAAAAAATTAATTCAATCTAAGAATTTAAATTATTAAATATCATCCATATATAATTTATATTATTTTTTAACTTATTTTTTCAAGTAAAAATATTTTGAACTTAAAACTTATACAGACCCATATTATCTTATATTTAATTTTTATCAAATAAATAAGGATAATAAGATTTAAACTCGTGATCACTTGGTCATCAAAGTTTTAATGTCATATTAAAAATTAATTCAACTCAAAAACTTAAATTATTAAATAAAATTTTAAAATATAATTTATATTATTCTTTAACATATATTTACATAAATCCCTAAAATTTATGGATAATTGAGATTTGAAAAATGGGATTATTACTGTGTGAGAGAGAGAGAGAGATCCTTCTACCTTTTCTTTTACTTGGTCAAAATAAAATTAGATCAAATCAGCCCATTTATTCTCAATTTAAGATGATGATTTAGTCACCCTCATCCAGCTTTTTGACTAATCAAATGGCTAGATGAATGCCATGTGTGATGACATAAATGGACGGAGAATGTCGCCTTGCTTTGTTAAAAATGAATTAGGGCTAATTTGATATAATCTAAGAAGTAGAGGGCTTGATTTGATCAAGCAGGCAAAGCAAAAGGACCAGAAATGAGCTAGGATCATGTCCAGCTTCAAATGGGCTGGATACCATCTAATGCAAGCATGCGTACGCATTTCAACAACATTGCATTTTCCTGGTCCCTTGTACTTTAGTGCTCAGCTCCCCGTGAAGATGGTTTGTTTTATTACATACTTTTATCGACTTTACTCCGAGCCTGTTTTATGATTTTTTAAAAATATTTTTGAATTAATTTGATGCAAAAATAAATTTTAAAAAATAAAAATATTAATTTAATATATTTTCAAATAAAAACTTAGAAGTGTATATATATATATATATATATACTAGCAAATTATTGTACATAATCACAAAGAAAGAGTCCTTGCTGTAGCTGTGGATGGTACTGGCCAAACCCTACTTTTATTCTACTTGGAAGTATATATATTACTAGCATCACCAGTTGAAGCTGATGGACTCAAAGTGCAAGTTATCTGCCATGCCAGATGAACAAATCTTGGCAACCTCGTGCCTCATTTTCCTTGGCCCACAAGCCAGGACTCCAACATCCGAGGCTTTGCAATCGAACAAAATTCCTGCAATGCCACAGGAAATGCTGAAAAATGGATAAAAAGATTGCAAGCTATTTAAGTGATCATACGAAGATGGAAATGTTTTAGTGGCATTTACTTACTCTTGAGATCAGGCCTTGCACAAAAATGCACCTTGGTAGCTTGAACAAGTGACCGATGAGGAAGGCTTTCGAGCTCTCTATCTGCGTTGCGAAACCATGAACCCGGTGATGGTGTTGGAGTTGGCACTTCCAGGTTCTGAATTTGCTTCCCTTCTATGGTATTCTCTTTCTTGCGGAAAAGAAAGACTGCACTAGAAGCTAAGAAAATACAGGCACAGAGCAAAAACATGTCCCAGAGTACAAAGTAGGAAAAATGGTATATCTCCTCAGTGTTGTGGTCAATGGGGTAAATATAGTAACGAGTGACAATGCCTAGTATGAGAAGGAACATGATAAATGATGATGCAATTATTGCACCAAGCCATAGCCAATTGTTCTGGCCTAGACCTGCGCAAATCGGCGAGTCCAATTGATTTGGCTTAAACCAAATGGTTTGGAGAAGCTTTTGGTTATCTGCAATAGGTTGCTCTTCCTCCCTGGTGATATAGGCTTCAATTTGCAGCTGCACTTGAGAAATGTTTGCAGGTGTGTCATTGATTGGGAGCAGAAGGTCTAGCATGGCAAGATCAGCTGAGTTCTTGAATGCACAAACAAGAAGGACTCGAGGAACTTGATAGTTCGGTTTCGTGCTTTCGAACATGATCTCGCGGATTATGGAGATAAATGGAGTGATGCCACTACCTCCACTCACCAAAACCAGTAGCTCATGCCTGTGGAAAGATAAACCAAACTTGATGAGCATGATATCAGAAATCCATGTACAGTCTTCTAAACACAGGACTCCTTTCCAGCTAGTAAACTGACCTTAGAAAATGAGATGAATTAGGTCCATATGGTCCTTCTACAGAAACTTCAAGACGATCCACGGAAGAAGAAATTTCTTGGCAAAGCTTTTGGGACCAATTTCCCAGTCTTTTGACAGCTACACTAAGCTTATCTTGATCCATATTGCAGCTTGAAGTTATAGTAAAAGGATGCCATTGTAGTTTCGAAATGCTAGGCACATTTAGGAATAATATGCTTGTTGGATTATAATACAGCCCTGAGGACAAGAATATTAAATATTAATTTTATACTGATATAGAATGTTTCGATTGCCGCATCTAGATCAAAATGTGTTCTAACCTGGACTCTTGGAGAAGGTCAATTCAACACTACCACATGGTAAGAGACGTGCGGAGTCTAATCTAGCCCGTCGCTGTGACTGTAAGAATCTCATGTATCGGTCGATGACGAAGAGGAAGATCCCAGGCAAGACCATGCAGAAGTAGGCAGCACCAACATGCAATACATAGAAGACTATGTAGAGAATGTATAGCTGGTGGGTGTAGAAGAAAACCTCAAACATTTTACGCCGAATACGGTAAGAGCTAGTCACCCACATTGCTAATGCAAGAACAGCTGCAATCTCTCCAGCAACATTTGATACCCAGGTTTTGCCCCATTCCAGCATCTGAAGGGTCCCACAAAAATTTTCAATGTGAAGAACACAACAAATTCAGGAAATTAACACCATTGACATCACTAGACCTTCAGGCATAACATCAAAGCAAACAAGTTTAGTCAGCAACAACCCTTTGACTGGTCCACGTTGTTGCACGTCTTGGACATGATAAGAAGTGTTGGGTTCGGTTCCTTTTACAGAGGTAGAATGGAACCCAGCACTTTATGCCAAGAAGTGCTATGACTAAACTCATGACGCTACCCACTACATGCCTGACTTCTACGTACGTGTGGCATTCTTTGATGCATGAGAGTAGAGAGATTCTTGAATTTATGAGCACTCAAACAATTTCTTTTTTTCTTTGCAAACCCGCTAAAGGACTAATGTCATCATAAAATAAAATGTAAATGTGCATGAGACTCTCATGTATGTACGTACCCCAGCAATGTGTATGCAACAACATGCCCTATGCCCTAATAAGCCTTTTTTTTCTTGTTTTTCTTTCATGTATTTTGATGTAATTGATGCTCACAAGTTGTAAAGTTCTCTTCTCCCTATGCCACTTTTAACATGAAAAAGAAAGGAAAGCTTTGTGCAAAACGAATATGACCACCATCAGGTCCCGCACTTCTGTCCAACAAGAAAGACAACAAGATTCGTTTCCAAGAAAAAAGAGTTGATAAAGCTTTAACCACACAAAAAGTTGACGTACGAGACTCGGATACCACACCTTTGATCTGATATTATAGGATAAAAAGTATAACCATACAAAAGCAAAGGGCCACAAGATTGACCAGGAAGCCCAACTAAACAAGATTAGTAGTAATTTCAAGTACCTCAGCCATTTGATTAGTCATTGCCCAGTATATGACGAAACCTACAGTATGTGCTGCAAAAAGAATCATCGAAAGATGACCAAGCCAGATATGATACTTGATACTGGACTCAGAGGTAAGTCCAACAAGAGGCAGAATTGAAGATCCTCGAGTTACAGGAAAGAAGAGAAAAGCCCAGCATATGTTTCCAACATATCCAAGTCGCAACGATACACTGCGAAACTTTGCTTGCCACCTGCAATAATTGATGAAAAGAAACACCTCAGTGAAAGAATTTTGAAGAAGACTTCCTACAAACTGAAAGAATGAGAGGTTTTCATGAAAAATTGATTCCAGCTAAGTGGGAATGAACAAAAAGATGAAATGGATATGCCTTACACTTTCTCCCCTTGTTTATGTATGTGGAGATGACCAAAACTGACATACAAGTAGTTTCCAAGAGACCAGATCAAGAGTGCAATAAACATGGCTAAAAAAGCAAGCTCCATTGCAGTAACAGTTCCAAGAGGAGCCATCACGAGAGCCGGACGTCTTAAGAAGGACAAACGATTGCTTGTAACAACACTGCAACCGGTATAATGTACAGTAATGTGGTAAACTCCAAGAATCGAACGTACGTTTCATTCTTTAGTATCAAAATAATGGAAAGAACTGAAGTGAACTAGTAAGAAAAGAAAACCTTTTGGAGTATGAACTTCTCTGCTGCTTCTTAGCATGGAGATAAATGCATCCTAAGGCAGCAATGAACATCATCGGGAATGAAAGGAGCAGTAGATTTGTGCCTGTAGCAATGGTACAAAAATAATCAATGAGAAGAATGAAATGAAATGGAAAACAACAGAATGATTATCTGGATTGAGAATGGATAATCGAAAACCTACCTTGTCCTGAAAAATACGTTGAATTAAGCTTGCTGTTTAGCTTGGGAGCCCATGTAATTTGGTATAACTTCGTTGGCAACATAATCCAAACTACGAGCCATCCAAGAAACACCACAAGGAAGATTAGCCTGAAGACTGTCATGCTGCTCATCTTCTTTGCCTTGTGCAGTTGTTATGGAAGGAGGCCCTTGCACTAAGTTGCAAATTGTAACCCTGCAATTGCAAACTTTTTAAAAGTGCTATAAGTAAACAGCCTTTGAAAAGCATTTGTATACGACATAAGACCTGTCTTTTAGTCACCATCATTAGTGAAAGCACCAAGAAACAGCATGATTCATGCACATTTAAAACCCCATTTGTGGTAAATCACTTTCTGCAAACAATGCGATTTGGCTCAATCTGGAAAGTCAAAAACACTTAAATATGAGAAAATGCCTCTTATAAGCAGGAAAAGACAGATAATAACTGCAGAATGTGTTATAAATACATTTATAAATCCTTTTCATAAGCACCGAAAATGATGATTTATCCAAAATGACTTTTTATGTGCATATTTGCATACATTAAGATGCATAATTGTGTGCTGAACCAATTCAAGTCCCTTTCACTTGGTTACAGATTCTTTAGATATTAAGTACTTCTCAACACGGGGACACGTCAGCAGCATATTAGAGTACATATTTTCACATCTTACCAATCTGAAAGAAAAAGATGAGGTCTGAAATGTCTCTTGCACGATTGATTTATGTGAATGTTATGCATCAATCTGACATTCTGACCTCCTCAGCCATTCTTCAATATATGTTCTTCTAGTTAGTGTCATTTATTTCAGCACAGTTCAGAAATGTGTAATACATAAGCTATAGAATATACAATGGTTACTGCTGGAAGTGCAGTTGACTTTCTATAGGCAATTCAAGTACAGTTGACCAGTGGCTGAAGAGCAAGAGAGGGTGAGAATTTGAGAGTTTGCAATTCATGTAAGTTTGTTGTTTATGATTGTTTTATCTTCCCTGTGTTTTTCAAAACCATCACCTATGGTCTTTCCCACCAATAATTGATATTAGAATCTCGTTCATAAAAAATTAAGGAATTTTTTAGATACATTTGAATTTTTAAAATTGTGAAAAACACATTCACAGTGTAGTATTCTTCATTATGAACAAAACGATACAAATATCAGTCCAGTCAGAGCCTGTGGTGATCCACAAGTGCTGCCTGAAACATTTGCTCAGTAGCCCCTACACCTAAAGGAAGAAGACGAAAGACGTACACGTACGCCATATTTGAGCCAAGGCGAGTCGCCCAAGCCGCACCATCAGTCAAGCCTCCAAATCTGTTTAACTGAGCCATCAAGCCATCTGCTGAAGAATATTCCTGGAATATTTCTGGCTCAACCTCAGTTAACTGATCGACATCCAAAATTGGTTTTTTGACCGATTCAGCCTATTTATGACTCGTTTTCAACCGAATTAGATCAATTCCCTACTATTTTGATCATTCTGGATTCATCCGCAGTGTCCATTACATCAAATTCAACTCCTTCAAGGTGATATGGTAATTCAAAGAATAAAATGACTACAGAAAATGCAACAACAGTCATCTCGAAGTTGACCAAAGACAATTATGATAATTGGTGTATCAGACCAAAGACAATTATGATAATTGGCTGAAGTGTATATAGATAATGAGATATTATTATGATGAACCAAACTCCAAAGAAGCAGAAGATTCTCTACAAGAGGCACATAAACAAGTTCCCAAAGCTAATAGAAAGAAAGACAACAAAGCCAAGACCATTATTTATCAAGGTCTTAATGAAGCCACATTTTAGATCATCACTTCTGTAGAAACATCAAAGGAAATATGAGAGGCTCTCTAACAATAATACAAAGGTATTGACAGAATCGAATGATTTGTCTCCAATCTTTGCAAGGTGAATTTGAATCATTGCAAATGAAGTCCTCGGAATATATTTCTGATTATCACACAAGAAATATAGTGATAGTCAATCATATGAGAAGAAATAGAGAAGCCCTCATAGATGTTCAGATTATTGAGAAAATTCTGAGATCCTTAAATCCAATATTTGATTATCTTGTTATCGATATTGAAGAGTCCAAAGAAGTGGACAAGTTGATAGTAGATGAGCTTATGGATTCTTTACAAGCTCGTGAATAGAAGATTGTGAAAAAAGAAAAGAGATAAGGTAATAAAACATGCCTTGCAATAAAAATTATCCCTAAAAAAAAAGAAATATGACTAAGAAGGGACTTTAAGAAGGGGATATACCACTATAAGAAGAGATCAACAGGGACAGAGAGGATTTCAATAATCTCAAGAAAGAAGATCTTGGAATACAAGATTGAAAGATAGAGGTGTTAGAAACAACACTAGAGAAGGACGAGGACAACAAGTATATACTCCTAGAGGAAAATAAAGCGGTTATAATAATTATGACAAGATGAATATCCATTGTTATAATTTCAATTAATTTGGGCACTATAACACTGAATGTCAAAGTAAAGAACCATCAGGGGAGCATAAACAAGCCATCTATACAAAGAAAGATACCACTATAAGAGGATCAACTGCATTATTTATCCAACAAGGACTAAGTAACAATCAGAAGAATGTTTGGTATCTAGATTCTGGAGCTAGCAATCACATATATGGACAACGAGATCTGTTTGGTAATTTAGATGAAACTGTTTAAAGACAAGTCACTTTTGAAGATACCTCAAAAGTTCTAGTAGAGGGTAAAGGAAACATCCCAATTAGGTTGAAGAATGGAAATCATAGCTATATCATAGATGTTTACTAAATTCCAGTCATAAAGCATAACATGCTGGGTGTAGGCTAACTTCTAGAGAAAAGTTATACTCTTTTCATGAAGGATTATTATCTTACATTCAAGGACTATAGTGAGATATTAACTGCCTATGTGAAGATGTCCAAGATAAGATATTTTCTCTAAACATTCAATATGATGCAATAAAGTGTTTGAGTGTCATCACCAACAATGAAGAGTGGTTATGGCACTTAAAGCTTGGACATCTGAATTTTACAAGTCTGGAGATACTAACAAGTAAGAAGATGGTCAAAGGTATGCCTCATATTGATCATTCAGATGAAATCCGTGAAAGCTATATTCTTAGCAAGTACCATATAGCTAGTTTCACTAAAGAGGTCAACTAGAAAGCAAAAAAACCATTGGAGTTGGTGTACACTGATATGTGTGGTCCTATAAAGCCAATGTTAATTGGACATAATAGGTACTTCTTTACTTTTATTTATGATTATAGTAGAAAGACATGGGTATATTTTCTGAAGAGGAAGTCAAAAGTGTTAAATTGTTTTAAAGAGTTTAAAGCAATTATTAAGATGAAAAGTGGCTATAACATCAAAACCATGAGATTTGATTAAAGTGGAGAATATACATCAAATGAATTTGAATTTTTCTGTAAACAACAAGGCATCAGGCATTAGACAACGTCATCCCATACACCATAGCTAAATGTTGTAGCTAAGAGAAAGAATCGAACTATTCTGGATATGGCAAAAAGTCTACTCATAGTAAAGAAACTACCCAAACAATATTAGGCCGAAGTTATGTCATATGTAGTGTATTCACCGAATCGTTTCCCCACCAAAATTCTACAAGTTGTCACTCCAGAACAAGCATGAAGTGGTCACAAACCAAGTGTTACTCATCTTTGAGTCTTTAGTTGTGTGGCCTATGCAAAGATGTCAGATTTAAAAGGAATCAAACTCGATGATAAAAGTAAGAAATGTATCTTTGTCGGATATGATGATAAAAGGATGGGATACAAGTTGTATAATCTTATCATAAAGAAGGTGATTATGAGTAGAGATGTTATCTTTGAAGAACATAAAACTTGGAAATGGAATAATGATCAATAAGAAGTCAAATGGATCAATATTGATCTAATCCTTGCAAATTAAGTAGAAGTACTAACAATACTTACAAAAGGTCCAATAGTATCAATAGATGAGCCACAAACTCCAGTATATAGATTCCCTGTATTTAACAAGAGAAACACATCAACACTAGGATCATCATCATCATCATCATCACCACCATCACCATCAACATCTTCATTAGAAGAACTAATAAGGATTAATAAAACTTGAAAGATTTTTATGATGTCACTGAAGCCATTAAAGATACATATCTATTTTGTTTCTTCACAGATAGTGATCCATTTAGCTTCAATGAAGTTATCATAGAAGAGAAATGGATAGAAGCAATGTATGAAGAAATACATGTCATTGAGAAGAATGATACCTGAAAGCTGACTAATCTACAAGAAAGCAATTGATGTTAATGGGTTTATAAGATAAAGAAGAATGCAAAAGGTGAAGTACAAAGATACAAAATAAGATTAGTGAAAAAAGGCTATAAACATATAGAAAGCATTGACTATGGAGAAGTATTTACTCATGTAGCCCGATTAGAGACATTCAGATTAATGATCTCACTAGCTTCACAACATAGATGAAAGATCTATCAACTCGATATGAAGTTAACATTCTGAATGATTCTTAGAAGAAAATATCTATGTTGAACAACCACTTTGATACATTGAAGCCGATAATGAAGGCAAAGTATACAAGTTGAAGAAAGCCCTCTACGGTTTAAAGCAAGCTCTGCATGCTTGGAATACCAAAATTTACAGGTATTTTCAAGAAAAATGAATTTAAAAAAAAATATATATGAACACCAAATACATGTTAAGAAAGAAGATGATGGAAGCACACTATTTGCATGCCTATATGTCGATAATATGATTTTCACCAGCTACAATTCTACCATGTTTGAGGATTTCAAGAAAAGTATGGTGCAAGAGTTTGAGATGACAAACATTGGTATAATGGAATACTTTCTTACCCTATAAGTGATATAGAAAGAGAAAGGGATTTTTGTATCCTAAAATGGTTATGTTAAGGATATTCTTGAAAATTTCATGATAGAAAGCTACAATTCGGTATCAACTCCAATTGAAAATAGAGTGGAATCAAGAAAGAGTAAAGTAAGAAATGTTGATCCAACCCACTTTAAAAACTTAGTGAGAAGTTTAAGGCATTTGACATGTACCAGACCAAAAATACTTTATAGAGTAGGATTTATCAGGAGATATATAGAGACACTAGATCAGTCTCACTTGAATACAACCAAGATAATTATCTGTTACATCAAAGGAATGATGAATGCAGGTACATTCTATACTTT
>Ga0325404_1004137_pt1 | contig 15442 bp, 6 predicted proteins | sample PopdelMetagenome_18_FD_205664 | JGI IMG/M metagenome (GOLD analysis project Ga0325404, IMG submission 205664) | Populus deltoides microbial communities from Bellville, Georgia, United States - Xylem-Control-R1 | ecosystem: Host-associated > Plants > Phyllosphere > Stem > Wood/Secondary xylem... | reverse complement strand
AGAAAAAGTAGCTAAAAACAATGAGAAAAGAGAAAAAAATTGTTGATTTGGTTGTATTTTAATGACAATTTTTGCGTTAATGAATTTCTTTTTTTGAAAGAACTTCAATAAAAGTATTTGTTTTCCTATAAGTATTTTAGAAAAAGTAAATTGGCTTCCTTTTTTTTCCAATTAATTTTCATTTTTGGGAGTGATTTTGAGGTGTTATGGGTCTGGTAAGTGTATTTTCAAGGTTTATATTGTGTTTTGAAGATGTTTCCAAGTGAAAAAAAAAAAATTAATTTTTAAGATTTAAAAACTTAAATCCTGATTTTTTGATTGGCTCTAGAGAACCCTTATCATTGTAAGCAATTTGTTGCACAACTCCTGATGAGAAAAACAAAAAAAACAAAGTGCACCTAGGCTTGCTTTTGATTAAATCCAAGCAAGCTGGCATAATCCATTAGAACCTAGCCTTTTTGTTTTTATTTTTTTTATTAATTGTTTCTATATAAATACTGATTTATACCCTATCTTTTATTTCTTAAATAAATTGAATTAATTTTGTGTTTTTAAATAGTGAATGATTTTTTTTATTTTTTAGTTGAATGATTTTTCAAAGAGATTAGTTTAATTTATATTAAATTATTTTCATCTTATATTTTATATAGATTAGATGTATTTGTATGTGTTTTTTATATAAAAATAGACATTATTTGTAATTAGCAACCATATTTAACTACTAGGATAAAATAAATAAAAAGAACAGTCGGTATAAAATATTTGTATATGTATTTATCTTTTATTTTTACTATAAAAATTAGCTTTTCACCTTAATATTTTAGTAGTGTTAACAACTTTTTTTTTTAATTTATCAGTTTATAAAAAGAAACCATAATATACAAAAACATATTTGCTATTAATTTTTTTCATGTTTGAGATTTACTTGAAATCTTACCCGATATAAATAATATATTTTTATATTTTAATTAAAAAAATCATGATATTTCGTTAAACACTCACAAGATTCATTTATTATGTTCTAAATTAACTTGAAATTTTATTCACGGAGCATCGCGGGTGATAGGTCTAGTGTTAATTATTTATATATTAATGACATGTTTTTTTTTAATTATTTTCATTTTACTTTTTATCCAAATTTAATTATCAATTATATCAAACTTCTTTGTCAATATTTATTTTCTTAGTGATTGAGAATTTTTTTTTTTATCTGGAATCATAATTTAAATGTCAATGTTTGTGTAATTTTATGTTTAAAACTATAGAGGTAATGCAAATATAATATTTAAACTTAACTTGTCCATTTACCCTGTTGAGGAAAATTCATGGATGTTGGTATTACTAGAAGACCGATCTCAGATTTTTTTAAAAAACTTGTTTAAAAATATAGTTAAAAAAACAAAAAAAAAAGTTAAAAAATATTTGTCATGGTCTAGGCTTGAGAGGTTAACAGGTTGGTCCAAGTGAATTGTTTTTTTTATTATTATTTTCCTTCAGAACAATTTTACTTTGAAAAAAAATTATTTAATTAATTAATTGGATAATGTAAATTTAACCGGGCCGATACATGCCTTGTTTTAAAGGAAACCAACCTGGGTTAATCTTTGGTTCGGTCAATCCGTCTGGCCGGGCTGGTTTATAACACTGGTTTGAAATGAAACCAATTCTATACAGTACAATCTCTACTAGGCCTATTTGATAGAACCCAGCCCACACCGATCATTTCTAGCTCCGCAAACTTCAATTTCAGCTACATCTCTGCAACAGCGAACTCCGTTGAAATTTGGTGGTAAGCTCTCTCTCTCTCTCTCTGTTGCTCGCTCGCTCCAATTTGTTCTCGATAAAGTCAACTGAATCGATCTTTATCCGATTTTGTAATGATGATTAGAAGTGAAGAGAGAAAGATCAGATGGGGAAAAGAGGGAGGGCATGCGTGGTGGTATTGGGAGATATAGGCCGGAGCCCTCGAATGCAGTATCATGCTCTTTCCCTTGCTCGTCAGGCATCTCTTCAAGTTGACATTGTTGCTTATGGAGGTACCTCTCCTTTTCATTTCCATTTTCAAATTATTTTATTTTTTTGTGTTTTTTTAATAAATTTGATTCAAACTTTCTGCAGGTTCTGAACCCCATATGGCATTGCGGGAGAATCAATCTATCCATATCCACAAAATGGTATTTATCACTCCAAAATCTTGCCTTCTCTTACTTGAATATCTCTATCGCATCATAATACTTTTGATTTTAATGTTTTTTTGCAGAAACAGTGGCCAACAATTCCGCAGGGGTTGCCGAAGATGCTTAAGCCATTCATGCTCTTACTGAAGCCGTTATTTCAGTTTCTTATGCTTCTTTGGTATTTGTGTGTCAAAATACCGCCCCCCGATGTGTTCCTTGTGCAGGTCAGAACATGCCAGTACCATAATTCTTAGGACTTTCTTGTCTGCCCGTGTAATGAGTTGTCTAAGAAAAAAAAACTTTTTGAATGCTGCCCACAAGACGCATAGAAATTGTGGTATGAAGGTGCAATTTGCCGTAGAAAAGGTGAACTTTTTTCTAGGTTATGGGAACAGTGGAGGAGAGAAGGGGCAGGTTGTGTGTTAGTGGAATTGGTGGAGAGTCCTAGATGATAACCAACTCTCAGATAGGCCTCCCTGTGTCCTAACTTTTATTTGTCAAATTGTGTGATTAAATGCATACTGGAAACTCAGGCACTTAGTCCAATCAAGCAGAGACTACAGAACGGTTATTGAGCCCATGTTTTGTTGCTGGGAACATGTTAGAATTGCCTCATTTAAGTGACCATTGTTAATAATTCAACCTGCAATTTTTTTTTGTTGGTAATACATTTAACCTGTAAAATATATATAGCATTCTGTTGTTCTGGGCATTATAGCTGATATATGTATGTGTGCATGCTCATATTGTCTATGCATCTTTTTATTGGATTTTTCACAGACTAAGCCAAGAATTGTCTCATTATTGTTTTTGGCTTCTGCAGAATCCTCCATCTGTTCCAACTCTGGTAGCTGTAAAATGGGCAAGCTGGTTGAGAAATGCCAAGTTTATTGTTGATTGGCATAATTTTGGTTATACTTTGCTAGCATTATCGCTCGGAAGAAATAGTCGATTTGTGACAGTATATCATTGGTACTATTGATTGTCCCTTGCCCTGTGAATTATCAATTTTGTTGGTTCTGTGACAGATGTCTTGGTTTTTCTTACCTGCTTAGGTTTGAGAGGCATTATGGGAAGATGGCTCATGGTTCCCTATGTGTAACAAGGGCTATGCAACATGAATTGACTCAAAACTGGGGAATTAAGTAAGATGGTCAGCTCAACATGCTCAGATTTTCTGCATTCTGATTTGGACTATTTTATTATCATATCTTTATGGGTTTATTACTCATCTTTTGTACATTAAACTGACAGAGCTGCAGTTCTATATGATCAGCCACCTGAGTTTTTTCATCCTGCCTCACTCGAGGAGAAACATAAGGTGAACCCACGTTTCATGCTAAGTTCTTCAGTCAGAAGACACTGAATTGTAAATTTATCATGGATCATTGTAGTTATTCTGCAGGTTAGGTAAACACATCAGTGAGTCCCAAGGTGTTCATGATTGTGCCAGCCATGGTAATATCATTGACAAAATAAATTTGTGATCTTATCTTTGTTGAGGTTCAGTTAGATCCAGATTTATTTGCTTAAGTTATACATTTTTTTGCAGGAGTTGTGGGAATGGGTAGCCCTAATCTAAATGAGACTTTATTTACAACCATGGTTGCTGATGATATTTTCTTAAAGCCAAATAGGCCTGCTCTTGTTGTAAGCAGTACAAGCTGGTGAGTTGTTCTGTTTTATTTTTCATGCTCACGCTGATGAGCCATGTATATGCCCCAATTGCTGAGTAATATCAGATTATGGTGCCATTGACATATTTGGTGGTTCTTACAGTTTTCCTTCTCACTGTATAATATTATTTCACTTACAGGTTGTCTTAAGTTTTTATGTGAACATGGCTACTGTATTACATCATTGTTAAATGATTTTTTCCCTTTTATTTTGTTTGGATTGGCTGGAGGGATGAAAGGAAGTGGTTTAATTTCCTTCATTTGAGTGTTGAAATGATGGAAGTGAAAGGAGAAGAAAAGAAGTATCCTCCAAGTAGAGAGCAAGGAAAACACAGAACTCTGTTCAAATTCTTTTAAATATACCCTATTATCAGTTCTATAATAACAAATCACTAATGAGAAATTCTTTATCCTAGTAATCTAATTAGAAGCCCTGATATATGTCTTTTTTTTCCATACCAAACTCAGGGTTTTCTATGTTTCCCTATATTTCACGATCCTAACCTTAAATCTCAACCATGCAGAGTAATAATTCTAGTTTACTCCACCTGATTAACTAGTTGACCTTGCATAGTGGAACACTCTCAAGCAATGCAGTGTTGCCTTTATAATAATTCAATTGAAAGTAAACTTACCAGAGCATATTAAAATGAGAGAATGGTTTGCAGGACAGCAGATGAAGATTTTGGCATTCTTCTTGAGGCAGCAGTTATGTATGATAGACGAGTTGCTGCTATTCTAAATGAAGATGATTCTACTGTGGAAGTTCTTTGGAATGAAATGTCAGCTGGAAAGGAATGTTTGTACCCTAGGTTGTTATTCATCATTACAGGTGATATTTTTGTTTGCTTCATTCTCTTATCAACATTTCTTTTGCTTCCCAAATGAATGTTTTTGCATCTTTGGCATGCAACAACTTCTAACCTGTGATCCCACTCCTTCGATGAATGAAGGTAAAGGGCCAGAAAAAGAAAAATATGAAGAAAAAATAAGACGGTTACATCTTAAGCGTGTTGCATTTCGTACCATGTGGTTGTCAGCTGAGGATTATCCATTGCTTCTAGGTAGTAAACCATCTCACTGGTTTTTGTTATAATTTCTTCAAGCGAGTGAAGTAATCCCATCTCTCTCTCACATTCACAGGTTCAGCAGACCTTGGAGTGTGCTTGCATACTTCATCATCAGGATTGGACCTTCCCATGAAGGTATAAACTCAATGTTGAAATATGCATGAAAACTGTTTTGCTTTTTTCTTGACTGATATAAACACTTCCTCATTGCACAAAAGTTATGTTATTACTATCCATAAAAATCTCTGGCACAGGTCGTGGACATGTTTGGTTGTGGACTACCTGTTTGCGCTGTCGCCTACTCTTGGTAAAGCCTTACTGTTTATTTTTTTCAGCATGTGATTGAAGGTTCTAGTTGCATTATTCACTTATTTGCCATGTTTTCTTTGGCACACTCTTGATTGGAAGCATCAAGGAGCTCGTGAAAGTTGAGAAAAATGGTCTCCTCTTCTCATCATCTTCAGAATTAGCTGATGAACTTTTGGTAAATTTTAATTACTTTGTTAAGATAATATTTTTCATGAATAACTAAAAGCGAGAAAAAATTTAAGCAACTTGCCCGAAACTGATGGTATGTGGTATAAAGGCACTGACACTTGAAACAAAGTTATAGATGGAAAGATAGTGGAGCTGCAGTTAAGGATTATTATTATTATTATTATTTTCATTATGGTTAGTATCATGGCAAAAATGATGTTGCGGTGAATGTGTGCAGATGCTGTTTAAGGGTTTTCCAGAAGAATGTGATGCACTGAAGCTGCTAAGAAATGGTGTACTAGAAATGGGTTCTTCAAGGTGGGCTACCGAGTGGGAAGAGCATGCTAAGCCATTAATATCAGAGGCAAGCTTACTTTTCTCAGTACAGTTATCTATATCAGCATTATAGCAGTAATTTCATTAAGTTTCCTCAAAGTCTTAATCTCATTTCCTCTGACATGCTATGAAAATTTTCATATTGATGTCAATACTCTACTTGCCTAATAAAAACATGTACTTGTATAAAGCTGCTTTAGGGATTGGTTTTTCCTTTGGTTCAGTGGGGGGCTGATTACGTCTTCATCTGCTTTGGACTACTGCTACTAACTGAATGCTATTCTTCTCCCTACCTCTTCCTTTAATGTGCTTTCTTTAATTTTGTGTTGCATGTAATTTATAGGATTTGTATTTGTAAGCTTGCAGGTTATTTCTCAGAACCTGGGGTAAAATTTGCAGTTTCAGTTTGAATCTTCTTTGAAGATTTAAACCAGGCAAGCACAGCAAAACCCTCTTAATGGCTTCTTTAGGATTGGTTTAGGCAAAAGGTCAAAATGATGGCTTCAGCTTGGACAACACAGTAGCATCCAGCTGAGATGTTTGTTCGTTGAAACCTTGTTTTTGCATTTGACAGCTCTACAGTATCTCTGATTACCTGAATTATGCGACATTTTTGGTCTCAGAAGTATATACATTCGCATATAGCAGTAGGCGTGCGTGTGCAATGCAAATTGTCTTTCGAGTCTATAGCAACTCCAGTTGGATGAGCTATATCTGCTTCTAGTTGTTGCAAAAGAAACTTGTGTACTTGGAAGAAGCATTGATTTTCATACGTGTGAAGAGCACAAAAACCACGTCGTTATGATAAAGAGTTTGGTATTAAGGGGCTGACCCAACAGTAACTTGAGCTTTTTTGTTACATTTGACTTTTCTTGCGGATTTGGCTTGCATCATCCTCAAAGTGAATCACATTCCCGTAGTGGGAGAATGCCAAAAAAAATAATTAATTTTTGACTTGAAATGCTTTCATTTCTAATTTGAAGTGGACTAACATACCCTTAATTCTACTACTAATACCAAATTTGCTTCAGGCAACGAAGATGGTTAATATAATATACATGCTATGTAATTACTAAACATATGAGCGGTTTTTAAAGAGAAGGTGAGCAAGGATTTGGAGTGAAGAAAGAGCAATGATTTATGAGATGTTTGTTTTATATAAAATATTTCACATAAAAATATTTTCTAGATTTTTATATGTTTGTTTCTCATAAAAAAACTAATTAATGTATACTATCTTATGGATAATTTTAAAATTTAATTTATTTATTAAACAATATTAGCAGCTCATAAAGTTTTTGTAAAACATAGTAATCTACTTTTCATGCAACTTTTATTATCATATAATTTTTTTAACCATCATTTCCACTACAATCTTGCTATCATCACCAATAACTTTATTGTCATTGTCCTCTATGATCATCTTTATAACTAGCACTATCATCTTATTCGTAGTCAATATATCATTACCACCTCCATTCTCATCTTTATTACTAAATTATTGTTATCTATTTTTTACCCCATAAAAAATCAAGAAAATAAAATAAAATAAAAAATACAAGAGGATACACATAAAAAAAACCTAGAAAATTGCTCAAGTTGGTGGCGAATGACCAAAATAACACGTGAAAAAGTTGAAGGACTATAATGTATAAGATTAGTAAAATTAACAATTCAATTCTGATTGAAAAAAAGGCCCTATTGGTGAGATTATTTTATTTGGGGTAAAGAAATACAAGTTTACATGAGTAAGGATTCAATGAGAATTTTAGAAGACTTAATTAATTTTATTGAGAACTTAATTGCAAGAAAAACTAGTTTTTTAGAGTCAAATTGAGTGTTAATCGAAGAATTGAAGTTTAGCGACTGAAATTGGATTTTTAAAAGTTTAATTAATCAAATCAGGGGCTTAATTGTGAAAAAATTAAAGTTTGATAGCCAATTAGGGGTTTAATTGAAGAAATTCAAAACCAAGGATCAAATCGTAAAAGACGGGAGATTTCAGATGCTGAATTGACTAAATCAGGGGTCAAATTATAGAAAATTAAAAGTTTGATGGTCAATTAAGGGTTTAAGTGCACAAATTGAAAACCAAGGATCAAGATGAAAATAGCGCTAAACATTGAGGTTGGTGATTAGGTTTGACATAGGTGAAATTGTATGAAATTAAGAGTTTGGGAGACAATTATGATTAAGTTTGACATAGGTGAAATTGCATGAAATTAAGAGTTTGGGAGACAATTACGAGTGCAATTAAAAGTAATTGGAAGAATAAGAACTAAAATGATATATGTCAGATCTTAGATTAAAAACCCTAATTTCTAAAGGTTTAACCTAGACGACGCATCATTCACCCATTGTTCATCTACTTTCTTGGCAGTTTTGGATGATCAGGTTGACACCTTCCAAGAGCTCGTTGTGGAGTTCTAGCACTCTAAATTGCATGAGGTTTTTACAAATGGAAGAAGAAAATCTCCTCTACAGCCTTATTTCTATGAAATTAGATGATTACATCTCAATTCTTCCATAAAAGTCTTCAACATCTTGTCCTTGATCAGTCATAATTGTATTTTCATATTCTGGACTGATCGAGTTGGCACCTTCAAGCAAATGAATGTGAACCTACAAACCTCTAAATAGAGCAAGGATAGATCAAAATAAAAGGTGTGCACCTCCTTTACCAAGTTTAGGTGATCTTTGATGGTGTTTACATTGGAGTTTCTCTAGAGAAGCCTCGAAAACGACCAACTTAGTCAGCCTTGATTGAGATACTTATTTATGCAAAACCCCCTAACCTTTACGCGTGTTCACACTTAAAAACTCCCAGAGTTCATGTGGCCTGCCCATTCATGCCTTTTCGATCTTTAATGATGTTTTTGAATCCTTTTGATAATACTTTATGTTTTATCATTTATATGGATTGATGAATGAAAATGCTGTCTTGACTGTTTAATCTTGTTTTGAAGTTGTTGTTAATGTTGCTGAGACGTTTAAAAGGTGTTAGTGTGTTTGGTTTTGATGAAGCATAATAATTTGGAATCTGTCAAATATAACAGTAGATGTTTGATAGCTTTTTCTAGGTTGTTGATGCATGTTCTTGGTTTCTGAGTTTAGTTTGGGTCTCAAGTGCTTAAAGAGTCAATTTTGGATTAAGTTTTGATATTTTTGTTGGTTGATAATATGACTGTAGTTTTGGAAGTTGAAATCTTATACATGTTCTTGATGATTTGAGGTTATTTGTTAGTGTTTTTTTATTCAAACCTATTTGTTTATGATAATGTGGTTTGTTGGGGGCTAAAAGAGCTTGGTTTGGAGGCCTAAAATGTATTTTCTAGGTTTGACAGTGTATGTTAGGTTTTCTGGGCAACCTAAGTTAATGTTCTTCATGTTCATCTAAAGAACATTGTGTTGGGTGCTAGTTTTATATCTCATTTTGATTTAATTTTGGTTTCTTCAAGTTCATATATCATTATTAGTAAATAATTTAGGGTTTTCATGCATCAACAACATGTGTTTTGTGGGTTTTAATCTTAGGGTTTTGAATTTGAACCGAAATTCATTTTTGACAAAAATTATGATGTTTAATAATCTAAGCAAATGGATACTTGATTCTTGATCTATGCTTGATTACGAACACAACCTTTTCTTTTATTGCTTGAAATCTAGTCTGGTTTGATGTTTAAGTTGCGGAGTTTGAGTTTGAATGTTCTTTATGTTTTTCGTTTTCCTTGATGTTTGATCTGTTTTTGTTAGAAAATTTTATGTTTTTGTGTTTTTTTTATATAGTTTTGATCCATTTTCAGTTAATGGTTTGTTTTGGTTTAGTTTTTAGGTTAAACCTTGATTTTCAGTTCGGTTTATGATTGAACCAGTGTTTTCGGGTCAACCTAGTCGAGTCAAAATCAGGCCAAATACTTAAGGCTTTGTTTGATTTGCCACTGTTTTGATAAAATAAGTTTTGGCTTAAGGGCGTGTTTGGCAAATACATTCTTAGACCTGTTTTGACAGTTTTGTTTTGAACAAAAATATATTTTTGCCAAACATTGCCCTAAAAAATAAAAGAAAAATGATTTTTACTTATTGCATATGGCCCAATTCTTATAAAAAAATTGTATTTTATTTATAAAAAAGAGAAAAAAAAGTTCTTTTAGCATGGTTTTATAAAATGCATGTGTTAATTTTTCTTTGTTCTTTTTTTTGGAATTTACAATAAGTTTGTAAAATTCTTTAAGGATTTGGCCAATATTTCAATAACCTTAAAAATTTTAATTCATTAAAATTAATGGTCAACATTCTAGTATAAATATCAGACCTATAAATAGGCTGATATTTAAATACCAAGAGTTGACTAGAAAATCTTTAGAACTATTTTGGATATTCATCAATTTTAATTGATAGTATTTTTCACTACAATATACCAGTTATAGAGAATCCTTTCGCATTTCAGGATAGACAAACCCTGTCTGGGCACTTAAATGGACCCTTCCCAGAAGAACTTATTTGGACATATGAGTCCATATTAAACTCGAAATGCCAAATTTATCCATGAAAGTAAATCTTTATTCTAAGTCATAGATAAATTATCGGTTAGAAACCCATCAAAACCTTTAAACCATATCTAAACCACACAATGCAGCTTACCTCAGGTAAGATGCGTTATGGGTGTTAATATATTCCCTAGCCATAACTAGTTTCTTACACTTGGAATTTTTTATAAGACTAGTACACTCGAGTCTCCTAGTGACCTTGAAACAAATAACTAGGTGGTGACTCCTTGACCCCCGACGCTATATTTGTCGCATGCCCACATGCAACAATAATCATTACCACAACTAATGAAAGAACATTTTACAACATAAAATAATTTAAACATTAACTAAAAAAACTAAAACGCGTGGAGGATTCATTGTGAAAAATGCAATGTGGATCCCCTCATATGGAATTGTGGACGAACTGTTCACAATGTAATTTTTTTGTTTTTTTGTTTTTTGCCCTTATTAGACCAAAATTTTAGTCAATTGGTTGGGAGAGAGTGAGATTGAAAGATGGGGAGGGGGGACCAAAGTAAAAAAACAAGTAGGGAATGAGTGGCTTTAAAAAGTTTTGGCAAAATGTGTATTGTAGTTCCTATATTTTACAAATTATAGATATCGACTTTCTTTAATTTTCAAAATTAAAGGGAAAAATCAAAACTTTATTTATTTATTTTTTTGGGCCCTCTAGTATGAGGGTGGTGAGAGAAAGTCATCAGAATTCAGCACTATAGAAAAAATTTGTGTTAGGACCGATTCTGGCCACCAAAACAGTTGAAATTGATGTTAAATTTTTTCTTTGATAAGGAAAGCTCACATATAGGGTTTTTTTTACCTTGAAATTTCTAAGAAAAACATATGTGATCTTGGTAAGATTTTTGATTTCGAGTTGATTTTGATGGGTTTTTTGGGACCATGAATGAGTTTATCAAATTGCCTACGATACTTTGTAGTTTTTTTGGTTGAAAAAATAGTTTTTGGGTTGAAAAACCATCAACCCTATTTTTCTAGCTACTACAATAGCCGAAAACTGGACAATATAGATAATGTGTCGTTGTAATTTTATTTTCAAAAAACACTGGGGTGGGCAACATGTCGTCCACCCCAGCTACAAAAAAAAGGGCCAATTGTGTAGGCCCTAACAAAATAGATCAAGCAGGTTAGCCTGATCTTTTTTTTAATAATGTTTTTGAATTAAATTCTTTTTATTTTTTTCCTAATTTATTTTTTTATTTATATTAATACTAATACTCATTCTCTCTTTTATTTTTTTTTAGAGGGTCTCTTTTAAATAGTAGTTATTTTTTAATTATTTTATATGCATTTAATTTTTAAAGAGGTTTTTCTGATTTTATAATTTTTTTTAATCTTTTGTATAGATGAACTTTATTTCTAAAATAAAAAAAATATTTATTTTCAAATAATATTTCTAATATGTGCAGCCATGCATAATATTTTTTTCCTTTTATTTTATTTAATAAATTTAATATATGTGTCTATTTATATTATCGTTTGATTGAATAAAAAAAATTATTTTAATAAAAAAATTTAGTAAACACAACCTAGTAAATGTTCCATGTCATAAGATTAAATATGATCTTCGCCCAATAGTTTAAGTTGTTAGGTGGGGTCACACGATATGATTTATATTATTTTCTAACACACTTATTCAAGTGAAAGTTCTTTGAGTTTGAAACTTGCATATGCTCACATTATTTTATGCTTAATTTTTATCAAATAAATGGGGATAGTGAGATTCAAACTCGTGATCGCTTGGTCATTAAAGCTCTGATATCATGTCAAAGAACCATCTTAACTCAATAACTTAAGCTATTATATGAGGTTCTAAGATATGATTTATAGATCTACACTTGTCTCTCAATTTTTCCAGTTTTATTTTTAGGTATAGTTTATGATTTTTTTATATTATTTATGAACATACATAATTATTGATTTATTTAATTACATGTATGCATAAACTTTCTAATCTTTACTTAGATTTGTTTTAACTACAAAAACATGTCAAAAAAGCCTATGTATAAAATGTTTTTTGGTTGATTTTGTTTTTTTTAAATGGATTTATACGTATAACTGCTAAGCTTTATTGTCACTTATGGTGGTCAGAATTTAAAAAGTAGACGACACGTTATTTAGTGTATTGTTTTTTTAAAAAAGGTGAACGGCATGTCATGTTCCCCTTGAAAAAAAAAAGATAGATAGCCCATGCACTTGGACATTTTTTAGAGGTTCAGGCTCACATATCTGGCTTATTTTATATCATTTGATTATTATTATTTTCAATTTCATTCTTCAATATTGAATATTTATTAATTTTTCTTATTAACTTTCATTTTCAATTTCATCATTTAATATTTTGTTGACTTTGAATTGGGTTACATAATTTATTTTGTTTTTTTTTTGTAAGTTTATCGTTGTCTCAAACAAACATCATCATATTTGGTTGGTGCTTAATTTTGCAAGAGTCTAATTTTTCATAATATAATTAACAAAAAATAGTTTTAGAAAAAATAAATTTATTAGCCCAGTGGACGTATTTGGCGGGTTAACTTAGGTTGATTGAGAATAGAGTTTTATAATGTTTTAGTTTTTTTCCTATAAGGTTATCGCGTTCTCAAACAAATATCTCAGCATTGGATTGATGTTCGGTTTTTTGAGTGTTTATTTTTATTATTATATAATAAAATGAAAAATTATTTTTTTAAAAAAGTTTTAAACCCACTAGAATCTATCATTTAGGTTGTAGGTTTGATGAGTTAACTTAGCTTGATTAAGAATTAGGATTCATAATTTGTTTCAATTTGTATTTTTTAGTGTTATCGCAATCTTAAATAAATGTTATGGCATTGATTTGATGCTCAATTTTGTAAATAACTATTTTTATTGTCATATAATTATATAAAAAATAATTTAAAAATTATTAAACTTGTTGGAGTTCAAAATAGCATAACACAACACACGGTAGAATTATCTAAGTTAATATTGTAACAAAATTTAAACTTCAACTATCCAATAGCCTATTTTGAACCACGAGGATGTGTGTGTCATAAATTGACACCACAGGGACCTCATTGTTACTAAACCATTTACTTAAACAAGGGCAATCTGACCAAATGTAAAAGAGTATTGGGAGTGATTGTAACAGTCCAAAATCTAAATCCCCAACGAGGCTCCGCGCTCCCTCTCCAAAAACATACCAGGTGAGTGGAAATAGCAATTTCGCTGAACTGTTGTAAAGGGTTTAGAAGAGGGTTTATTGTTGAAAAAACACAGACCACTATCATGGCGATGAAGAATTCACTGTGCAGATGCAGAGTACTTGCAAAAATCGCTACCTCACAACCAGCTACAAGGCGAATCTCTCCTCCACTAATTCTCCTGCTTCAACAATCATCTTGTTACTCTACCAACGAAAAGGAGCACAACCCACCAACAACTACACTAAAAAAAACACCACCTTTATACAAGAAATCACCTTCTTCTACAGATTTTCCAAGGCCCAAAGAAATCCCATTTCAAGCAAAGGTTGCTAATTCCATTAACTTAATTGGGTATATCGATTTGCCTATTCAAACCCAAGTTTCATCTCCTGATGAAAAGTTTCGGGCTGCCACTGTTATTACCCAGGAACCTTCTTATCATTCTCCTGCCCTTCGGTACTCTCTTTTACTACTACTTTTTTTTCTTACACTTCTCTCTTCTTTTCTCTACCTGAGTTTGTCTGTTATTTTTGTCTCTGTTGCTTATGTAGAAAAAAGATTTTGGATGGATTTGCATTTTTAGTAAAAGCTGCTGTAAAGTTTGTTACTTTCACACTGATTGAGTTGCTTTGTTCTGTTACTGATGCTATCTATGTTTCACTTTTGGTTGGTTGATTTGTTTCTCTCTTACAATATTAGGATTCCAATAATATTTGAAGGTGATTTGGCCCATATTGCTGCTTCACACTTGAAGAAAGGAGATTTTGTCTACATAGATGGGCAGTTAAGTACTGACCCCCCTCCTTTCCCTGAGATGCAGGATCAAACCCAAGTTCAGGTAAGCATCATTAACTATGGACCTAAAAATGCAAACATGCGTCACTTGCACTGTGCTTTGGGGTTAATTATGTCTAGCATTGGATTCTTATAAGTATTGTGTTAATTTTATACTGTGGAACGAATAACATCAGGAGGTTGGTCTATTAGATTCTTTTCTTTTCTTTTCTTTGATAGAGTGGTCTATTAGATTCTGGACTTTTGGTAACCAGAACATTTTAAGAATTTTAGGCTTTGCATAACTTAGATTAGAAGAGAGTTTTCCTTCATGCCCTGCAAGAAACTCAGGCTTAAACATTCTTGAAATATGCCCCTGCCTTAGCTCACTTCTGTTTGCATTGGTCAGTAACTAGGTGGAATATGATCTGTTAAGGTTCATTGCTTCTTGTTCAACAGGATCTCAAAGTCAAAACAGAATGAATAATGGTCAATGCCAATATTGCAATGAGTTGATCTGGATATAATAAAGAAATTGAATTTTTTAAACATATGCGAAGGTGATACCAAAGATGATGCCTCCTTGCATTATATGCTGGAATTTCTTAGCATGCCTATCTGATGTAGGATTGGGATAGCCTGGAGACCAACAAAAGATGCAATAGATGCTCTTTTACAAACCTGATGGGTGTTGTGCTATTGTACATGTGAAAAGCTTATAATGCTAGATGTGTTCGTTCTTGCTAGGTTTTGGTGAACAGTATCAACTTTATTGAGGGGTCTTTCCAAGTGAAGAAAAGTCTACTCGAGCAGCAACTAGAAGTGCCCTTAGATGATGATGGTAAATCCTTGTAAGATATTTTTATTAACTTTTTTGGTGCTGCTGATTGCTAAACTATGGCTTACTTATCTTTCAGCCAGCATGAAGAGAAAGGGTGAATCTGGATCGAATTCCTGGACTGACCTTCTTGAAAATCCAAATCAGTGGTGGGATTATCGTAGTAGTAAGCGCAGTGGATTGGTAATGATTCACCCTCTAGGCAAGTTCTTATTTAGCTGTTGATATTTATGGATCCGTTACCTGCTTGCTTCTTGTTTTGCACAGGTAAAACCAAAGCACCCAGATTTTAAACACAAGAATAACAACCAGTCCGTCTGGCTTACTGGGGCACCAAGTTGGAT
>Ga0325404_1004136_pt1 | contig 15445 bp, 11 predicted proteins | sample PopdelMetagenome_18_FD_205664 | JGI IMG/M metagenome (GOLD analysis project Ga0325404, IMG submission 205664) | Populus deltoides microbial communities from Bellville, Georgia, United States - Xylem-Control-R1 | ecosystem: Host-associated > Plants > Phyllosphere > Stem > Wood/Secondary xylem... | reverse complement strand
CCACTAACAAGAATGCTTACCATGCATGCCAACTAGCCTTAGCCACCATGACAACAACGACCCAGCCACCAGCAACTACCCAATTCAGCAGCCACTAACCACAATTCTCTCCAACTTCTAATTGAGACAACCCTTCTCTCTTACAACTATCATATCTCAAGAAATTTATACGAAGATTTTAAGTAATCATTTATATAAGGGTAAGATGATATTTCAACTCGATCTGAAATTCTATATTGACTCAAAGGGTAAGTGTAATTTTTCAAACTATAAAGGCAAAGTGTAATCAACACCAAACCTTAGGATGTTAAATGTAATTTCTCTTTTATAATTCTATCCTACAATAAAAGTTAGAAGAAAAGGAGAATTTCTTAAAATAATATATAGGAGTACATGCAATATAATATAATATATAAGGGTAGATAATCTATTACCCTATTGTACTAAAACAATTGGGAAAATTAATCGAGCTTCACTTTTTATATAACCATTGAATTTATTTTTTTCAATTCAACCTCTTTTGTATTTTTTTCATTTTTCCTTTTTTTTCCTTGCAATTTAATAATTTTCTTTTCTCAATTTCATCCTCGATTTTTTTTTAATAATCGTTCGAGTTGCTTTTAGACTAACTAAGTCGATTAGAACACGTTGTAAAAACTACCTACGTGGTTTAATTTTAAACTCGAGTTAGATAAAGAGTACGATTGATAGTTTTTTTTCCTATCAATTTCATCATTTTTTTTAATTTTGTTCTTAAACTTTTTTTTACCAATTAGACAAGTGCTTTTAGACTGACCAAGTCATCTAAGTCACATCAGGACAACTTCACATGATTTAAATTTAAACCCGGACTAGGCAGAAAGCTAGGTTGGGATTTTTTTTTCCTGTCAATCTTATTATTATTTTTTTTAATTTCATCATCAGACTTTTTTTACCGGTTAAGCGAGTTGTTTTTGAACAAACTAAGTTGATTGGGTAATGCCAAACCAACTCTAACACTATTTAGTTTTAAACTCTAGTTAGATATAAAGTGAGATCTAGAAGTTTAATAGTAATTATAAATAATTTATTATTATTTAAATATTTTTTTACATTAATTTTTTTTTATTCGACCCCAGCATAACATAACAGAGGCATGTATACTTGGAGAAGTCTAAAAATTATGGAAATGGCCGAGTTAGAGGATGAACATAATAAAAATTGAAGTATAGGCATTACATTAACAAATATCAAGAGGAGGGGGCCAACACATCCGATTAATCCAGACAGTATTAATTATCTGAACAATCCTTCGTACGTGAGGCATTATTTGAAACAAATGCTAACACGTGCCATCCCATTTTGAACCTAAAGAAACCCCCAAAACCAGAAAACCCCTACCCCCACTTTCTTCTCTCTCTCTGAAGTCTGAATCAAAGAAGAAGAAGAAGAAGAAGAAGAAGAAGAAGAAGATGGAAGCGATTCTAATAGACTGTGTAAACAACAGTCTTCGCCATTTCATGTATCGAAACTCCATTTTCATGTGTGAACGACTCTGCGCTGAGTTTCCTTCCGAGGTAACCCCAAAAGCTCCAATATATTTATTTAATTTCGAGGCATTTTGTTTGGTCTCTGAGAGACAGCTAGACAATTGAAGGGATAAACTCTCAGAATTCTCAAACACAGTGGCTGTATTTTTATTGATTTTGTATTGGTTTCTCAAGAACAGTTAGGGGCATTAATATTTACTGGCAAGATCGTTTTTTTCTCTTTGCGTTTTTTATTTTATTTTATAATTTTATGGCGATTCGGTACTGATTGGAGCTCTACGTGGCTCCAACTTTTCTTCTTCTTCTTCTTCTTCTTCTTCTTCTTCTTCATTTATTGGGGAATTTTGGGAAAAAGTCTGAAATTCTGATGTATTTTGTGAATTTGACATCTTAAAAGAAAAAAAGGGGGGCTAAGGTTTTTGATAGTTGTAAGTCATGGAATCTTGGGCGAATCAAAAGAGGGCTTTACTCTCTACGTGCTTCAACACTGCTATTGAATGAAACAGATTTGGTAACCAAACTACGTAGATGACTAGATGTAACCTGAAGTGTTATTTTTGACAAGATACCTTAGCTAGCTACTTGTCTACTCTGACAATGTTATGTTTCCTCATCCATCCCTCTATAGTTCGGGTGTTTTTGTTATCAAATTGAGACAAATGTTATGGGTTTATTTATTTTTCTTTTTGTTGTACTTTGTTTTACTGGACTTCAAAATAATTGCATTTTGTTTATGCAGACAAATTTACAATTGTTAGCTGGATGTTATTTGCAAAATAGTCAAGCTTACTCTGCATATCATATTCTAAAAGGTAGTATGCTTCACGTTTTCATCTTCCAAATGGTTGTTAACTTATGATGGTCTTAATATATATGGTTTTGTCTTGGTTTTTTTCCCTTTATAGCCATTGATCCATTAAAAGTGTTGCTTATTCATGTATCTCTCTGCTTTTTTATGTTTGTTATTATCTTTAGGAACACAAATGGCTCAATCTCGCTACTTGTTTGCGATATCATGCTTTCAGATGGATCTTCTAAATGAAGCTGAAGCGGCATTATGTCCTCCTAATGAGCCTGGTGCTGAGGTACCTCTTGGAATTTCTTAATTGAAAATTATTTTGGCATTTTTCTAAAGTACCTTTAGTTCACAAAGCAGACTGTTTTTATCACCATTTTCATCATTTATCTATGAAAAAGCATTTTCAGCTGGAGTCAGTATGTATTCAAAGTCCTGAAATTCATCATTGCTGAATGCTGGGCATAGTTGTGCACTTTTTGACGCAGTTTTCTGGACATTGTTGATTTGCTCGTGTTGTTTCTCTTCTCTATCAGGTTCCAAATGGCGCACCTGGGCATTTCCTTCTTGGGCTTATCTACAGGTTGCTCACCTCTTTCTAAAATATCTAGTGATTAACTATCACAAGAACTCTGTTGTCCACTGCTTTAGATATGTATTATACAAGTTATAGAAAAACTTTTGCTATTTTCCTTAGAATTAAGGGGGTAGTATCTGAATAGATCTTTTAACTTTTACTTTAAGTGTAGGCATATATTCTCATGTATTGCTGTAGAACATCAAGAAAGGAAGAATAACTGATATAAAACTATTTTCTTGACTTGCTAGATTCTTTCTAGTGACTATGTGCTCTGTGAAATGTTAACGAAAGAGACAGAATCTTGCCCTCAATTAAAATTTTTCCATTGATTCAGTGAAAGTTGAAATTGTTAATTTCATCAAACTGTATATATTCATTGATTTAGATCTTAAAATCTTATGAAATGATGTCAGAATATTTGTTTCCCTTTAAGAAGGCTATAGAGCTGCATATGTATCTTGCAAAGCTTCTTGATATCCCAAAGGCATTCTCCTTAGTTGTTTATTACACCTTACTAAAAAAGTATAGTGTGCTTCTAGTTTCATATTTGAATTCTTGAACCTGCATAATTAATTAATTTTATTTGGCTGTCTATTTATATGCTTCTCCTTCTACATCCTGGTTTAATATATCAATTTCTTATTTGTTTAAGTTTATTTGGATTTAGGTATACCGATAGAAGGAAAAATGCCATCCATCACTTTAAGCAGGCTTTATCTATAGATCCTTTATTCTGGGCCGCCTATGAGCAGCTTTGTATATTAGGTATGGTCATTGAACACCCACACAATTCTGTGCCACTGGCAGTCTTGTGCAACCAGCTTGTGGTTCATATAAAACATTGTTCTTCTACTTGAGCTATATATTTTTGACCTGATACTATGTTGGCTTTCTTTTTTATCAATGTTTTAGGTGCTGCTGAAGAAGCAGCTGCAGTTTTTGATGAAGCAGCTGCTCTTTGCATTCAAAAGCAGTACATGAATTGTGTGTCAGCATCCCATAACTTGAGCATATCCAATGAGGATCATAATTTAGTTTCTGCTCGAAACTTTGGCTTGGAAGATGGAAGTCCAAGGCAGTTGAAACACCTACAAGGGAATAACCTCAAAGATATTCCTGGAAATTACCATGGAGCCTCTACATTAGGAGGGCCTGTTAGTCAGCCTTCAAATGGTGCTCCTCCAAACCTGTCATTTTATAACACTCCTTCACCAATGGCCACACAGGTATGGTAATTTGAATTATTCCAAGCTATGTTTATACAGAAAGCTTAGAGTTTTGTCTTTTTTCTTAAATTGTCTTTTTTTTCTTAATTTTATAAAAAATTATTTTTTGCACTCAGCAGTAAGGTTAGGATATAGTTTACTCCAAAACATTGTTTTCTTTAATTTTGTATTCTTTTCTGTAGCATGTTTCATCTTTTTGTATTGTTTTGCTTCTGAGGCTTTATTTTGCAGTTGTCAGGTGTCGCGCCACCACCATTGTGCAGAAACTTGCAGCCAAATTGTTCAAATCCTAGTACACTTGGTTCTGATAACTTTCCTAGGTCGATTGTGAGTTCTAATATTCAGGCCCCTCGTAAAAAGTTTGTTGATGAAGGGAAATTGCGGAAGGTTAAGAGCTCCAACACAGCCTTTCTTCGTTTAATTTTGTTTCTCCATTATCTCTTCCATGCTAAATTCTGGAAACCCTATGCCATTTTTTAAAAGAAATGTCATAATCTACATGTCTGGTCTTTGTCGTGGAGCACATATTACACTGCACTTGAAATAAGGAAGATCAATAGGTTTCTTTTTCTTGTGCGAGGAGATTTCTCCAAGCCAAGACGTTGAGTGAAATTTACAGCTTAAAATGGGTTATTAATGAACATGGGAAACATTTCATGATGCAAATTTCCATATTGGAGCTGAATGTCTTCTTCCCTTTGAGATCATTGTTTCTTTTCTTTTTTTCCTCTGCTTTATCTGATTCAGTTTATCAGCTTGGTATTTTCTTCCTTCCCTTGTCTTCATGGTGCAGGTGTAGCTGATCCTGAAATTATTTTCTTAGTATGCTGGTGTTTTTAACCTTCCTGCTCACAATTGTATTGTGGATGCAGTTTGTTAGGTGACCTTGTTAATACATCTTCTAATATTTTCATCTTGATTATTTTATGGGGCATCCATGATTGTTTTTCATCCGTGCATTGAAGGTTTTCTTTCCATTTGGCTAGTTGTTTGGGCCTGTTATATTGATACTTACATTGGTAAGGTTATTTGTCTTTTATGTGATTTTATAAACATGCCTCAGTGAAACCTGCTATTGCTATATCTGTCTTTTCTTTGTTTAATGAGCCTGTCACTAGTTTTCACAACATCAGCGTCTCTCATTTATTTTCAGATTTCTGGGAGGTTATTTTTTGATTCTGGCCCTCGGCGAAGCACAAGGCTTGCTGCCGAAGCAGGAGCCAACCAAAATACTAGTGCTACACTGTTTGCAGGGTATGGAACTAACAACTCATCTAAATATCTCGGGGGTTCCAAGTTGAGTTCTATGGCAATACGTTCAGTGACAGTTCGTAAGGGACAGTCATGGGCCAATGAAAATTATGATGAAGGTGATTATTCTTCTTTTTGTTTGACCAACTGTTGGCTTGTACACCAGTATTGACATTGGTGTTGGCTGAAGTAGAAATGCACTTATGTTTGTCCAGTGGACTTAGGTTGAATAGCAAGTTATATTCTTTTTGTAGCTATCTTTTGTTGTTCTGCTGTATGCTTTCTTTTGTTCTTCTGGCTGCTTATTGACTAACCAATTTTTTGAAAATTTTGGTTTTAATCATATTAAGGTATACGGAATGAGGCTTTTGATGATTCACGTGCAAATAATACATCTTCAAATTGTAGTTCATCGCCCCCTGGGGATTCTAGACCTCTTGAAACAGAAGTAGCAACCATGCCTGTTGGTGGAGTAATCATAAGTGCTTCATGTATCTTAAATGGTGCTTTAGAAATATTAGGCCTCTTGAGAACTCTTGGGGAAGGTTATAGACTTTTTTGCCTGTACAGATGCCAGGTATTAACTGGTGTTTGCTAAAAGAGCATAGTTGCTATTATTGTCAGGACTACTTTTTACTTTCTAGCTTGCTTCTTGGTGTACAGGATGCACTGGATGTGTACATGAAACTACCACACAAGCATTATAATACAGGCTGGGTGCTTTGCCAGGTAAAAATCAGTAGTGAAAGTTAAATACTATTCGTTCTTTTCAATTTTTATATTCTTTTCTTGCTGCTGATTAGGCACTCATCTGACTGATAGATACACACAGAAAACTGATCATTAGATTGTAGATGGATTTATAAGATACCATTGCATATTTGCATCATTAAATTATTGAGAGTTATTGAGATTTCAGAACTGAATGTAGGCCATCTTTGAGTTGAACTGTGAAAACTGCTATGGAAATAAAATTTTCATAAAACAATTTTCCTTCTTGAGTTTTCATTTTTAATCAAATTGTATATAAACTGTTTAAAACTTGCCTTTTAAAAGTCTGCCATCAGTTTTTGATGATATTGTGATAAATTGTTTGTAATGCTGACTTGAAGTTAGAAGCAGTCGATTTGATTACCTTTGCATATTTGAAGAGATTTCCTTTTTATTTTCCCGTCTTTCATTTTGGTTTATTTAGAACTTAGAATGTATCGATTTCTCATTTATTTTTTTTAATCATATCACATGATGAGTGCATAGTTGAACCTTTGCTGCTTTTTTTTTTTATTCATTCTCTTGCTTGCTTCCCTCAAAATGACTGTTTTCTATGGTTTTAAGCCATCTGTATGCCATGCATTATTGACCATGTTTGTATTTCAAATGTAGGTTGGAAAAGCATATGTTGAATTAGTGGATTATTTGGAAGCTGATAGAGCCTTCAGTCTTGCCCGTCGAGCATCACCTTACAGTTTAGAAGGATTGGATGTATATTCTACAGTTCTTTATGTGAGTTTATCTATAGGAGGTTCCAGTAACATAGTTCAGAATTTTGGTTTGTTCTGCTTGGGTTGTTAACAATGCCATAATATGAAAGGATATGTGACTTCTGGTCTCTTCCTTTGAAAACCAAGGTAATATAGGGTTTTAGATGAAGTTTTATATAGGACAAGTGACTTCTGGTCTCTTTCTTTGAAATAAGTGTTATATTTTAATTGTATTGCTTGATGCTTGCACTTCATGCATTTATGGTGTATCTATTTCTTGCTTTAGATGAATTTTTATTCTTACTTTTGTTGCAGCATTTGAAGGAAGAAATGAAGTTAAGTTACCTGGCTCAGGAACTGATATCAACTGATCGTTTAGCTCCTCAATCTTGGTAGTGTTATTATACCTTCTTAATGTACAGTGCCTCCTTTGCCTTTTGTTTCTCATGCACCTGTTTACAATCCAGCTTTCACATGTTACATGGTGGTTGTCACCTTAAATTTCTCCTCTGAGCTGTCACATTCAATTTTTCTTCTCAAAACAAGCGCTAAAGTTGTTTATGTTGCTCATCATTTTTTGTATTTGGTTTTTCTCATGCTTGCGGACCTCGAAGAGTGAACCCTCAAACGCAAGAATGCTTTGTTGAGAATTATTAATACTGTTCCAGAATAAAACTGGTATCTTGAGATCTGGGTGTGCGGTACCTATTTATAGCTACGTGTATGTACTCCTACCTATTTTATGTGGAGCGAAGGGTCCTTTTGTGTTCATTCACAATTTCAGGTCAGCTTCGCCTAACTGGGTGATCTGCTATTTTCAGTGGCTGCTTTTAGGGTGGTTGGCAGGTGATATAGTTGTATGTGTTATGGTGCTTGTAGAAACCTGATGATCCTTCTTTGAATGTGCTTGAAACAAATTTGGGGTTTAAATAACACAAGGCTGGCTGATTTCAGTCTGTTAGAACAAGCTTGCATATTTTACTTTGCTGCAGCTGTATTTAGCATCACCAGTTCTTATCATTTGTCATCTGCATTTCTCACTCATTCAGGTTGAATGGACATGCAGGTGTGCCATGGGAAATTGCTATAGTCTGCAGAAAGACCATGAAACTGCCTTGAAAAATTTCCAGCGAGCTGTACAACTTGATTCGAGATTTGCATATGCACACACCTTATGTGGTCATGAGTAGGTCCCTTGGTTTCTTTTTTTCGTTTTCTTTTTTGTTTTCTTTTCCCTGTGATAACTGATATATTTGTATTTTCAAACGGTAGAATTCTATATTCAATGGTTGATTCACGTTTCATATATTTTTCTTGCAATTACTTGGTTACCTGCAGATATGTTGCCTTGGATGATTTTGAGAATGGAATTAAGAGTTACCAGAGTGCTCTACGGATAGATGCTAGGCATTACAAGTCCTGGCATGGGCTTGGGATGGTCTATCTTCGACAAGAGAAAAACGAGTTTTCTGAGCATCACTTCCAAATGGCTTTCCAAATAAATCCACATTCTTCTGTGATAATGTCTTATCTTGGGACGGCTTTGCATGCCTTGAAGGTTGAGCCATATGCAAATTGATATTAAATTCTGTATTTTCCAATGTTGATAATGTCCTGTGGTTTTCTAATTTTTCTTCTTCTTTTGGATTATTAAAAAATACATAGAGAAACGAGGAAGCTCTAGAGATGATGGAGAGGGCAATTTTAGCTGATAAGAAGAACCCTCTTCCCATGTATCAGAAGGCTAATATACTTGTAAGCTTGGAAAGCTTTGATGAAGCTCTAGATGTCCTAGAAGAGCTGAAAGAGTATGCTCCACGTGAAAGCAGTGTTTATGCTTTGATGGGTAAGATTTATAAGAGGCGTAACATGTATGAGAAGGCAATGCTTCACTTTGGTCTTGCGTTGGATTTGAAACCATCAGCAACCGATGTTGCTACAATTAAGGTGATTGGCATATTTCAGTTCATTTATTTTTTTGCTTTCTAAAACTGGGAACTGAATTTGAAAGCATAAATGCATTCACCGAGAAAAATGGTCTATGAAATTTACCTTGAATTTTATTTGGGAATTCAAAGCATCGGTCAGAGCACGAACTTCATAGTGAAAACACATTTAGTAGACCATTTTTGTTTTTCACAGATTAATTTTAACTGTATTCAATGCCTCACGTATCTGCATGCTGGAACTTGCTCGAACTATAGTATCTAGCTTCTTTCTTGGTTTCTGACAAACCATAACTTGAATCTTCAAATGAATTTATGGACCGTACCTCCCCTGTTACTTCTTCATCAGCTTGGAGTTATTTTTGCTGACCTACCTCTTCTTGTTTCTTAATATTTGACAGGCTGACATAGAGAAGCTGCATGTACCAGATGAATTAGAAGACAGCTTGTAGATCTTTTTAACATTGTAGACACAGAAGAAAAGGGAACACAACGCAAATTATCCCGTTAAGATCTGCGGGCCCCAAGGAGAATGGCCTGCTTTTGCTTTCGATCAATCACGAGAATAAAAGAGGTTGATCCTGGGTGTGTGGTGGCTCTTCCATTTAGCAGGTCTTGCAGAGGTAACCTCAGTTTTGTAGGTGATTAGCATGCTGACAGAACTTGTACCGATAGTTGTCTAATCATGTCATGTTGAAATGGTTGTATCATTCATTTGTTTTTATATATAGTTGAAATTAGTGGTTACTCGAGGGTTCCAGCTCACAGCGAATGACATTGCAATTTCAATGAGGTTGAAGTTAATGAATTTTCTGCCCTTGTTCCACTCGTTATTATTTAATTTTGCAATGGCCATAATATGATTTCAGTGGGAAATTCAGCAAAAAACAAGAGAGGTGAGGTCTCAACTTGAATCTCATCTTTATCAATACGTAAAGAATAAATAATTAAAATAACAAGGGATCAATGAATATCCCAAGTTAAGGGTCAAGAAAAGCAAGTTAAACAGGCCACGCTCCATTCTCATCGTATGGTCTTTCCTAATTGGATAAGCCTGCCATCTCATTGCAAATTGATTCCGTTTGTTTTTTTTTTTTTTTTTAATTTTTCACTTATAATAAAGGAAAACCCCAATTTACTCTAAGTTTATATACTCATTCTCATTTAAATTCCAAACCTATAAATCATATTAATTAAGTCCCAAATGTTTAAAAAAACTCTCAAATCATTTATTTTTGTTAATGCTCATCAATATTTGTACAAGATTTTCTTCAAATTGATGCTGATGCACATTATACTGAACATGTTAATGTTTATAAACTTGCTCATCAATTTTTTTTAAGTGATACTATATTAGTGTATAAAATATGTATATTGGACTTAAAACTATTAAAAGAAGTTGACAAAAGGACATAACTGAGAAATATAAGAAAAGAGGGATATTGATTCTCAAATCTATTAGTAAAAAATGATGGGAAATTTATTATGTATCACACCATAAATGTTTTATTGGTTCATAAAAGAAAACAACAAACTAATTTAATTAATAAAATTTATAGATTTAGGAGTTAATTGATAAAGGTTATATAGGTTTAATATTTGAGACTATATTTATGTTTTCCTCAAATAAAATTCTATTATATTATAAAATTGAATCAAGATTTTGATTTAGTTAAACGTTTTAACTTATATATTCATTTGTTTTTCTTTGAAACTAACAAAATTAATAGAATGTGTTGTCATAACTAAGAAATGGAAGGATTTCACATGTAGAAAAAAATAAAATCAAATAAAGACTGATATTTTGGCAAAAGCGAACTGAGAGGATTTCACATGTAGAAAAAAAATCAATCAAGCTGTAATTTTGAATGAAATCAAGAGCTTAATTATCTCATATTATTCCCAAAACTAAAGAAACAATACAGATTCAAGGTCAAATTAAATCATTTTTGGACACATTTGCATAAAAATTACACCTAAGGATATAATTAGATTTTTAATAGACCAATTAAATTTAATCATGGGCCAAATTAAAATTTAATTATATTTAAGAATTAAATTGGGTCCAATTAAAGGGTTTAATTATGTGCAAGAGCTTAATTATACTTTAAATAGGTCAAATTAATTTTATTTGGGGCTTAATTAGTGAAAAATTAAGTTTGAGAACCCAATTTGAGTTTAATTAAGAAAATTGAAATTTTAGAAGACCAAATTTAATTTTTACCAAGTCAATTGATTGAAATTAAGGGTAAAATTGCAAGAAAATCAAAATTTTAGGGTTAATTATGGGCCAAATTGAAGAAATTCATAGCCAAGGACCAAAAACACGCCGAACTTTTGGAATCCAATTGGCTGAAATCAGGGGTGAAATTGAAAAAAATTAAAAGTTTAATGGTCAAATGAGGGATAATTTGCGTAAATCCGAAACCATGGATCAAAATGAAAAAGGCACTGAAATTCAGCGTTGAGATTGAAGTTTGTCAGGGATAAAATTAAACAAAATTGAAAGTTTGAAGCTACTCAAGGGGTGTAATTGAATGAAATCATAAATTGAAGGACTAAAATGAACTTTGCCAAAACAATGCCGTTTTGAGTTAACTATTCATCTTTTTCTTTAGGTTTTCACCTGAGAAGGTTGCTTAGGGGGTCCCTTCCCAAGACATTTCATGCTTCATCTCTGCATAAATTTTGACAAAACTTGTACGTAAAAGATCACTTGATATCTTACTACACCTTAGTATGGTATATTTTGGCTAATTGATACCATAACGACTGTGACACCACCCTAAAGTGCCCAACCCGACCAACTTATTTCTGCAGCAAATCTGTCAGGCCACGATAGCCATTTTGAATCGATGGTTGAGATCCTTCTGGGTCAAATCAAGAGCCAAGATTTGGTACTAGTAAAGACAAAATGTCCCTCTTCTACCCCCTATAAATAGGGGTGGATTCCATGGCCTAAAAGAGGAGAAAATCAACTCCTAAGTTGGCCAAAAGTGAGCCTCCCCCAGTTTTTCCTTCCTAACTGACAATTCTCTCTCTTTTTTCTCTCTCTCCATTGCCTTTTCAGCCACTTCCACCTCAACGCCGCTGTGACCAAGAGCGGCCTAACCTTCTCCACCAACCCATCTGCTTACTAGTAACAATGACAATGATAGTCACCACCACCATCGCCAACTTCTTTTTCTTCTCCATCAGCCTTCCTGCACTACAACAACCGTTGTTTCTTACTCTAGCTCCACCTTGAGCCACCAACACCTCCACACACCTCACGCCAGACAAATGACGGTAGCCCCATCCCCTCCATGCTAGGTGACCTTCCTTTTTCTCCCCTCTCTTTCCCCTGCAACTTCTTAGTTGCATGCAAAAGGTGAACCAAGTTCATGTTCTACAAACTAGTAAGGTGGGCTGGACTCATTTCGGCCCAGCTCATCCAAAAAAAGAGAGAGAAGCCTGTTGGGCTGCTAGTCGGCCAAACCTGGCTTGGTTCAACCTAGCCCAATATAATATAATATAATTATAAAAAATGAAAAAAAAGAGATAAGATTGTTGGGTTACCAATCGGCCCAACCAAATATAATAATAATAATATATAATATTAAAAAAAAACTTCAATTTTTTTCAAAGTCCTTTAAATAAAACTTGTGATTTTCTTGTATGTTTTTCTACCAATTTTGCATAATATCGGGCTGTATATTTACACAGTAAGATACGAATTCAATATTAAAATACTCGGTTTTCTTTAAACCATTTCTAATTTTTTTTTGAAAATCCAAAAAAATCTCAACTTTTAAATTCATTTTCCATTTCAAAAAACAAAAACAAAAAGCAAAAATGTTTTCTTTTCATCCATACGACCAGATTTTAAAAGTTTTCCAAGCAATTTTTTATAAAAAAACAAAAAATTGCATCTTTCTCATGTTTTAAAAATGCAAAATAAAAATAAAAATTATATCATAACCAATTTATTGTTATCCATTAGAATTTGATCAAAATATCAAACCCTTTACCAATCATTTTGTTCATTTTATATTAGAGTTTAGATGTGGACTTTAATATTTGAGGGTGTAAAACTTCACAGTAGAGCTCATGTATTAAAGATACAAAGAAATAAATGCGATACTAAAATTTATCTCTTAGAACAATTAAGATTCAACCCAATAAGGTAGAGACTTCTTCACAAAGAAAGATTTGCCTTAGACCTTAGAAAAAGACCAACAAATAGAAATTTGACCTAAAAAATTAAACAATAATACAACTTATCTTGGGTAGGGTACACCGGGGATGATGCGTCTTTCCCTTGCACAACCATTCCCTTACACATACCTTCGCAGACCATAGGTTTCTTAGTAACTTTAATACTAGGTGGCGACTCGTGAACCTTAATCATAATTTTATGATTAAACCTAAAACCCTTCCCTTATAATACCACCTCTCAAGAGACATTTTCAGACATCGCTCTATAACATGTGTCATCAACAAAAAAAAGAAGAAGTTACTTATTGACAAGATAACATCTTCTCATCTTGAGGTCTCTTGGATTTTATAGGCTATAATGGATTGTGATCATGAGCCATTGGGCTTGGCAAGAACAATGAGATGTGTCTATTAAAGAAACATTATTTTATTCTCATCTTAGAGTCTCTTAGACTTCTAGCTTCTAAGGTTATTTGAAAACAAGTTTTCTAGTGGACTCAAGAGATCTTTTGATGGTTAAGTCAATTTTAATGAAATAGTGGAAAACCTTTATGGGGTACGGATGATGCGTCTTTCCCTTGCACAACCATTCCCTTACACATACCTTCGCAGACCATAGGTTTCTTAGTAACTTTAATACTAGGTGGCGACTCGTGAACCTTAATCATAATTTTATGATTAAACCTAAAACCCTTCCCTTATAATACCACCTCTCAAGAGACATTTTCAGACATCGCTCTATAACATGTGTCATCAACAAAAAAAAGAAGAAGTTACTTATTGACAAGATAACATCTTCTCATCTTGAGGTCTCTTGGATTTTATAGGCTATAATGGATTGTGATCATGAGCCATTGGGCTTGGCAAGAACAATGAGATGTGTCTATTAAAGAAACATTATTTTATTCTCATCTTAGAGTCTCTTAGACTTCTAGCTTCTAAGGTTATTTGAAAACAAGTTTTCTAGTGGACTCAAGAGATCTTTTGATGGTTAAGTCAATTTTAATGAAATAGTGGAAAACCTTTATGGGGTACGGAGTGTGTGCTAAAAGACATTTAAAGAGTGGAGATCATGAGGAAGCTTAAAGAAAAAAAAAATTCTAGCCTTCTTTGTTTTAAGTTTTTACCCTTTTATATCGACCATGTCTTACTATGATATATGGTTTCAAGTCTCCTCCAAAGTAAAGGAGGAGGTGTCTTATATCATTTAAACAAGAAAGGAATCTCTTAAAAGGCTAGACCATCTTGTAGGATTATTATCATAGTTTTTAGAAATTCTCAATTTTGTTAATTATGATTATCCTTTAATATGATGACTTATGAAAAGATTAAGAATTTTCGATGCCTCTCTTGATTTCCATCATATACTAAAAAAAGAAACACTAGGTGTGACCTATGTACTAGAAAAGGTCTTATTTCAACATGATGAACCATCAAAGACTTGAGAATATAAATCTAGAACCTATTGTGCGAATTGAAGTCTAAGATGTGAATCCTAAACCCAAATAAGACTTCTTCTAAGGGAGCTTTCTAATTACCACATGTGTTTTTACCTCGAAGTTTGGGTTTTTATCACCTTCTTCCAAGATGATTCACAGGCCTGCCCTTTATAGTTGGCCTCCCTCAAAATATATTGTCTTGGTCTTATTGGTCAGACTTAGTAAAAACACAAATTTGCTTATTTTAGGGCCCAATCTCTTTGTTGGCGCCCCATCTGAACCTTTATGAATGGAGTGATAGGAAGATTCGATCATTAAATGTTGATTTTGCTCCTAACAATAGTATCTTATCACTCTTGTCCAAGTAATGTTTATCTTAAGTGCCTAACCATTTTTTAGCCTTTGAATGTTTACCCTTTTTTATTTAAATTTAAATTCAATAAAAGTATTTTTTGTTTTTATCTTTAATTTTATTTGAATGTTTATCCTTTTTTATTTAAATTTAAATTCAATAATGTTTATTTTTAATGTTGTATAATTAAATGAAAGATAATTTTTTTTTTAAAATTATTAATTCCAAGCAAGTCCATGACTCGGGTTGTAACAACCCGTAAATTCTAATGTAAAAAAAAAAGCTTTGATGACCTTGCACGTGTGATTCTAAGGGTAGATCGTATGAATCTTTAGGAGAAGGGATCATTGAGCCAATATATTCTTGAATTTCAAACTCATCTATGATATTTCACCACACTTTTTATATATATATATATATATATATATATATATATATATATATATAGTTTTTACTGAAATAAGACACCAAGCCTCATTTAACAAGGCACCTATCTTTATATAATGTTTTTAGGTGTTCTCCTTTTTTTATTCTACTTCTATAATAATTTTTCTTTCCACCTTTAAGGTACAATTACTATATAAAAAAAGGGTATAAACCATTTGTTACACATGTTTTTGATAAAGGAAAACTCCAATATATGAATTT
>Ga0325404_1004134_pt1 | contig 15453 bp, 8 predicted proteins | sample PopdelMetagenome_18_FD_205664 | JGI IMG/M metagenome (GOLD analysis project Ga0325404, IMG submission 205664) | Populus deltoides microbial communities from Bellville, Georgia, United States - Xylem-Control-R1 | ecosystem: Host-associated > Plants > Phyllosphere > Stem > Wood/Secondary xylem... | reverse complement strand
ATATATATATATATATATATTTATCGTAGTAATAAAAACCAATTATGTTGAATTAAGATTTTTTTATTAAAACAATATTGTTTTATTGAAAATAAAAAAATTAAATCCATTTTATTTTAGTAAAAAAAGGGGATTGATTCACAATACCGAAACAATCTATACCCAAACTGTTTTTCAATCTAATCTTGGGCTTGGGCGGTGGCGACACCGACCAGAACATGTTTCTTGTTCAATTTCACCTTCGAGATCAAGATAGTTGATGACTCGAGTTAAAAAAGAAAATAAAAGAATAAAACAATGTGAACCAACCCAAATCCAACAACCAGAATCCACAGACTTCACCCAAATAAATCTGAACCGTCCATCATTCCATTAAGACAGCAGTTACTATTACCCTCTAACAGCAACCTCAACCTCGCCTAAAATCTAACGGTCACAATATAATTTCCTACAAAAGATCAGATAAAATAAATCAACAGACAGAACACAGAAACAAAAACAACAACAACAACAAGAGAGAGAGAAGAACTGGAAACAGGAAACAAGAAACTCAAACCCATCAACCACAAAAACAATCCTTTTCTCATAATCTCTTGTAATTCACTTGTAATCGAATCCTTGATTTATTGGGTTTTTTCTTCTGGTTTTGTTTTTGTGTTTTGGTTTTCTGGTGGGGTAATTTAGAAAAAGAAAGAAAAGCGAAGAGTGTTAATTTATGTAGAGGAAGAAGGAAGATTGAAGGACTTGAGGTTTTGGGTTTGGTGAGATGGGGCTGGGGAACAGTGAAAATGACGTGATCGTGGACGATGGAGATGGAGGAGGTGGTGGTGGAGGATTGAATGGCAAGTCGTTTGGAGGGTCAGTTTCATGTTCGATTTGTCTTGAAGTGGTTGCTGACAATGGAGATCGATCATTGGCCAAGCTTCAATGTGGACATCAGTTTCATCTGGGTATGTTAAAAAGTTTTATTTTTGGTGTTTTCTGGTTTTGATTTGGAATTTTGAGATCTGGGTGCAATGATTTTTTAATGATGCGTACGTGGGTATTTTTTGAATTTTGGGTTCTTGTGCGATTGGATTTTGAGTTACTGGCTGAATGGTGATTAATGGTTGCGGCTCCTTGTTAGATAGTAGCAGATAGAATTGTGTGTGATCGTTTTGAGGCCATAATTTTATGATTTGCACCTGCTAGATCTTTCTTCTGAAATCAAGTTGTTGAATTTTTGTGGTATCCGATGTGATGCTGATTTGAAATTGGAAGTTAGATTTGTATCCCTGTTGAATTTTAGATTTTTCAATTTGCAATGAGAGATCATGAGACATCGGCTGTGAGTTTGTGTGATGGAAAAGAATGTGGGGTGGTTATGAATTAGGAAAAAGGTAAGAATGAATGAAAACTTTTACCGCTTCAAGTTACCTAAGTAAGTAGAAGTCGTGCTTTGACAGAGCGTGCAGAGGATAGCGTAGTTTGTGAGGATTTCTGCAGTCCTTTAATGTGATTTAAAAAAAAAATTAGAGAATTTTACAGAGTGAAAAATACTAAATCCATAATCTTACTCCATTGAGAAATGCCTTTTGCCAAGTAGTCTTGCTTAGTGTACTAAGGCTGCTTACCACCCTCAAATTCTCATTAATCTACCCTTTTTGGGTTTCTAATATTCTGGCATGGCTTAGGTTGTCAAAAACGCTTTTTTGACATGACACCATTGTTGTCAAAATCACAAATTGACTTGTAAAATCATATGATTTTACAAGTCAACATGCATCTAACGGGCAAACTCGGACTAAAAACTCAAAAACCAGTAAAATCGGATTTCACTCATGTAAAATCAGTAAACTAGGTTAAAATCATGCAAAATCACGATTTTACACCTGAGTTTATAGGAAGTATAAATACTTTCATATTAACTTCCCTTTCTCAATCCTAGTCCACCAGCCGACACTACGACTCTCTCTCAAAGCACTTTTTTTTTTTACTTCTTTTGATCGTCTTAGTTGGCTGGAAGTTAGAATCCTCTTAGCAACAACTAGTATACATACTCTGTAGCTTCCTACAAAAAGATAACAAGCTTCATCATTAGCCATTAACAAAGTTTTTTTAAATACTCAAATCCAAAAGGCTATGTCTATGTCTATGTTGAACATAGAAAAATATTTCTTTATACTAAATAAACAATGGGAGATCCACTAGGATATTAAAAAAAAGTCTGGTCAACAATTTTATAAAGATTTAACCTACCATCATAAATACAAGAATTAAATAAAGTAAAGAAAGCCATACTTGTGTGATGAAACAAAATCAACCAGAATGTTGTTTAGAAAAAAGAATTTAGGGTACTTTCATGAGAAGCAAGTGGAAACAAAACCAAACAAGACCCTTGTAGTAAAAGAATGCAGGGTGCAAAGGGAAACCAAAACAACAGTATAACAAGAAGTTCAAGAAACACTAACCTGAAAATTACACCGACCCCAAAATTGATTTCAAAACAGAAAGGGAGAAGGAGATGATTAGACGAAGTAAAAAAAAAAAAGTGTTTTGAGAGAGAGAGTGGTAGTGTTGGCTGGTGGGCTAGGGTTGAGAAAGGGGAGTTAATTTGGAAGTATTTATACTTCCTATAAACTAATAAACTCGGGTGAAAATTGTGATTTTGCATGATTTTGACCAAGGTTACCGATTTTGCATGATTGAAGTCTGATTTTACTGGTTTTTACGTTTCTAGTCCGAGTTTGCATGTTAAATATATGCTGACTCGTACGATTGATTTTACAAGTCAACTCGTGATTTTGACAACAATGCTCATAAGTACAATCGAGGAATACTAACTTTAGAATTTATTATCACACAGCAGTAATTTCTTTTGGACCCATTATTCTTTTGCTATTCAAAATCAAATTTAAATATCAATTGACCGTGTTATTGAAATGAACATCACACTAAATGCCTAAGAAGGGAAACAAAAGAGAACATTCATGATAGCATTTGTTGGAGAACATGTAATTGTGTCATGAAATTTGCATATACAATAATCTCTTCACAGCTTTTAAGTGCAGGCTCAGTGATCTTCCATTAGGAGCATCAACAGTGATTATTTGTGTGACTGAGTGCTTGGAGATGCTTTTTTTATTTCATGTTTTGGGTTTTGGTATCACTCTGCTCTTGTGTTTGTTTTGTTCTCTTTGGAGACCACCAGCAAGATTCTTTCCACACAGTGGTGCATCAATGTGCTCACTTGTATTCCATCACTGACTTTGTACTTGACAAGTATTTCTTTGTTTTTTCCTTCTTTGGTTGAAATTTATCTTTTCATATGATCTTCAGACTGCATCGGCTCAGCATTTAATGTAAAGGGTGCAATGCAATGCCCTAATTGCCGGAAAATTGAGAAGGGCCAATGGCTCTATGCAAATGGTTGTCGTTCACTGCCAGAATTTAGCGTGGATGACTGGGCTCACGATGAGGACCTTTATGACTTAAGCTACTCTGAAATGGTAAATGGATTTTTATCTCAATGAATACTTTACTTTTATACAGTTCAAGTGTATGGTAGTTGAGGAAACCTCATATTTATATTGAGTTTTGATGCTATGTGAAACCTTCAAGTACCCCCCCTAGTTTCTGCAGCCCCATTGTCACTTGGGATTAGTATTAGTTCAAATATCAACTTTGGGATTATGTAAAACCTGTTTTCTTACTAAGTTGTCCCCCTAGGACCTCAGAATATATTATGTCTTTTGTTTCTTTGTATCAAGGATAGAATTTAAAAATGTCAATTTCTTTTGTTGTTAATTGCTTGTAAAGCAAGAAGCTGTATAACTGAAAGTGCTCTCTAAGCAGTTTACTCCTTTGAAATGCTTAGAAAGCCAAAAATGTAAAGCTAGGAGACACCAAATGATACAGGAGCAAATTCAAAGCACTATGTTAAGTTTTAAGGGTGACTGTAGCATGGTACTGTGCCAGGTTTCTTTTAGTTTGGTCTTTTTCCTTCTAGTTTACTTTTTTGCATTATTTATGATAATGTTTCTGATGGTTAAAATTAACTTATTTTAAAGGCTAGGATTTATTTTAATCAGAGTTTGCTTTGTTATTCAAGGACTTCAATTGCTGTAATAAAGAATGTTTTTGATATTTTGAGAATTTTATAAGAAAAATCCCTCTCTCTTTTGGCCATATGATCCAGTTAACCAGCCTATGGCTATGTTTATTATCCTTTTCCTATCTTCCTACATCATTAAAGAAAGAAAATCAGTGTAGTCTAGCCAATATCATCTAGGTTTTTTAGATAAATGGACCAAGGTGGATAGGATGCTTGTGCACTCCCTTTCATGTTTATTGGACTGAGAAAGAAATGCAGATTCCCACACAAACTTCAGTATTGATATGCTAACCATTTGATGCAATCAACATCATGGCCTCTTTCTTTTTCTCTAGTTTGGACCATAGGAAGTAAGGTTGAATTCTCAATCTTTTTTGCAACAGATACTGGTATCTTAAATTTGGACCGTTGACACAGCCACTTGGATAGGTTGGTAATTGTATTAGATCTCGAGGTTAAAATTTGTTTTTGTCCTTGGAACTGAGGCACAAGGACAACTTGCCATTTTGTATTTCCAACTCTAGATTCCCTGGATTTTCCTCAGGAGATGAGTTGAAGATGCCACCAAGGTGCAACTAAGAGCTTACTAAAGTGAGGTGGATGGAAAGGTTTTCTATGCCGTCTAATTGTAATCTAACATTGTACTTTGAATGCACTATGCTGTTGATGCATCTTTTTCAAAAGTAATAGATTTATTCCTCTATCTACATTTCTCTTTATTATATGAACATGGCAGCAGGAATTCTTCCTGCCCACATGATTGTCTCAAGCTATCATGTGTGGGTAGCATTAATTGCTCTTTATTTTTTATTCATTTTTTTTATCACATAATCTTGTCTATAAAGAAATTTACCTTTTTACTATAGATGAGTGATTTGGATTTCATATATATATTGGTGAAATAATAAATATTCTCCGACACGCGGATGCCCTGAGAGATTGCCATGTGCTGGGCAGGAGGAATTCGTCCTGCCTTGGGCACCAGGAAATTATTTTTTGTATTATATTAATGGCTTTATGCATGCATAGATAACTCATAGAAACGACACATCCTTCTGGACATTTACTTTTAAATTTCTTTGTGCTGTTGATACCTAGATTTGTGTTTTCTGCAAGTTTCTCAGTAGCATTTTTGGTTCTTGTGTGGGTATGATACACATTTCAGGAATGGTTCGTGTTCCTGAACTGTCACTTATGATGAATTCTGTGCATGTGGGAGTATTTACATATGCATGTGTTTGCAGGCACATGGATGCACTTCAATTGTATCTGACATGCAACTTCTTACTTATTTGGTTCTAAATGGTTTTACAGTCCTTTGGGGTTCATTGGTGTCCATTTGGCAGCCTAGCACGACTTCCTTCATCCTTTGAGTAAGCATTAAAATCAATTACATTTTAGAGCTCAAAGTTATTCCTGTTCCAATTTCTATGCTTCACTTGGTATTTACACATCTTCTCCCCTTTTATTTGTGTTTGTATGACATTGGAAATTTTTAATATGGAAATCAGATGGTACTCTAAAGAGACTCTAGGAGAGAGTATTTTTTGGCTGAGAAAACTGAAGCTGAAACAAAGAAAGAGTCCACCTAATACAGTATTTTTTAATATGGGTTGCATGTGAGCTGCAGATTTCTAATGACAAATTTATGTCCCAACGTGGTAGTTCTTTGGAAATGCAACCCAGTCCACGTTTTCCATTATGGTATTTTGAAAGTTGCAAACTGCTATCTACCACAGAATCCGTGAACTTTTAAATTTTATTGGCTAATTCCCACCACAATCTACCTAATACAGAATGTCATGGCAATGGTACCAGATTTTGTTGGGGTAAAACTACGTGGTTCAATAAATAGATATAATAATTTAAAAAAAAAATGGATAGGAGGATTGCACCAGTTCTTGTCTCTTAAAACTGCTTTTTGGTTCAAAGGGAGCAGTAGTTTTACTTTTTCTATATATGCAGTCCGCGTGTTTTTTCTATCTGTTTTCAAGTAAGGTACTGCTCTTTGTCTAAGGTTTTAATGTTTCTATGTTGCAGGGAAGGGGAATTTTCACCAAATGCATGTAAGAGATTCTCTATACTGTTTGAGTAATGATTTTCTTTCTAGTTCTAGAATGGAGGCATGATGGCTAACTATATTGATAGGACTGATATTATGATGCAGATCATGATTTATTGGGACAACATCCCATATTTGGCGAACATACCGCAGCAGTATCATCTGCTACTCATCCTTGCCCATATATTGCTTATTTTGGACCAATTCACCCATCATCTTCGAACTCCAGTGGCAGTGTTTCAGATGTTTCTAGTTTTAACAGTCACTGGAATGGTCCATCAGTACCTAGTGAGATCCCTAGTTCCTATGCTTTTCCTGCCATGGATGTCCATTATCACAGTTGGGAGCACCATTCTCCTCCCTTCTCTACGACAGGCAATCGAATAGGTAATGCAGATCAGCCTTCTGTTCCACCTGTTACTCAAAGGTCGGCTAGAACTTCTTCAGATCTTCCACCAAGATCAGGATCTTTCATTCATCCATTCCTTGTTGGTCATGGGTATGTATATCTTCAAAAAATTTAAATTCTTTGCCATGAAAAATTTAGTTAGAAAATCCATTATTTAGGCTTCTTGCTGACACCATTTAGGATGAAGAAACAGTTAATGCTTAGCATTTGAAACAGATGTCCCCTTTGTTTTTAACATTTATTTCCTTTTCTTTTGTACTGTATAATTGCTTCACATGCACCTCTTTCGTCCACAGTTCTAGTGCTAGACCGGGGAGTTCAGTTACTTCCTCAATGATTCCACCTTACCAGGGCAGTAACGCACGAGCACGTGATAGAGTTCAGGCCCTTCAAGCATACTATCAACAACTACAGCCCGGCAATTCTCCACCTATTCGCACACCAGTTGTTTCTGGAAGCCGAAGATCCAGCAGTCATAGAGGCATGTCTCAAGTAGGAGCAGTGGCCTCATCATCCGATCAGACTGGCTTCTATGTCATTCCATCAGGAGCATCAAGTCGGAACTTCCAAGAAGCAGAAAATCCTCCACCGCCAACTCGATTTCGTTCATGGGAAAGAGATCATTTGCCATCATTCTCATTAAATCAGGTTGACAGAGATTCAGGTTGGAGCACATTCCATCAGGCTGGTGGCGGTCCAGATCCCGGCATCAGATTCCGCCAAAGGCATGGATCCGAGAGAATGTCATCACAAAATCGGTGACAACTTTCATCATTATCCTTATTGGGTGAAGCAAACTACCACTACTGTGGCTGAAACCAAATTATGTATGCTTGAGAAATGACATATAATGCTTGGAGTCTGTCGATCCTGACAGACGCAAAATACTGTTGAGTGGCCCTGAAAAACGATCTGTTTGGCAGCCACCTGGCTGTGTGATGGACTTTTGCCTCCTCTTGTTTCTTTGCCTTTGAGGATATAAATAAGATCAAATGTTGGATAGTAAAGTTGAACGGCCATCAGGCTCCCCCCCCCCCCCCCCTCACCCACCACCACCACACGCGCGCGCGCGACGGGAAGTGAAGAACTTGACCTAAGCATGCATTAGTTAATGGATAACAAGTTGGGTCCCGCATGCTGTATCCGTACACTGGAGGTCCTGGCGCTGTGATGTTCTTTTTAAGCGCCGCCTAAACCTTTATCCACGGTTTCGGAGGGTGCTCCTCGCCCTTTTAGAATTACAAAGGAACTTGATGACTCGCTTAGACTACTCTTGTTCTAATTTGATGATGATAATTTAATCCAAATTTAATGGAATAATAATTTCAAATTATAATCAATGAAATTTTTTTTGTAATTTACTTTATTTAGTGCATATGGGTATTCATAAACTTGATTTAGATATATAAATTAATCTCTCTCTCTCTTTTTTTTATATTGAATAATAAATATTATTTGAATAATAAATTCTTAAATAAACATCCAAAATCTAGTGGATAAAATATAAATAATTGATTTTTTTTTACCTAATGAATAAAAAATAAATATAATAAAAAATAAAATATGAAGATAATAAAAACTCTCGCTATTCAATAGAGTTTTTCCAGGTTTTTCAAGAAACGAGCATGTTTTTCTTTTTAACCTTCTTCTTTTCTTTTTTTTTTTTGGCTTGAAGTAAGGGGAAAAAAAGGGAGTCCACTACAAAAATAAATTAGCATTTTGAAAAAATTTAATATTTTTTTGGTAAAATTTCCAGAGTTCTTTTCTCAATTTATATTTTACAATCGATTATCATTTTGCCAAAAAGCTAATCATATTTTCTAAAGTATTCTGTATCTAAATTTAATTATTTTGTACATGATATAGAGATGTTACCGTTTAGCATCCTGCCCTGCAGCAACAGCATCAGGTCCGTGATCTAAAACCGGGGGAATAAGCTTCCAACAAGAAGATAGAACTCTCGTGTTTTCCAAATAAATAAATAAATATTTTCCAAATAAATAAATAAATATATATATATATATATTATTTTGATATGGTAATATTAAAAATAATTTTAAAAGATAGAAAAATATATTTTTAAAACCAATGATTTCCCAAACACCTGAGAGACATGCCTTGATTCACAAATATGCTAAAAAACAGTAGTTGGATTCGCTAGGCAGTTGCTTTTCTACGTGGGCTTACTTGCAACTAACAAAGTAGCTTCGACAAACAAATTGAAAACTTACTACTACAGGCAGTCGAAAAGATACATAGCACTGGCGAATGCCGTTAAATCTCGATCTAAAGATTGATAAGTTGAGAATAATCTCATGGTCAATAGTCCAAATATAACTGTATACATGAGTCATGTCTAGCTTTATAGGTGTCGTCAAGTTCACCAAGAACATGGAAACGTTCCATGACCAAGCGAACAAGATCTCATCAACGATCTGAGTCCACCGAAAGGCTTCGATCAGACCTCACCTGTCAATTGCAACCATGATCAGGAATGGTCAGGTAAAAAATTGAAAGGCAAATGTACAGAATGAAATAATGGAGAAATCTTCTAAGCTAAGAGAATGGTCATACAGAAGGCGAACGGGATACACGACCAGGGCTTATGCTTGGGGTTCTGTGGCCATGTTTTCTGCGAGGAGGCTGCACATCACCAAGGACATCATAATACAGTAAGCAAATATGTAGCTGTATTCCAGCACACAGAATGCTGATAATGGAATGAAGGCTTTCACTTACAGAAGCAAGAGGAGATCTTGATCTTGAAAGGGACCTGCAAAAATTTCCATAAAACAGAAAAGTACCACCAATCTTTAGAAGCAGCTCAAAAAAAAAAAAGGAACCAAATTCACTATCTGATGAATGCTACCTCAATATTTGTTAATTCTTTTCCCAGCAGGTAATGAGGACTTAAAACAATGCGTAGAGAAAAAAATACCAAAAAAAAACAGTATAGCACCATTACAATATTCCAAATGAAAAGGCATCTTCCCCATCCATACCAGAAGAAAGAAGAGCTACATCCTCCCTGTCGGTATCACCAAGTCCAAGGAGAATACCAAACACAGGTTAAGGGTAATGTCGAAGCAGTTTCAAGCTTCTTTGTACCACTGATGGACGGGTGGCACCAATAGTGCTTACTTCACAGTAATCCAGCTTTAAAATCATAATCCCATCCAAGCTTCATCAATTCTAATGCTAATTGACACACCAACTTAATAGCATTGTGAGATTATTAGGAACCAACTTAATAGCATTACGAGATTATGAGGATTTTCCAGAGGTGCCCATCAACAAAAACAGCATTACCTCAAAACAAGCAAAGAGGTGCAAGCATATGACCACCACATCCCATCAAGTCCTTAACATCCAATCCCCCAGGTGGTCAGGTCGCTGCATAAAGCCAGATCAAGCAAAACAAACAAGACAAACAAGGTACGCTACTAGCCAACTCAGAAACCCTTTCCTGGTGGCACTTTTCACTCTTTCAAGCAAAGATTAGTTTTCCATTTCCAAAAGGCGGTTAAGATTTTATTAGCATCTAACCGAGATTGTCAAATTGGTGAAGAAGAAAGATTAAGAATAGCATGAAGTTGCACAGCTAGAAGGTTTATGTTGGAATGCCTTGGTACAAGACACTTGATATTGCCACAGCATTTGAAATTTCCAATTATCAAGGAAAGACACCATCAGAAGAAATGAAATTACTGAAAAATACTATGAAATTTGGGGATTCATCCACTGACATACTAGCAGATACAAACAAAAACAAAAAGATTGACCAACAAAACAAATGAGAACGAAGATGAATCACTTAAAAGAGCCAGAAGATAACAGGCTCACTAAAATGGCAAGCTCACTAAGGAATGGAAGATAACAGGCAGGCACAAAGAGCCAGACATTGAGATCGAAGAATATGCTCTGTAGTAGTAAATTTGAAAATGCAAAGAAAGAACTACAATCATTACTCTACCTAAAATTGTGATCAGCCTCAAAAGTTTCTGCAGGTGTAAGTGGGCTACTGTCGATGCTCCAGTAACTTAATCATAAGGCGTGTTTCTCATGCCAACAAAGATTTAACATTGACCAGTCAATCATGAAAAGTTAAGGACTTGGGACTTTCAAAACTTTTAGTAATAGAGGCGATAGAAATATGTTCTACCCATGTGAATGTCCATTCAAAGACACCAAGAAGCTTTAGAACTCAAGTCAGATGCGTGCAAAACTGAAGCTGTAACCTTGGCTATTATGCTGCTCTAGATGGGATGAGTCAATGGTCATGAGAAAGCAAGTTATTGGCTTATTGCTACTATTTCATAAGCTTTTGCGCATTGATTCAGTAAAATCGACCTTAATGAATAACAAAAAATCAAAAAATTAGATTATTTATCCACACTCTGGCTCTTTCATGTAATAGTTATAAAGGAATCCAACATTATAAGCTCTTTGGGAAAATGCAATAACAAAAAGACGTGCATGTCAAAATTGAAGTGACTTCAACTAAATCTTATAAAGGAATGAAGAAAAGAGTTGCTAATAAAATCATGGAAAACTCATGACTTATGATGTAAAAAGGAGGGCAGTAGGAAGAATAAAACGGCAACCAAATGCAGAAGAGAATAGAATGTTTACAGATTTATCTTTTCCCTAATTCCCTATTATCTTCCCATTTCTTGGATAATCAGCCCTTCTAATTTCCCTTCTCTTAGAAAACCATCCCATTAGATAAAAATGCAAATCAAGATGTATAAATAAATAAAAAAGGTCTAATGCAAATTGTAACACCTATCAACCATTTGTGATAAAAATGACCTTGAGTTACAACAAAGTAAAAACTTTGGTAAATATCTTATTGAACATCTTAAAATAACAACCAAGACAGAAAGAAAAGCAGAAATGGTATACCTTGAAAAAGATCGTGGAGATGATCCTGCACGAGAGCGAGAAGAAACAGATACAGATCGAGAACGCCGTGAATGTTTTGCCCTGGGAGACTTGCTGCAAAACAATACAATGTTAAGTCAATTATCATTATGGTTTAAACATACACATTCTAAATCCATTATGGCAATGCGGACCTCCAGCTCCTGTCACTATAGCCTCCACTGCGACTTCGACTCCGGCTTCTTGACACATATGAACTGAGACTGGGGCTCCTAGAGTAACTCCGTCTAGAATCATACTCCCTCACCTAGAGAAATAAGACAACTAAGTAAAAACCAACATGACCAAGATCTAGCACAGCATACAGATCTTGACATACCCGAATATATGCCCTTGAAAATGCATTCCGGAACTCAGAGTCATCAAGCTTCTTGATCTACAAGGGAAAAACAGCATAACCATCACAAAACAAGCTTCCTATTAATAAATAAACCAACAAAATTTCCTAAAAGGCCACTTAAAGTTAGTGGTAACAACTTACAGCATATTTCATGTCATCATAGTTTGTGTAGTCCACAATTCCTGTCATGCCTGCAAAAAAATTGCTAAAATAAATTACTAATACATTTAATTTCAAATCCAGAGTCAACTGCTGCTTCTACATCCAAATAAAATATTTCAAATTCAGCCCTCAAAAAATAAAAATAAAAATTTGTTCATAAGCCTCTCTTTCTTACGTCCAGTATGCAATGCAACCACAAATAGCTTCAAATGCAGCATCTCTCAAAAAGCCAATTCAGGCAGTACCACAGCAGATATTAAAAAACTTTACATGATGCAGGTTTGAGCAGAAGTAGATGAAATTGTTTTCATTGTTTAACCCAAAGTACCTAATATTAAGAATATTTAAATATACAGTCCAAAGCCATATAATTGCCCTTCTACTCCAAAATTAACTTCATAGTGAGAAACATGGACCAGTGAAAATCAATTCCTTGATAAATATTACTTCTGCTAACCAGTTTGACTCAGCCATTCAGAAACCGTGCAGCAAAAAAATAAACGTAAAATTAATTCACTTACCACCACGATCACGAAAGACTTGAGAAAAGCAGACATCACCAGCTCGACGCATATGATCCTGATAATTGAATATACATGATAAAAAAAGAATTTAACAATGAAAGCCAACTGATCTCATGTCTTGGCTTAGAACACTAATACTCAAGGAGAAGCATGAACACAGCAAAAAAATTAAGGCCTGAGCATACCTTTAGGTCTTGCCATGAAGCAGAAGAAGGCAAACCAGTCACTAACACTGCATGACATTAAGAAGCAGTAAATAAACTATTTGATAGAAAATACATCATTACACTGCAAGATTGACATCAAAGTGAAACATACCACGATAGTCAGAGCGCTTGGAAGGCCCACGGCTACCACTGCTACCGCTGTAACTGCTATAATGATCCACTGGTGATGAATGTCTTCGCCCACCATGAGCAAGCTCAACCTAGAAACCAAATTGCACCCAAACGAATGGAATTAATTGAAAGTACAAAACAGAAGCAACAAACCAAACCAAATTCAATATCATTAGCAGAAAAAAGTCATATATACAAAAAGAAAATAAACAGGAAAAGAATAATACTTACCCGTAATCTACACCCATCAAAATTATATCCATCCCGGCCACGAATTGCATCTTCAGCATCACGAGCTTCTTCAAACTGTAACATAAAAGGAGTCAAAAATTTACATTAGCAAGACATAAATCCAAGGGATGGGAGAAAAAAAGGTACTTCAATGCAAATAATGGATCCAAAGTGCAGATACATAGGTAAGAGTTATTTCCCATACAATTCTCCCTAATGTAATAAAAAAAATCTCACCTCAACAAAAGCATAGCCTGGAGGCCTTGGCGGGATTTTCAAATCAATGTCGACAATGGGCCCATACTGCAATTAAAAATCAACACAAGTTAGAATCGACGCAATGCCAATAATAACACACGATCAGAAATTACCAGACTAATAAAATGCATCAATCCATTGTATCAAGCACGGTGCCGCAGTTTAGCCAGTATTTTCAAAAATCTTTTCCCAAATTATAAATCTAGAATGCTAAACATCACTGTGTTTTCACCCAAATTCTTAACACTTCGCATCAACTTCCTAATATTAACTCACCAATGCTCGATGATCGCAACAGCACTCTTTCGAATAAAAAATTAAATTATAGAGTGCAATACCTTATAAAACAAATCTTCAACTTCCCTCAGGCGAATATCACCAGGAAGATTCCCGACGTAAAGTGTTCGACTTGCTCGGCTCATTTTTTTTCTCTGAAAAAACACTAATTATGCTTAAACCTGAAGACAGCTATAATAATTCAATTTCAATTAAAAAATAAAATATAAGAAATCCATTTAAAAAACACACAGAGTTCTTGCACTGAAACAGTGATTTTGATGAGTAAAAAAAACACTAAGTTTATTAAAAAAAAATATCTAAAAATTTTAATTAACAACATAAAAATAGACATGAACTGAGAATCTTGGATAAAAAAATAATAAATAAATCAGCTGATTAATATTACCAAAAAATAAATTTTAAAAAAAACACGCGAATTAAGAACATAAAAATTCATTAAAAAACCGAATTTTAGTAAAACAAAATTGGAAGAAAATCAGCTGATTATCAATATATTGAATTGAAAAAAAAAGAACTGAAAAACTGACCTTTTAGTCAAGACTTAAGACTGGAGAGGGAGTTTTTGAGAGCTTTCTCGAGCTCGTAAGATTCTTCTCGAAGGAGAGAGGAGATTTAAATTTGAGGAGGTGTTTTCCTGTGTTACCCTTAAGTGTTATAGTAATTCGTTTGTTTGGTTGGAAAGTAATCCTTTTTAAAAAGTAAATTTTAGGAAAGAAAATTCTAAATAAATTATTTTATGATATTTGATAGTATAATAAAAATTAAGTAGGGAAATATTTTTTTAGTGTTTGGTTATATCATAAAAAATAAGCTGGAAAATTATTTATTAATGTATTATTTTTTTCAAGTTTATTAAAATAATGAGAAACAAATTTTATAAATTAAAAAGTTGATCGAAAAAGAAATTGAAAAAAAAATATAATTTCAAAAATTATCTCAAATAAAATAAATAATAATTAAAATAATAGATATTAAATCTAAAAAATAAAAAAATAAAAGATAAAGAAATTAGAATAATAATAATTAACATTTGATAAATTATTTAAAAAAAATAAGACCAAATTTGCTAGATAAAAAGTTTCAATAAAAAATGATAAGGAAAAAGCAAATAGTAATTATAAAAACAAGGACCAAAGTTAATATAAAAATTAAATTTTAAGATATGAAATTGAAAAATAAATATTCAAAACAAAATATATATAACAATCAAAAGTTTAAGTACTAAATTTGATATAATCAGTAAATATTATATATTTTTAAATTTTTCACAATTTTTGTAAAGTGTTTTTCGCCTAAATTTTCTAGGAAAACACTTTCCTGAAAACCAAGCTAAATTTTTCTTTGACTAGAAAATATTTTTCGTTAACTAACTTTTTTAATGTCAAACAAATACAGGAAAGTTTAAAAAATAATTTTTTCATAAAATAAATTATGAGAAACAAAAATAGCCTATCAGTTAGTTTATTTTACTGTCACGTGTCTCTTGATTATTTGGGTTTGACGGGAAAATGATTTTAGCCGATGATTGGTCCCTGTACCCTTCGTATTGTTTTGATTGAGTCTCTCTACATGTTTGTTTTTTATTGAGTCCCTATTTGCTTATAAAATATTGATGAATGACACGTCACTCTATGTTTATAAATATAGTAATAAAAATTAACTTTAAATTTTAAATTAAAAAAATTATTTATCCTAGGCATTAAATATTAAAGTAATGCAATATCAATTCTATGTTTTTCTTTTAACCCAACAACTTTCTCTTTCTATTTAATTTTTATAATTATTATGTCAA
>Ga0325404_1004124_pt1 | contig 15468 bp, 11 predicted proteins | sample PopdelMetagenome_18_FD_205664 | JGI IMG/M metagenome (GOLD analysis project Ga0325404, IMG submission 205664) | Populus deltoides microbial communities from Bellville, Georgia, United States - Xylem-Control-R1 | ecosystem: Host-associated > Plants > Phyllosphere > Stem > Wood/Secondary xylem... | reverse complement strand
AAATTTTTTTTTAAGTAATGTCCTTTTTGCTGCTTTGTTGATGCATTTGATTTTTTTTTTTAATTGAATTTGGTGATAGATGTTTGTTTAATGATGTTTTCTTTTAAGGGTTAAACTAAGATGTAGCTTCTTGATGTTGGAAATATGAAGTTTTGATTGAAGGATGGGAATTGGGTTAGCAGCGTAATTGCATGAGTGGTTTTTTATGTTGAAATTAGGAGGGTTTAATTTCGATCGCTGCAAGTGGCTTTTGTGGCCTTATTGTAGGGTATAGAAAGTTTTGACTTTTAATTAGTGAAAGTTTGAAGTTATTCGTTTTGTTTCTGTATATTGAATTTGATTATGGCTAATTTTGCAGGTGCCCGTTAGAAAGATTTGTGCGTGCAAGTACATATCACAAGGCAGTTGTGCTTTCTTTAGGAGATTTCATTTATTTTGATAGCCAAGATGATTGTATATGAGCAGGATCCAGATGTTGTTCGATGGGGTCTCCATGATCTAATTGATGTTTGTACACTTTCAAATTCTGGTTCATGTAATTCTGTTACTTGTTATGGCATGGATACATTTAACGTTGAGTATGTTAGAGAATATTATAATGACCCGTTATATGCAAGTAATGTGGAGAATGATGCTGTTATTGCTCGTGCTCTCCAAGAAGAACTTTCAAGGATTGCTTATGTGGAAGCATCTGGGTTAAATAACACTGAACAAGAATCAATTATTACACAGCACTGGCCTGGTCCTCATGAAACATACTATGGTTCTGGTACTAGGAAATTCCGCACCTGCTATGCAATTCCATGGTTATTTGTGGCCCTCTATTCTTCATGATGTATTTTATTTTATCTGCCATGTGTAGAGCATGAGGATGATCAGACAGTCACTGTTGATCACAGTGAAAGCATGATGGATGCTGATGATTGCAGCAAAAATATGGCAGATTATTCTATCAAGAAGGATGAAATATTGATTCCTACTTCATCTTCTAGCAATGGAGAAAATTCCCTCGAGATGGAAGAGCTGACACTTATTTTAAATATAGAAAATGAATCTGCTCTTGATGGTGAAGTGGGCAAGAGGATAACTGAGATGGTTCCTGTTTCTGTAAGTATGACTTCTGCCAAACTATACCACATTGCAATGAAGATTAAGATAATATTCCTTCCAAACTTGAGTGATTGATATCCTTTCAAAAATGAAGAATTGAGTATCCTAAATTTCTCATCTGTTTTTGGCAGCATGTTCCTAAAACTAATGGAGAAATACCATCGGAGGATGAACAGATGTCAGATCATCAAAGACTGCTAGAAAGGTGTTGTATATATATTCCTCTCCTGTGTTTTTAATTTTATGCAAATTTGTCTCCTGGACCTTCTCATAAAGTGTGAATCCCCAAGTATTTGTCTTTATATTATAATGTACTGCTTCAAACTACAACAGGAGATAGAGAACTGGCTGGAAGTGGATTATTGGGTGCCTTATGGTATACCTTCCATCGGAAAATGTTGTGGATAACTTTATTTTCTAGATAGATACATTCATATTATTATCAATTATTAACATTTGGGGGGTAGAGGTTTCAGTATCTAAGGCATAGTGTGTGGGTGTTAGTATCTTTCATGTTATCATGTTCTCCTACAGTATGGGTTTTGAGATCTAGGTTTTTGGTGTGTTTCATGTATCTCCTTCCTTGATGAATGTTGTGGTTTTGCCTCTAAATTATTTTGACTTGAACAATATTGTTAATATCAATGTCTTTTCTGTTTTATTAGGTTAAAGGTATATTATCTTGTTGAGAATAAAGTTCAAGGAGATGGTAACTGTCAGGTTGGTACCCACTTTATTTTAAAGATAAATAGTAGTGCAAAAAGCTTGCTTCTAGAATTCTATTACCTAGTGTTATTTGCTCAAGGTATGTCTCACTTGTTTATGTGTTTTTGCAGTTTTGTTCTCTGTCAGATCAACTCTATCGCTCTCCTGAGCACCACAAATTGGTGAGAGAACGAGTTATCGATCAGGTTGGTTGGTGTTTTAATAAGTGTGCTTCTATGTACTTGCACTAGAGTCTTCTTGATCCATTCTTATACATGTAAGCATGACTGTAATCATATTTCACGCCATGTTGATTTCATCAGCTCAAGTCTCAGCCGCAAATGTACAGCAGCTATGTTCCGATGGCTTATGACGACTATCTGAAGAAAATGAGCAAGTTTGTTACTTATCTCTGTTTCTTTTGTTCTTTCTTTCTTCTTGTTTTTTTTTTAAAGAAAAAATTCCCATAGCTTTCTTTAAATAGATTCATGCTGATATGTATGTACTTTTTATGTGGCTAAAATCAGGAGTGGTGAATGGGGTGACCACGTTACATTGCAGGCTGCCGCAGATTCGGTATGGAAAAATAGATAACTTTGTAGATTCCCTCTTCTTCTGTCTGCTTTTCTTTCTGTTGATCTTCACGTAATTTATTAACCTTTTTCTGGAATGTATCAATGGGTTGTGAATTTGATGATAATCACTAATGGATATTGAAAACATGGATTCAACTAGTTATTTATGCAACTGAATTCACCTAAGCCTGAATCTCCAACTAGTCGAATTGAGTTACATAAATCTTTTTCCTTCACTCCGCTTTTTGTGAGCCCAAATTCTTCATGAGATGACTAGGGATTATTATATCAATTCTCATAACTTTAATTAAATGAATTGCTTTTATGCTTATGAGCAATTCTTTCTAGGAATTGCTTTTATGCTTATGAGCAATTCTTTCTAGGATAAAAATTGTGTAATTTCTGTTCCTCTGACAGTATCTTTTTCTCAATGTAGCTACTAACATGAAATTCCATGCAAGCTTGCTACATTACTTTATTACTTTTTAATTATTATTTTTTATGATTTCATGTATGCTACATGTTTGCTGTCGGTCATTTTATTTTAGAGGCTTAAAGCTTCTTTAACTACTGTCTATGCATGTTGCCATGCAATTGCAGTATGGTATCAAGATATTTGTGATAACTTCGTTCAAGGATACATGTTACATCGAGATCCTTCCAAGAGTTCAAAAGTCCAATCGAGGTAAGATTAAAAAATTTTACATTTTGAACTTATGTGTTGATTAATACAAATCTAAAAGCTAAGAATGCTCCACCATCTTTCTAATATGTGGAAATTTTACATGTAAGATTGTAGAATAAAATTTGTTGATCATGGAATTAGGAAATGTAAAATGGGGAAAAGTTTATTACATTGAACACTCAAATGATCAGAACAAGAAAATTCTTATTCAGCTTCAACCAATTAGTTTCCAAAAAAAAAAAAAGATCCATGAAAACGTTGGATGAGATCTGAAATCCAATTCCCTTGCTGCTTGTGTTTTGTGCAGTTATTTTCTTGAGCTTTTGGGCGGAGGTGCACTACAATTCTATTTATCCAGAAGGAGGTAAACAGTTGGATCTTGTTTGTCAAAGCAATGAATATTGTTCTATGATACTTCTTAGTGGGGTCCATCTTTTTCTGGCTTCCATCTGATGTTGTCTTGGTCTTCTATAAAAGCAATTTTGAAAAACATGAGCATCTCTTGGCTGGAAAAAAAAAAAAGATGCCCAATGAAAACACCATGGGTGAAGTACTGTTGGGGGTAAACAAATGTCTTTATGCAAATTTTGCAAGTCTCTTATTATATCATCTGATACGTTGTCATGAGTGTTTGATTTGTTTAACTTGCATGCTAGATGTCTTTTCCTAAATTCTAACAGTTTTAGCTGCTTTACCATTGCTGCTCTCTCTCTAATATAGAGGCACCGCAATATGAGCCTAAGAAAAAGAAGAAGTGGTGGAACCTTGGATGATATGAAGCTACGACCTTCAGTGGCAAACCTCATAAGAAGAGTTTTCATTACATGGAGAGGCTATTCTATTCAATTGCCTCACAATTTGGCGAATCAGAGTAAAGGGGAAATGCGGATGCCATTGCTGCGCCATTTGTAGCTACCTTTGTGCATATTATATATTTTACCCCCCCCCCCCCCAAAAAAAAAAAAAAGGGTTCCATCTTCCGTCATTTTTTCATTCCTTTTCCCGCTGTTCTGACTGTACATAGTAGGAAGGCAATAGAAGGGTTTTCTTTTACCCTTCATGGCAGAACCGGAGACACTATTTCTGGATAAATCGTAGCTGCTGTATATCTTGCATGCTATTTACTCAGTCTTTTTATGATTTGTGCTCTTCAACTTTTGCTTCTATCCTCATTTTTTTTTTTTTTTGTTTGAGAATGCTCAATCCGAACAAATTGGGTAAATCCAGTAGGAAAAAAAAGTGTGGTCAAAATGTTCGTGAAATGGGAAGACAGGAGAAAAGGGAGTTGAATTTCTCCTGTTCTTACGTAGAAATGTGAAAACTAAATTCTCAACTGTTGTTATTGGTGAACAATATTAATTGTCATTGAAAAAAAGTATTAGCATGAGATTAAAAAATATCGGATAACAGTCCAATGGAAATAAAAATAAATTAAAAGTTGTTCTTATAGAAAAATTAATGTGTTCTTATAAAAAAGATATAAAAAGTTGATCTGTCAACTGTGAATGTTTTTACTTACCCAATGTTTGTATGAAAAATTAAAGCAACAAAAAATTATAATGTTTGTATGAAAAAACTTTATTTACTTACCCAATGTGTTGTCTAACTCTAGATTCCAACATAAAAAAATAATTATATCAATTTCATACATGGGAGATCAGATTATATTTCCCTTCCACACCCAGAATACATGAAAAAGAACACTTGACATTTCCTTCTTGGAGGGGCAATTTTGAATAGATTTCGGACGAAATTGAAAGCCATGTAATTGGAAAAGAACAAAATTTTGTTTTTCTGTTTTTTTATTTTCCAAAAAGACAACCCAAGCAGCAACACCTTGGTGTATCATAAGTTTTCCTATAAACGACCAGTCATCCCCACCAACTATCTAACTGGAGGCTCTGTAATAGAAGCCGCAGGACACCCCAACCCAAATCTTCTCCCCCTTCCAAAAATCACCCACCAAAACCCCTAAAACCCTAAATATAATGTTCTTCAAAAAACCCACCTCTAAAACCCAAAAAATCTTACTCCACTCTTCTCAAAATCCAATCTTTTCCCTTATAAACCATAAAGCCAAGAACCCACCATATACATACACACAAACCAAGAACTATGTAGATGTGTACATGAAATGGAAAAAAGATCAATACCTTGACACAATAGAGCACATACACAAGTCCATTCAACTTAAACCCGTCATTTCTTTGAAAAATATGATAGCCCAAAACCCCAATGGTTGTATCCCAATCTCTGACGTGTCAAAGAAAGGCTTGCACTTTGATGTGAAAATCAAGGTTGCAAGGTTTTTGAGGCAATACCCATCGATCTTTGAGGAGTTCACTGGTCCTCTGTATAATTTGCCTTGGTTTAGATTGACCCAAGAAGCTGTTGAGATTGATAGAGAAGAGAGAAGGTTGTATGAGGATTGTAAAGAGGATCTGAGAGAGAGGTTAAAGAAGTTTATTTTGATGAGCAAACAAAAGGTGTTGCCTTTGAAGGTTATTCAAGGGATGTTATGGTATTTGGGTTTGCCCGAGGATTTCTTGGAGTGTTTGGATATGAATCTTGATGGATCTTTTAGGGTGGTGGAGATGGAGGAAGGGTTAAAGGGATTAGCCGTTGAGAGCAACGAAAGGGTTTTGTCTGTTCTGCAAAGAAATGCAATGAAAAAAGGAGTGTATTCCAATGAACCTATGGAGGCAATTGAGTTTCCACTTTTCCCATCTAAGGGTGTGAGGCTAAGGAGGAAGATTGAGGTTTGGTTAAGAGAGTTTCAAAAGGTTCCATATGTGTCCCCATATGAGTATTATTCACATTTGGATCCTAATAGTGATATTGCTGAGAAAAGGGTCGTTGGGTTTCTTCATGAGTTGCTCTGTTTGTTCGTTGAGCATTCTGCAGAAAGGAGGAGAATTTTGTGTCTTAAGAAGTATTTTGGGTTACCACAGAAGGTTCATAAAGCATTTGAAAGGCATCCCTACATGTTTTATCTGTCTTTGAGGAATAAAACTTGCACTGCTATTCTTAAGGAGGCTTATTGTGATAAAATGGCCATTGAGAGACATCCCATGTTAAGGATCAGGAATAAGTACATTAACTTGTTGAAGGAATCACAGGTGATTCTGAAGAGCAGAAGAGTGAACAATCCTTATGTCGAACGTCCAAAACTGGATTTAGATTTGGATTGTGCTGATGAAGAAGAGTGTGTTGAAATAGGTAGATTGTAAAGATGAAGTGAATTAGAGCTGAAAGCTGTATTCTTGTCGAATGATTCTGATTCACTTCCTTCAGGTACGTGGTCCATTTAACCTCTTTAATTACTGGATTATTATACCTGCTTTCTCAAGTGAATTACAGCCACGGATATGTGCAAACTCTCTATCGTTGTGTAAATTTCTTCATGTAATTTTGAGAGTATCACTAATTATTTGAATAGACTTCACCAAGAGAATATCGTAACTCTAGTTACAGGACAGGTAGTTGAGCTTGTTGATGACCAGTACTTGCAGGTAATTTCAAGCCCTTGTCAGGATATTATTGAATTGATGTAAACAAATCAAAATAAAATATTCTCGACAAATTCCAATCAGTAAGAAGGTGAGAAAATCCAATTCCCGTAGAAAAATATCAGATGGTAATTCACTCAAATAGAAGATGAGAAAATCCAATTCCCGTGCAACAATCTAAAACACGGGCCGGGCCCTCTGAAGCAAAAAGATCAAATATCATCTTTTACGTCTAATAGTAACATTTACATTCCATTCCTTTTGACAGACCGTACAGATTGCGACTGTACTCCAAGAGGAGACTGACCAACTATAAATTGCCTCTCTAACCTAAATTTACCTTTATTCTGTGAGCTGCATATACAATCAGATATTGACAAAAACGAAAACATCTTATTCCGCAAGCATGCAGTTTTCTTGCTTATTTACATCTATTATTCTCTTCAAGGACCGAAGCTATGAGATGACAACTTGCAAAAATCACCTTCCATGTTAGCTGTACAAAATTTGCATGCCCTTTTTAGCTTTTTATGGCGTCAAAGAAAAAGTGCCTTCCATGTTTCCAGATTAAATCAAGTTAGGAGGAGACTGCGAATGACAACCGTATGCGCCTTTCTGCATATGAGAGAGAAAGAATCATGTATGTCCGCTGGTTACAAGTAAACCAGGAAAAGACGAGCAACTGAATTTTCCAAGAACAAACTACAAAGATTCCTCACCTCCAGTTGTGATGAGCTTCTCAACACGCGAAACAATATGTTTACCATAAGTGTATCTCTTCAGGGCACTCAAATGAATCCTAATGCGAGAAAGAATTAACTCTAAACTTCGATCATCGCAGGTCTCAAGAACCTTTTGTACAACATAATTTCCAAACGGATCTTTCATCATAGCCTGCAGTTTTGTATTCCAAACACATTGGTCATCCAGGCAATGATCAGTGAAAGTAAATAAAAACCAAAATTGGAAGCCTTGAGACAAGCATAGGCTGCAGTAATCTTGATATTCATGAGAGAAGAGCATGTTAAGATTGGATGATCATTCAAGTGTTCCATAATCAAGCTTAATTCTGCAGAGTACCGGATATTTAGAATATTTAGCAGGAAAAAAAAAATACAACAATGGAGGTATATGGCAAGGACTAGAAACAATCAAATGAGTTTTAGAAAACACATCTGAAAACATCTGTAATCTTTTAATCTTTGTGTGTGCATGTGTTTCCAATATGACCACAGGGAGGGGGGGTAAGGGTTGTGAATGCTAATATGACCTGCAAGGGCTCATTTTCATCAGTGGAACCAAGCATCTCATTCACCAAAAGCTGGCGCTCATCAGGGCCACCAAATGTCAAGCACTTCTCCACAACATTAGAAGCAAATTTCTGCTGACTCATCAGAACAATCTGTCCTGCAAGCTTTCTAATAATAACAGATCGTTGTTGTGGCTTACCATGCTCCAGGACATGCTATAGAAAAACAAAGGTACAAACATCAGGAAACTAATGATGCAGTGGAACAGTTAAATACAGAACAAGGCCGCCACCCATTTCATGCCAATGATGCAACATAATCCAAAAACAAGATCAAACCCATATCTTTAGTCAACATAGAGAAGTCAATATGGATGCAGAGCGCTCTAACAGATGAAGGCGAATCTGACAAAAATTGAATCTGTGAAGGTGAAGGTGAAGATTTAAAGGATATTAAAAATTATAACTTTCATAACTTGGCACTCAATACTTCCACTTCCACATCAATGACTTCATTACCAGTCCAGGAAAGAAAAGCCGCGCCACTCAATTTTCTTAACTCATATCCGCAATATATGATCTTTCACACAGAAATAATTTTCCAGTCTCCTAAAGGTTTTTATATTGTTAGATATTGTTTTAGCTGGAAAATAAGAGTAATAGGATAATATTTGAACCAAGAAGAAAAATAAATGCCTGTAAATTACAGACTAATTCTGCCTTGATTATCTTTCATATTCAATGGATTTTGACAGATAAAAACTAAAATTTTAGGATTAGCATGCAGGGCAAGAATGAGTGGACAAACTAATATCCTAGGAACAAAGGATTTCATTCGCCAGTCAATACACGCATAGCTGGAAAATTTTCAATACCTGAATGACATAATTTCCATATTGATTTTGTGCCAAAGCGCATACAGACTGCATAATTTCATCCATAATAACTTGCTGTGTATTCATGTCCTTACAATGCTCCAAGACCCTCTGTTGGTGCCAAATCAAAAAATTGACAAGTCAAATATGATAATATATTTCCATCTAGAAAGTGAATAGTGAGTAATTTTTAACCTGGATAACACGGCAACCATAAGGGTGAGTGGAAAGGGCCACAACTTGCCCATAGAAAGCTGAGGTGACGAACTTTATTCTATCTCCTGGAACACACTCTATACACTTCTGAATAACATGATTACCATTCTGATCACGAATACATTTCATGACAGAGCCATCTAGCTCTGCCACCATTTGAGTCTGTCGATCCACATCAATCACCTCCAAAGCCTGTGGTCAGATTTAGCACATTAAGTAATTTTGATGGCCAGAAAAGGGACATGATCTTGAACGTTAGGTGGTAAGCTGCATTTCACGCCCTGATCAAATAATTCTTCTTCTTTCCTTGTGATGGATGCATGTAAGAGATACTAAATCATAATATTTTAATTATGCATCTAAGGAAATCCCTGGCATTACACCAAGCCACATCACAGTGATAAATTAAAATGCCCAGGAACCGGGTATTGCTCAGCAAAATATGCATCACCAACAACAATATTCACATAGAAGTATGCTTGCTTCAAGCAGATCCATGTCCAGTAAAAATCTTAAAGACAGATGCTGAGAACAAACATACAAGAGTGTGTGCATCATGGACATGTCACATGTGCACATGTATTTATGACAACAAGGGACTCAGAAAAGTACCTTCTGGATTACTCTGCACCCATACATTTGAAGACTGAGAGGTAAAACATGACCAGTAAGCTGACTGGCTAACTCCATTCTTTGACTTTCTGTACCTTGATCAAGAAACTGTGCATTCAAGAATAACAATGTAATATTAATAAATCATACACAGAGCATGGAGTTGTAAAGGAGATAATCAGCAGTTAGAATTTCAAATAAAAAAAAGCGTGTACCTTTTGTATAACATAATTTCCAAAAACATCAGTCATCAAGGTACGAGCATGAGGAATAATCTCAGGGAATATCTTGTTCATCTCTTCAACTGAAGCAGTTTCTAGTTTCTGCTGAATAAACCGACTTCCATACTGATCTGTGCTGCATTGCACAAGAGGAAATGTTAAACTCAGACTCCAGATAATGTATGAGAGAAACAAACACCAGATATAATTCAATATATACCTGAATTCAACAACATGACCAACAATGTCTGAAAGTTCAAAAGAACCAGTCTTGTTGTTCTTAAATTCATCTATTAAGGATGAAGACTGTTTTCTTTCAGCATTGCAGCCAATATCAGACTGCCATGACCCAGTGGATCCTCCCATCGAACTCCTCATCACAGAAGCTAAGTGTGAAGCTCGCCCACTCTGAAAACCCCCAGATCCAACAGAAGGAAGCATAGATTTCACTGCTGAGTTCTCTGGATATGGCATGCTAAGATTATATGATGAATTCCTATGGTATCCCTGATTCAACCCACCAGATTTGGTTAGAATTGGCAATTCATATTGTTGCTTCTGTTGAACAAGCAATGTCTCAAGATAAGCTTTTTGAATCCTGTCCAAGTCTCCCTCCGAAGTGCCAAAATAATCTCTAACTGGAGGCTCACTTGAACTAGCTACAGCATGTGTTGCATAATCCAACATTCTTTGCAAGGACTGAGTATAGCGTGGGTCCAGAACTGGAGAACGAAGATCAGACCCTACTTGATTTCCCAGTCTATTGAAACCATTCCCAATTCCAACACCACCTAAAGCAAAAACAAAATTTCAAGCCAGCAAGAAATGTATCTATCTGTCCACGCATATAATGTACAAATAATTTCCTTGAAAGCTCAAAAGAAACAAAGATAACCTGTGTCAAAATGATTCTTGATCATTGAATTCAGTTTCAGTGTCGAATAATCATCAGGTACATGGCCAGTGAAATCCATAATTGGAATGTTTGCATTTTGATGATAAACATTTGATCTTTCCAAACTTCCAAGGCCCAAGGAATTCATTTGTGAGTGAAGATTGGTAGAAGAAGAAGTTCTTCTGGGAATACTAACTTCCCCATTATAACTTATCTTAGAAGCATTGTTGTTTGGTATGATCCTGTTGTTTCTCGGCATATCAGTATGGTTGGTAGAAAATGAGAGATTTTCTACCTTGGATGTTTCTATGAGTTGCTGATGCAGAGCCTGCTCAGCACCATTTGACATGTTAAAAGAAAAATGTGGCTCACTGTCCAGATCCATTTGCAGTTGGCCTCGTGTATGACTCTCTTGATCTGTGAGTCTAGTGTTCAACAGGCTTAATCCAGACAATGTATTGGCAATTTCCCCAAGCTCGGTAATCCCAGAAGAATGATTATTTTGGACAGTCATGCCAACAGCATTCTTCTTCTCAATAGGACCAACTCTGCTGCCAACAGGATGTAGACTAGAAATAGCAGGCCTCCCAAGCAGCTGCTGTTCAGGTGTTGTACTCCTAGACAATGATGAGCCCACAGCAGATGCAAAGGAGTGAGAAAAGGTATTGCTGTGGCTTTGAGTTCCTGTAAAGGCAGTGGTAGCTGCTCCAGAATACAAGCCTTCCAGGGATTCCATTCCATCATGTAACCCAACTTGATGAGGATCACATTCACCAGTTGTATCCAGAAGATCAGCAAAAGTAGTATGACTTGCTGGGGAAGATAGGTGACCTGGTATGGAAGTGGGCTGATCAAGTCCTTCCTGAAACATAAAAATGTCATTTAAAAAGCGAAATGAAATGCAACACCTAGCATAAAAAAGATACAATAGAACGCAATACCTAGCATTTGCTGGTGTACATTTCAGGTGAATCAAATTAAATTGGTTGAATAACTATGGGCAATACCAAAACCGTTTTCAAGTATAATGAACACAAAAATGAAGGTGATTTTATGAAAATTATCCATAAGTTCCCTCACTTGATCAAACAATTGTTGCTTAATTACTGATAATCTTTTAAATCAGTCAAGACTCTCAGATTTAACGTCACTTGTATGTAGTACAGCTTGTTGCTTAATTAATGATAAATTTGCTTCACTCATAGTCTCATTCTTCAACCTTAAAATTTATCAACTAGTGCAAACATTTTGTCCTCGATAAGCTAAAATAGACTTTGATAATTGCCATCATTGTAATAAAAAAAACTCCTTCTACATCATTTTATGCACAAATGGCTGAACCAAATATGATATTGCTAATGTTCAGCTACCGATCCTTGTAGTATTATTAAACAGTTGGTAAGTTGATTCTTGTAAAAGCTCTTTATTTTTATATTGCTATATCCAATACCTGTAGAATGTCAGCAAAACTTTTCCTCCTTGCACCAAGCCTGGAGCGCTGCAATCCAAGATCACTGGAACCTCTATCAAGCCACTTGGATGAAGCATTCCCGATGACATTATTTCTACTTGAATTACTCGATTCTGTCAAATCAATGTCAACCTTATGCACTGAAAGTCCTGGCTGTATTGAAAACAGTGATGAACTATCGCTATCTTCTACCACCTTATTCTTCCTCAAGTTGCCAATACCACCAAACATAGATCCTGAAGACTGAAACCTTTGTGCAACACGCCAATCCTCCTTTGACAATAAAGGTGGGGGCAATCTTGGGTTAACGCTGTCATGAGAATAGTAATACGAAAGGTAAGATGGGTGCGAGCGAATCTCCTCTTCGGTCAAAACCACATTGTTACAGTTACCATTACTACTAGTGACACTATTGATGTCACTCAAATTATTGTTCCTAAAAAGGCTTCCCACAGCACTTAATGATCCCTCAACAGTAGGCGGAGCACTGCCACTCCTATATCTATCAAGATCCCTTTCTATGCGTTGATTACGACGCCGTGCTTGTAGAATCAGTTCCAGTTCGCTCTGCAAATTATCCTCTAAATTACCACCGAACCCCCCTTGTAGATAATCATCCACAGTCGGTAGCATCTCTATGTTACTGCTCCCAGTGAACATCTCTCAAAGAAACTGAAAATAAGAAAAATACAATAAACAACCAAATCAAAAATAAATAAATCCAAACCTCCCCACCAATTCTATATGTTTACTTGCTAAGAAAATTTACAAAACTCTTTTTTTTTTTTAAAGGGATCAAATTAAAAATTAAAAATCCAAACTATAACACTAATTCTCTGTCGGTCGCTGAGAAAAATTACGAAATTCAATTTAAGAAAAAGGGGTCGAGTAAACTGGCACATTTAGCAAGATTAGGATTTCTGGAATATAAAATTTAAGAAAAATTAAACATAATGAGCACAGGAACATAACCAGACGTGTAAAAAGATAACCAGACGTAAAATAAACTAAAATCTAAGCCCATTGTCTATATCGCATAAAAATATTAATTAATCAAGCAAGAAAATCGAACTTTTATTATTGCATTTACGTATTTAAAATTAATACAGGAAAAGCTCATACATTTTATTCCATTTTTTTAGCGTTGTTTCTCAGCAACCAAACAGTGCTTCAAGAAATTAAAATCAAACAAAAGAAATATTTAATTGCATCAAGATTCCATACCTTCACGATTAATCCCCACATCAATGAAAGAACTACAACCTAATAAAATAAATAAATAAATAATCAATACACGCATATAGTTTTATTTTTTTAAAAGAATCTAAAACAGGCAAGAATCAAATGCGAAACTTGGGAAAATTAGTTAAGCAGCAAACGATGTCGTGTCTAGAATTGAGGAGAGCTTCTTGATTAATGAGAGGTAATATAAAAAATCGTGGAAAAAAAAAGGAGAGAGAGAGAGAGAGAGAGAGGATTTACAGAGGGAGCGAGAGCATGGAGAGAGGAGATTCTTGAGAAACGGTCACTTTTTCTGTTTCCAATTATTTATTTATTCTTTTATAGAGAGTGAAAAAAGAGAGGGAATTGTGAGGACCGTTGATCTATAATGGACGGTGATAGACGGTCGTTACGTGCATGGGCAGCATTCCCGTAGAGGTCGTTTGAAGTCTCTCTCTCTCAATATCTACCCTCTCTAATAAACCTGTTAAATTATCGAATGCATTTTACGATTTTCCCATGAAACCATAAATATTTATATATATTATATTGTGAGTTTGATAATATATATTACATGTGGTCTTGTAAAAATGTTTATATATATATATTGAGATCCACAATAATCTTGGGCCTATAAATATTACCCGGCCCGATGCAGTACGAGGGTCTATGGGCCTTGTCCGGGGGATATAAATCCTAGGCCCATCACCACCAAAACAATTTAACACAAAACAGAGGAGAAAAACAACAATTTGATTTAGCAGTGATGAGGTCACCGGTTTTTTCTTTATTGTGTATTTCTCAAAGTATATTTTCTTTTTGCTGCAGATCAGTATTCCTCATCTATTCTTTTTGCAGTAGATGAGGTTATTTAACCAAAGCTGAAATCATAAATAAATAAATAAAAGGACAGTGTTCTTCTTCTCTATGTAATGTTTTTTTACAGAGGGAAAAAAAAAAGCAGAAATAAAGAGATACCGATCAGGAAAAAAGAATGGCGAGCAATACCATAATTCACAAGGTATCCTCATTTTCAATCATTTCACGAACTTCATTAATGACCAAATATGCTTTGTGACCACCAATCACCTCTGCCTGTTTCTTGCTATCCTTCCATAGCTGTAAAACAAAGAGAAACAGCTTTGGGAAGAGAAGTGCAGAAGGAAAATATTGAATCTCAAAAACATACAATCAAAATGGCAATTACCTGAATGGTTGGCATTTTCTGCACAGATTTCCCAGCCCACCGCAAACAAATACATGAAAAATCGAACAATTGACTGTTAATCACAAGTGCTTGGAATGCATATTTTGCTGGAGCAAACAGAAAACATGGGATTAACCTTCAAAATGCCTGCGTTCTTTGTTTTTTGATATGCCTGTGCATGTTAAAAGTTTCTTGTGACAGGAATAGCCTTGGAGTGGAATTTATGACAAGAAATAGCCAGTACTACTAAATTATTCACCAACTAGTTAAATGTTTCTTGAGGTTAGGCAGAGCCTAAATATCGAACCATTCCCACCTCTCAAAATGATCTTAAACTAAATTTTCAACCCTCTTCCAGCCCTAGATCTCCCCCTCCCAAAATGATTTTGTATCTCTTATTTCCTAGATAGAATGACTTATAACTGCTCAGTTACAATCAGATTTTACTTCTCCTGGCTGTTGGATATAAAGTTACAAAGAAGAAGAATTACAGAAAGTATATGGAACCATAAGACTTACAGTGACTCCTGCACGAGTAACAAGTTTGTGTGGAACATTATTGACATCGACACGGTAAAACCGCAATCTGTGTAGCATCAGTGAATACAAAAATAAGGAACATTCTCAATAAATATACAATCTTCAACATGTCCAATGGGCAATTCCCCTCTAATTAAGGCATAGACGATCAGAAACGAAAATAGAGCAAACCTTCTATAGTAATCAGCTGCCAACTTTTCCAATTTTGGTTTCAAATATATACATTTTCTGCACCAGCTTGCCATCCTACAAGAGCAAATATGACCATATAAACCAATTGTTGTACAGTAACTTATCCTAGATGAGAAGGGACTGTTACTTAAAGTTCAACTCAGAACACACAAATAAACCCACAAAGATTAAAATTTGCACTCCCG
>Ga0325404_1004123_pt1 | contig 15469 bp, 8 predicted proteins | sample PopdelMetagenome_18_FD_205664 | JGI IMG/M metagenome (GOLD analysis project Ga0325404, IMG submission 205664) | Populus deltoides microbial communities from Bellville, Georgia, United States - Xylem-Control-R1 | ecosystem: Host-associated > Plants > Phyllosphere > Stem > Wood/Secondary xylem... | reverse complement strand
TGTTGGTTTCTCTGTTCTGTGATAAAAAAAAATAGGTTAAGACTTTTATGAAGATAAAGAGTGAAACTTCTGTGAAGGGTGGGGGTGACTGTAATTGTGATAGTAAACAAAGGGTTTAATGGAATGTTGAAGAAGACTAGATAAAGACAGGAAAGGAAGAGGAAACCGCGAGAGAGAGAGAGAGAGAGACTTCTCTACGGAACTAGAGACAGATTATTTGCGTTTTAAAAATATTTTAATTTTTTTTATCTTTTTATTTTAAATTATTTTAATATATTAATATAAAATATAAATTTTAAAAAATTAAAAATATTATTTTAAAGAAAAACATTATTGAAAGTTTTGGTTGTAAACATCGGTGTATTTATTTTTGTTAGATTGCATAATGGAATTTTTTTTGTTTTTTACTCTTGAACATGTAGATGTAGCCGCACGAGAGAGTTATAATAATTGTTTTATAAAATATTTTTTTATTTAGAAATATTTTAAAGTAATATTTTTTATTTTAAAAAATTATTTTTAATATTAAAATAATTTAAAAATATAAAAATAATTTATGATTTTTTTTAAAATTTAGTGAAACCTATTTAGAAGTTACAAATGACCTCAAAACAAGTAGTATTTTTTTCACAGAAACATATACAAAAAACAATTAAAAGAATTTTACAAGTAAATATCATCACTAATTAAGAATTAAAGGAAATTTTCAATATGGAGAATAGGTAAAGGAATGCTCAACAAGCTCTCGTAGCTCAGTTGGTTAGAGCACCCGTTTAGTAAGCGGGAGGTCTTGAGTTCGACTCTCAACGAGAGCAAAACTGTCTTCCTACGAGGAGGAAGATCTGTGGTTTTCACAAGGAAGATTTGGAAACAATTATTTTTACCTCCTTTCAGGGGACACGAGGAAGATTGTGTGATGCTGAATCTCTTTGGTGTTTTTTTTTTTTTTTTTTTTTTTACTTACTACTTCTGTAGCTTCCTAGGACATGATTCACATGGCAAATGAATTTGTTTTTTTAAGCTAGTTTTCTTTTCAATTAAAATTCAAAAATTAAATATGAAATTACATAACTATTATTCAAGAATTTTCTCCCTCCTTTTCTTGGGTATTCTTTCTCCTTGTTGATCAAGTTTTTCGTCTTTTTTCTTCTTATTATTTCTTTCAACTCTAAAACATTAAATATCAATGTCCTTTGTTAGTATCTAACATGCTAGTTAATGCAACATTGACAATGAGATACTCAATTTCATGTATGGCCACCTATCTACAACCAAATATCCATTATAAAAGATTATGTTTTCAAAACTATATTTAGATATCTTAGTTTACGAGGGATGTATGAATGGGTGAGAATGTCATTTGCATTGAAAAATATTGGTGCAATATACCAGAAGGCAATGGACTTGATCTTTCATGACGTGATCAATTATAATACGTGATCTAAATTAATGATTTGTGGTAAAGTTAAAGTCAAAATTCACCATATTTAGATGAATTACATGTTGTATTTGAATGAATGAGAATGCATAACTTGAAAATGAACCCTTTAAAATGTATATTTAAAGAGTAAGCAAACAATTTTTTATGATTCTTAGTACATCAACAAGTCATAAAAGAGAACAAGAATAACGCACTAGCAATCATGAAAGTAAAACCTGCTTAGAATAAGAATGAAATACAAAACCTTATTAGCAAAATTTGTTTTCTAAAGAGTTTTAGTGGACAAAAAAGCAACAAGTTGCCTTTGAAAACATAAAATCTTATCTATATAGACCTCTAGTATTGTCCCCTACCAAGGCCCGAGAAACTTTTAAGGTTGTATATTTCAGGAATAAAACTACTAATAGGCAACATGTTGGCTTAAGAAAACGACTCTAGGCATGAACATGTTTTGTATTATCTTAGTCATGTACTAACATAAGTTTAAGAAATATATACATTGATAGATAAATTATATCTATCTTTATGTTTTTGCTTGTGAAAATTATACTGGTACATGATATCAATTAATGTTTAAGTAATATGTAAAACAAATTTAATTAAATATATGTTGTCAAAGTCCTTTTTTAAGAGTTCGTATTGGCAAATAAATATTAGCATTATCTAAATTTAATCTTTATTATATGCCATAAGAAGTAATGAAAGGCCAAGCTTTGGGTGATTTTTAGCTAATCATCCATTCATTAACATCCACATTGAATTGGAAAAAGAATATCAATATTATCATGACATAACCTTTTGTATGGTAATTATGATTGGATGGATTCAAGACAAAAAATAAAGTTAGTACAAGGATGGTCATAATATCCTTAACAGGTCAAAAAGTTATCTTATTCTCTTGGCTTGATTTTCCTAGCAATTATAGGCCTAAAAATACTCCTAGAGTTAGGAGCATAATCAGTAATTGTAACTGGGGATTCCCTACTTATTATCAACAATTATCTAGAGAATATAAGTGTGATCACCCAATTCCAACTCTATACCACACTATGTCCACAAACCTTATTAAAAGGTTTTATGATCTTTTTTTTTTTGTGAGAGAAAACAATACATGAGCCAATGAATTGGCTTAATATGGATTGGGGTATAAGATAACCTACGATAGTCATAGCATTATCCTTGTCAAAATCATCAATTGATTAGCCATAACTAATATCCAACATGAATGTCATGACAAATAGATTAATACAAATTTCATGGTTGAGAATACATAAAATGGTAATAACAAAATCATTGATGAAACTTTTTTATCAAGTACAAGCAGAAAGTCTTAATAACATTATTGCTCTTTATCCATAAAATCACTAAAAGGACTAAATTAAAACCTTTAAGCAAGATCCTTCACATTAATTTTCAAGATCTTTTAAAATGAAAGCAATCAATTATATACTCCTAGAAGATGTATCATATAAGAAATATAAGATTGGAACTCTTTTCAATTTTTTAAGACCAAAAAAAGCTTTATTAGTCATGTTTGAGGTTCATGAAGGGCATTATAGAGCTCACCAATTTGGAATTAAGATAAGATGACTTATCATGAACCATGGTTCCTATTGGCCAAACATAACCACGAATTGCATTTTAAATAATGTCTTTGTTGCCAATTAGATATTGCTAGGACTAAACCTGCAATAAGGTGACATTTATCTATAATCAAATGGAGGACTAATTTTATTAACATTTAAAAACAATACTTTGATACAATAGGAATCCTCATAATTATAATCACTTTTTAATTTTCTTTGTAAATTATCTTTGTTCCAAGAACTTTATTTTTATTTTAGACTCATTAATCAAACATAAATAAATATTAAAGATAAATAATATTTTTATTAATAATAAATTTGTTTTTTATGTGAATAAAGTCGGTGACATATGTAACTAATTGATAGGTTACAAGGTATATACACTAATAGGTACTTAACAAGTTATTTTCAAAATAACTTAAGTAGATTTCACGTTCTTGTTTGTATGGATACACATACTTAAGATGTTTATAGAAAGACTCTCAAGTGCAACTTTCAATGATGAATCAACAAACAACACTATAGGACCAATGCATGTGCCAATTAGGCATTTAATAGGTTGATTCATCACATTTAGGTCAAGCAAGCATAAAAAAAACTCCTTTTAAAGTGGTGTCAAGCACGAATTTAATTCCAATAAAGATCAAGGTTTGATTAATGTGATCCAAGCAAGAGATTGAGTTGTATAACATTTACCACATATGCAAATTGAGCCTTATTAAATGCAAATTGTACTCTATTGTTATTCAATTTTGGATTTAAGTTAGTTAGTTATATAGATATAATTTATGCTAAATAGCTAGTTAGGGTTTCTTTTGTAAGCCATATTATATAAGTAGCTTAAATAAAATTGAAAAGACAAAACCTTTTCCTTATTTAAGAATTGAACAGTGTGAGTGCACTTCTTCTTTATATTCTTATTTGAACTTATCAAAAATATCATCTTTGTGGCATTCTAAATATATACCCTCAATTCTAGGTTCAAGAAATCATTGGGTCATTCTAATATGATTTTAGATTTCTTGGTTCCAATTCTTTATTGTTGATTTTAAGGTTTTAAACTATCACCCTTAGAAAGATTTTTGAATTCTTGAAATATTATCTTGAAAAAACTTTTTAAATACTTGTTTCACAATAATAAGACCTTTTTCAACCATATTGTGATACTCAAGGTTGTCAATTCTATTTTTTTTATTGGAACAATAAATTTCAGTTTTGGAGCATATCAGCGTTCCATTCTAAGGTCTTAAACTGTGTGTGTAATTCAACATACATGATTCTAATTCAAATCCAATGATAAATTAACTTTAAATTGTGCAATACAAACACAATATCAAGAATCTAAATATAATTTTAAAATTTAAAACATTTCTAAATAGTTAAGAATCAAGACTAAAAAAAACTTTAACTTAAAGTAGTTCAACACAAATAAAATTGCAAAATATTAAGAAAGTAAAAGGTTTTAATATAAAAGAAGCATAAATCAAATATCATTTAGAACATTAATATAGAAAGAATATCCTCTCCCTTGCTCACCAAAAATCTGCTGCAACCATAAGAAAAAGGGAGGGAGTTTTTGTATCCATTCTTGCAAAATCAAGAGAGAGACACCAAAATTTCCAAGAACCCATCAAAGATTAAGAGTTTATAGATAGAATAAACACTTGTGGGAAAATAATTAACAAGAAAATTTGAACAAGAAGAGAGGAGAGAGGGTCGGCTGTCATTAGTAAAAGAGGGAGTAAAATTTTTTTGACTGGTTAAAGATCAAAACCTTGATTCTCACTAGGTAAAAGTTCCAAACATGGTTTTATAAGTTGTTTTAAATTCGATTACAAATTGATGCTTTAATGTTGAATTTTAGATTAGGGTTCTTAGACTTGAATTGAAGGAAATGTATTGATTGTTACAGTTGAGTTAATTCATGTATTATATGTGATTAGGGGCATGAAATCATGAAGATATATTAATCAAAGGAAATGTATGGGTAACTAAGTAATGAGTGGCCGACCATATGAAAAGGAAAAGGGGGAGATTGTGGTTTTTCCTTATTGAATCTATTATAATAGGTTGTTTATGAAGCGAATGTGTGTGTGTGAATTGAATGAAATTAGCATGAAAGGAATGAGGGAACTCTTGGTTTCTTAAGGTTATGCTTTCGGCCAATTATGCGTCAAAGGGGGAGGATGTTTAATTCAACACATTTAGCTTGATAACATGTGTTTAATTGTGTCGAAATAAAGAAAGATGCATGTTGAAATAACGAGGATTGTGTTTTGAAAAACATTATTTGGAAAGTTAGTAAATCGATGAAAATATTTTATTTTGACGTTGAGAGGGAATATTGTAATAAATAGAGTAAATTGGATCCTAAAAGATATTTTTGACACTCTTATATGGTATGTGATATGGTTAGGGGTTGAGATAATAGAGGAAAAGTTGAATCGTGGATGTTGTGTGTAAATGGAAAGGTTGATGAATCTAGATAGATTCTTCTCCTGCTTTTCAGAGAGAATTTGGGTAGAAGGATGAGAGAATTATGATCGGGTAACTCATAGAAATTATAGTTTTGAATGTTGACTAACTAATGAAATTGATCTTGCTTAATTAGGAGCTATATAACTCTTGTTATGGGTTACCAACCGAGACTGGGTCGTGACAGACCCTGTAGAGCAGTGGGTCTAATTAGTTGATGAGTAATTCTAAGTGTTTTGGGTGCAAAACCAGGTTCTCCTCCCTTCATCAGACTTGTAGTTTCGTGTCTTAGCTTTTTAAAGAGACCAACCTCACTTGAAACAGAGTCGTAGAGATCTAGATGTAGTTAGAAGTGTGAGGAGAGGTCGAAATGCGACCTCTATTGACAGGTTTGGAAAGTCGCTAAAGCGACTATCTAGATGAGTTAAAGGTGAAAATTAGGTCCTTTAACTTCAAGGAACATGTGATATTACATTTTAATTTTCAAAAAAAAAAACAAGCCATATTCAAAATGAAAATTTGTAATGATAACTATTGTCAGACAAAGAGTGAAGATATTAATGAATGAAATGAGAAAACGTAAAATATAAAGAAAGGAATAATTGAAAGAAAGACCTGTATTGACTGTTAATATGATTATTATTAAATGTATCCTTGAATGAGGATAATTTATGAGATATGCCTGTGATTACACGAGGAACCACAAGCGTTGTAACATCCCTATATCTGCGATTAAGCAACAATCTTATGTCAACTGATACATAAAGTAAGTGTGTGTATTTGAAGGATGTTTACTTGGTTTGTAAATATAGAAGGGTTAGTTGTTTGAGGTGTGTCTATTTTGAGTCCATTTTCAATATCTTTTAGACTCAACTATTTTGAATCTTTTTCTGTTGGCCCATTGTTTTAGGCCTCTTCTACAAACATTACTTGAGATTATAAACAGACAAAGTAGTTGTCGACAACAAAAGGAAAACCTATAAAAAACATGCACCATTTCCAACTTGTCGTCTCTTAATCATGGAAAACAAATCCCTAGGATTTCCAACAAAGCATTTTGGCCTTTTCCATGGCAGATCAACTATAAAAGGGAGACCCCTCGAGCCTTTAAGGGCAGACTATCATTTTCCTTACAAATTTAAGTGTTCCAAAAACCCAGTATCTCCTCCGTAACCCTCTCCTCTATAACCAATATCTACTATATCTCTTGTATTGATTTCTAATATAAATTTAAGTAAGATTCTATTTCTATTTACATTCTTGCAAAATTTATATTTCTGCAAATTTAAGTATACTTTGTGTTTGATCAAGGATCCTGACATTGTTGGTCTTGCTTTGCTCATTTGCATAAGAAATTTGTTTGTTTTGTTATATCCTATTTGTAATATTTCATGCTCTTGTTTTGATTATTCTTCTTATTCTGGTATCAGTGCCTATTAGGATCTGGGTAGGAATAGTAACATAGGTTATAGAAACCCAATTGAGACGAGAGACCATTAGCAAATAGGTGAATGTTAATGAATGGTGTAAGTCTCTTTGAGAGATTAAGGTAGTAAATCTATATAACTTCAAGCCTGTTTTAAAACTTGTTTTAAAAATGATTTTTATGGTAATCATAATTCCGAGAAGTGATCTTGGTTTTTCAAACACTTTCTCCAACAAAGACATATTATCCAAAAACAATTCTATGATTTTGTTAAACTACATATAATACAAATTTTATTCTTTGACTGGTTTGAACTCTATTATGCATCAGCACATCATGTTACATATCCATTTGTATCCATTAAACATGCATGTCCAATCACCACCAGATCCAAAACACCAGTATGGAATCTCATTAGTGGACCTACAGTTGAGTCTAAACATCCACTCCTGAGGAACATCCAACTAAACCATAAAGACCAAATTATCGATGCAGCACCTTACAAAATACCCGGTGATGATACCTTTACAAACACTAAACATATCATTCAACAAAACAACTTTACCAATACCAACCTCAATACCTTAGGTAAACAACTTACTAGACTAGAAAAACAAATACAAAGAACCACTTTCAGTTCAATTGATACCAAAACCTTAGTTGACCTAAAACTAAAAAACCCAGTCTTTAAACCTTACCAAGTTACCAAGACAAGCCAAACATAGATCCAAGAAAATCAAACAGATTTCCTCAAAGCCATCAAAACACATTTATAGCTTCTTGATGGATCAACTTTAACCGTTCCAGACACACCTTAAACAACCAACCCTTCTACATCTACAAACCAAGTAAACACCCTTCAAAATAGCCATGTACAAACTTCTGATGAGGAAGCATTTCAAGATCCCCCTTTTGTTCTAAACAGACTTACTTAGCAGAATCCCAGACAACCATTGCTCTAGATATTTCCATATCTACCGAAACACTATCCTTAACCAATATAAATACAATGCCTCATACCTCTATGAATGGAACATAGATGTAATGTCCGAATACAATATCCTAAATACCCCTCAACAAATGACCATGGCCGCCAACGCCTATAAAACCTAAACAGGAACCCCAGATAAAGCCATAACTGAACTCCTTATTGCTGGCTTCTCTAGCCACCTAAAAGGATGGTGGGATTACCATCTTACTGAAACAGACCATTTACAATTCCATCCAAACCTATGAAGACCAAACACCCATCCTTGACTCTTTAGGAAACACCATCCAAGATGCTGTATCAACCCTTATTCTTACAATTTCCTTACATTTTGTTGGAGATCCTTTCCATCTAAAAGATAAAAATGCTGAACTCTTCTCTAACCTTAGGTGTAAGAAGCTCAGTGACTTTCAATGGTACAAAAACATTTTCCTTACTCATGTTATACTTAGAGAAGACTCGAACCAGCCCTTTTGGAAAGAAAAATTCCTTGCAGGTCTGCCAATCCTTTTAGGGGAAAAATTCTGAAACAAAATTAAAGATATCTTTACAACCAAAACTATTCCATATGATTAGCTTACCTATGGTGAACTTGTTAGCTTCACCCAAAAAGGTCTCAAGCTCTGCCAAGATCTTAAAGTTCAAAAACATTTGAAATGGGAAATGACACGTACCAAACAAGAACTTGGTAGTTTTTGTCACCAGTTTGACCTTTCCACCAAAAAACCCTTTTACAGTGGTAACTGCTCAAAACCCAAAAACTATCCAAACCATAGCAAACCTTCATACAAAAGATCAGCCCATAAATACGGAAAATAGTTCTACTCCAAACCAGAACAAACCTACTACAAAAAAACCCTACAAGAAATTTACCAAAACCCATAAACCTTCCCATCCAAAACCCAAAAAACCTTTTGACCTTAACACCATTTCTTGTTATAAATATGGACAAAAAAGACATACGTCCTGTTTCTGCAAAATCAATACCAAACTCCATGAACTTTAGATAAATGAAGACATAATCAACCAAATACAAAACCTTTACATAAAAACCTCAAAAACTGACCCAAATTCTTCTGACATCTCCGAAGAAGAATTCCAAATTGATGAATTAGCATCTTCTAATTCTAATTCAAACACTTCTACATACTCCAACACAGATTAACATCTTATCCAAAGACCAATAATTCATCCTTGAGGCTATCAAAAGACTTAATGATCTTCAACTCCAAAAAACCTATCTTGATAAATTGTTGAATAATTTCAACAAACCAGAAACTTCTCAATCTGCTCATTTAAACCTTTTGATCTTACCTACAACCAACACCAATACCTATGACCTTACAAAAATTCTCAATAAAAAGAAATCTAAAACCATAACAACCATCCCAGAATTACAATTTGAGATCAAAATCTTCAAAGCTGAGTTACAAACCTTGAAACAAGTTTAGCAGAAAGACTCATCCATCCTACAACATCTTTGTCCAAAATAGAGAGTCAATCTGACACCGAGTCTGAAACAAAAGACCAAACCATAGAGTCTCAAACATTGCATCATGCACTTACAAACATTGAACATATCCCTGACGATTTCTTAAATGTTTTAACTCAAATATCTTTTAAGAAGTACCTTATCAAGATTACTTTAGTTTTTTCAAATAATTTCAAACTCGATATTATTGTCTTATTTGATACCGTTGTAGATTTAAATTGTTTCAAAGAAGGAGCAGTTCTGAAAAGATTTTTACAAACTACCTCTGAAAAACTCTCTGTCGCTAACAATTCTAAACTTCACATTGCAGGCAAAACTCAAGCCTCTGTTTTTAACAATGACATTTCTCTTAAAACCTTTTTCATCGTTATGAAAGACATAAATCATACTATAATATTTGGAACTCCATTCATTGATATGATCACACTATATTAAAGATCAACTACGTCAAACTCAATTTTCCATTCTTAAAAAAATCTAAGACCAAAAATTTAAATATGATTAAAGCATGTTCTATACATACATATCATATTCATGTACTAATTCACGGTAAACCGTTTCATTTACATGATTTACAAAACCATGTTTCTTTTTGTCGACTTGACAAAAAATTACAGGACCCTGTTTTACAAAAGGAAATTGCTAATTTCCAAAATAAGATTGAACAAGAAATTTGTTCAGACTTACCCACTGCTTTCTGGAAAAGAAAACAACACATTGTTGATCTTCCCTATGAAGATACTTTTTCCAAAACACTTATACCTATAAAGGCAAGACCAATACAAATGAATACTGATTTAGAGCAGCATTGTAAACTTGAGATCCAGGATCTAGAGTCTAAAGGTCTAATCCAAAAATCCAAATCACCATGGTCGTGTGCAACTTTTTATGTAAATAAAAACTTTGAAATAGAAAGAGGCACACCAATACTTGTGATCAACTACAAACCTTTGAAGTTTGTTCTTAAATGGATTCGATACCTAATTCCAAGCAAAAAAGATTTATTGAACAAATTACATTATGCATTCATCTTTTCCAAATTTGACATGAAATCAGGATTTTGGCAAATCCAGATTGATCCTAAGGATCATTACAAAACTGCATTTACAGTTCCCTTTGGACAACACAAATGGAACGTCATGCCCTTTGGCTTAAAAAATGCACCCTCTGAATTCAAACGTATCATGAATGACATATTTAATGCATATTCAAAATTCTGCACTGTATACATTGATGATGTTCTCATTTTCTCCCATTCCATAGATCAACATTTCAAACATTTACATACATTCTTCCATGCCGCTAAACAAAATGGTTTAGTTATTTCCAAATCAAAGATTTCTTTGTTTCAAACCCGTGTTCGTTTCCTAGGCCATTACATCTGCCAAGGTACTATGACACCTATAAAGAGATCCTTGTCTTTTACATACAAGTTCCCTTATAAGATTACAGACAAAACCTAGTTACAAAGGTTTTTAGGTAGTCTTAATTATGTATTAGACTTCTATCTAAACACTAGTCGTTTAGCAAAACCATTACATGATAGGCTAAAAACTAACCTAGTTACTTGGTCTGATCTCCATACCAACCAAGTAAAACAAATCAAAAAACAAATCCAGTCCATTCCACTTCTACATTTAGTAGACCCTTTAGCCCCTAAGATAGTTAAGACCGATGCCTTCGATTTAGGCTATGGTGGGATTCTCAAACAAGTTCAAAATAACAAAGAACACATCCTCCAATATACTTCTGCTAATTGGAATGATTATCAAAAGAATTATTCCACTGTCAAAAAAGAAATTCTTTCCATTGTTCTTTGTATTAAAAAATTCCAAAGTGATTTATTACATCAAAAGTTTCTTTTACGTGTTGATTACAAATTCGCAAAAGAAGTTTTACAGAAAGATGTTCAAAATTTTGCTTCAAAACATATATTTTCCCGATGGCAAGCTATTTTAAGCATTTTTTATTTTGATATTCAATATATAAAAGGAGATTCAAATTCCATCCCTGATTTCCTCACCCGTGAATTTCTCCAAAACAGGTCCTGATGCCTCTTAAGTCACGACTCAAAGACAAGGGGAAAGCCCCTCAAATCCAACATGCAAAACCAAACAGCCCAAAACCCGCTACAGAACTTATGTATTCAGCTATCCTTGCTACCAAACTAATCAAATCTTGGTATGATGCAGTGGTTAAAGAACAAGAAGCTACCAAACACTCACAGGTACAGACAGACTTAGTTCAACACTGGTTGATACCCTCTCCAAATCACCAGAATTACTTCTGACATTACAAAAGGTTTCCCAACAGGCCTCTAATGACTCCATGTCACAATCATGAAGTATTTCCAAACCTATTTCTAACTCTCAAGCAAGATTTCCTCCTTAACAACCCCTATTTGCTTTACAAAACCAGCTACAAGACTTTTCCAAAACTAAATCCAAATACATTTTCAAAACCTATTTTCAAAACATTTTGATTATGGAAGAAGGATTTTATCATGAAAACCCTTCCATTGCAGTTACAAAACTTTTCCCTGAAAACTAGTATTTTAAGCCACGAGATTTTTCCAAACCATAATCCTACTATGCTACCATACTTGACATTACAAACTCTGTCAAATTCAAACACTTTAGAATACATTCAGATCACTCTGAACCTACATATTCCACATGCATTATCCAAAAAATCATCCATCCTTCATATTGGGAACAACCCTTACATAAACCAATCTCCTTCTCAATGCATCTTCGTACCACTTTCCAAAACTTTACCATATCATATACATATTGGGATTACCAGCAAGCCTAGTTTAATGCCTTCTTCCTACAAAACACAAATCATAGCCACTCCTGGCTATTCTACTTTCATCATTCCATGAAATCTACCAATCTCCCTATTTGGTTCCTCTAATGGTGGGACTATTTTAGTTGTCATATTGCTTTCCCCCAAGGTCACCCTTTGGTTGAAAGCGGTTACTTTCTTTTCAAACAACATTTTCAACCTATTTCTTCCGAAAGGAAATTTCGTTGCCTTCTTATTTTTTGTACAAAGTTCTTTGTTCCATGGGTATATTCATGGTTCAATGATTACAACCCTCAAAACGAGCATCCAGTTCTTATCCGCAAATTCAAAATTAAATGGTGGGATTCATTTGCACTCGAAAATAAAAGTTCCAAATTTGCTGTTGAGGAATGGTTACAAAAGAACAAATTGGCCCCTATTACTAAACAAGATCCACAGTCCAAATTTCTAGCCTAAAAAGCTAGGACAGCAGCCCTCCTGGCCTCTGTAAAGACTGAGGAAGACTACCTCCTTCTTTTGCAAGGAATCATACAAAGCTAAGACCCTAAATCAGTCTTGAACAAATCCAGTTCCTCATCTCCCGCCATTTCCCTTGGAGACAACAACGAAGATGACTATTATGACATTCTGCCACTCATCAAAAGGCATTGAAGACTCTCCACTCTCTAAAATTATCGGCATAAGACGACAAAGAAAAATTCAAAAAACAAAAAAAGTATTTCAGGCTCACCTACTATAAGCCCATTTTCAATATCTTTTAGACTGAACTATTTTGAGTTCTTTTTTGTTGGCCCATTGTTTTAGGCCTCTTCTACAAACACTACCTGAGACTACAAACAGACAAAGCAGCCGTCGGCAACAAAAAGACAGTAAAAGGAAAACCCACAAAAAACATGGGCCATTTCCAACTTGTCGTCTCTTAATCATGGAAAACAAAGGCATTTGGCTTCAAAAGGAATCCCTAGGCTTTCCAACAAAGCATTTTGGCCTTTTTCCATGGCAGATCAACTATAAAAGGGAGACCCCTCGAGCCTTCAAGGGCAGACTATCATTTTCCTTACAAATTTAAGTGTTCCAAAAACCCAATATCTCCTCCGTAACCCTCTCCTTTATAACCAATATCTATTGTATCTCTTGTATTGATTTCTAATATAAATTTAAGTAAGATTCTATTTCTATTTACATTCTTGCAAAATTTATATTTCTACAAATTTAAGTATGCTTTGTGTTTGATCAAGGATCCTGACATTGTTGGTCTTGCCTTGCTCATTCACATAAGAAATTTATTTGTTTTGTTATATCTTATTTGTTATATTTCATGCTCTTGTTTTGATTATTCTTCTTATTCTGGTATCAGTGCCTACTGGGATCTAGGTAGGAATAGTGATATAGGTTATAGAAACCCAATTGAGACGAGAGACCATTAGCAAATATGTATTCTAATCAATGGTGTAAGTCCCATTGAGAGATTAGGGCAGTAAATCCATATAACTTGCAGCCTGTTTTCTAGTTTATCTTATAGAGAGACCATTAACAAATGTTTCCATGTTTACAAAATATAAGGTCATCCTCCATATACTACATAACAAAAAATGAATAAAAGCTAAAATCTACTCCTGCCTCGCATGCAGTGGTCCTGAAACAAAATACATATTATTGAAATATGAATATCATAATAAGTACAGTAACACAAATTTTCAATAATTTTAAAAAGTAGATATGTATTCTTATTCTATCCCTTTTCCCTTTTCATTTCTGTTAGAACTCCTTCTCATTCATTTACTGAAAATTGTTTCATCTCTCATTTCCAACTTCCATTCAAGATTCCATTAAAATCAACCGCAATTATTTCACCCAAACACTACTAATACCCTTTTCCTCGGTATCATCATCATCCCATTAGCATTAACATATGGAGATCCCCTTACTTGGGGTCCTAACATACACTAAATGTATGCTAGTAAAAAATTACGGTGATCCCCTCACACCGAGATCCTAACATACACTAAATGTATACTAGTCAATACACGGTGATCCCCTTACCCGGGATCCTAACATATACTAAATGTATGCTAGTCTAAAACACGGTGATCCTCTTATCTGAGATCCTAATATACACTAAATGTATGCTAGTCGAAACACATATTACACTTCTCATATTTTCTTTGTTAGTGGTACTCCCATCACTTGGCAAGGCACACAAAGGTAGTTCACCTTGAACACATATATATTCGGGATACTATCCGAAATAACAATAACATTACATAAATTTCCATCTTTTCACATAACATCCAATGTTTTCAAATTCACATCTCACATTATTAACATATTAAATTCTTGAATTTAATTAAAAAGCTTAGGTGAGGATCACCTACCTGCAGTAGAAGCTCTATTTGTGTTCCCCTGCTGCTGTTGCACCACTTCGGTGGTCCCTCCTGCAATCAAAGGGTTATCTCATAAATTTTCCTCATTCAATGATACATTTTATAATAACCATATCAACAACCAATAGGTGTTTCTTTCAATCATTTATTTTCTTTATATTTGGACTATTACTGTTTAAATCTCGAACTGTTACTGTTTTGAACCGTTACTCTTTCAAACTGTTACTCTTTTGAACCGTTACTGTCTGTAGAGGTTGCATTTCGACCTACTCTCAGATTTTTAACTCTATCTGGAGTTCTAGGACTCCGTTTTTAAGCGAGGTTGGTCGCGATGAAAAGTTAAGACATGGGGCTACAAGTCCCCTAAAGGAAGGAGAACCCAGTTCTGCCCCCAAGATAGTCAAAATTACTCATCAACAAAATAGACTTACTGCCCTATAGGGTCTGTCATGACCCCGTCTCGATTGGTAATCCATAACTGGAGTTCTATAACTCCAAATTAAGCAAGACCAATTTTCTTAGTTAGTCAACATCTAAAACTATAATTTCTATGAGGAACCAGATCCTAATTCCCTCATCCTCTTACCTAAAATCTCACCGGAAGTCGGGAGACAAGCTTGTCCAGATTCGTCACCATTTCCATTCACACATCACATTCACATATTACATCTTTTGGGTAAATTATTATGGTTTCATGCCCCCAATCATATACAACACATGAATTAACTTAATTTTAACATCTATTTCATTTTTTCCAATTCAAGTCTAAGAACCCTAATCTATAATTCAACATCAAAGCACTAATTCATAATCGAATTTGAAATGACTCATAGGATCATAATTAAAACATCTTACCCGATAAGAATCAA
>Ga0325404_1004120_pt1 | contig 15472 bp, 11 predicted proteins | sample PopdelMetagenome_18_FD_205664 | JGI IMG/M metagenome (GOLD analysis project Ga0325404, IMG submission 205664) | Populus deltoides microbial communities from Bellville, Georgia, United States - Xylem-Control-R1 | ecosystem: Host-associated > Plants > Phyllosphere > Stem > Wood/Secondary xylem... | reverse complement strand
AACAAGGAATCCTCTCTGGAGAGGGAATTTGCTGACAGCCAGAGTTGCATGGCCAGAAGATGAAACCCTGTTTTGATTGCTTGTCGAACCCGTCCGAGTATGTTAGTTAGGGTTTTTTTGTGGTTAATAACGGATCGAAGAAATCGAATTAGGAGAAGGAATTCGATAAGGTCGAGGAAACCATTTATTGTTGGGTTATTGCATTGTAGGAGAAAAAGAGAGAGGGAGGAACACCAAAAGGAGAAATATTCAGTTTCCTGTGTGGATTTTATTAGTGAATTTCAAGAGAAGATCCGGAATAAAAAACGTGAGGCTTTCTTTAATTTTCGTGGGGCAATAAACTTTATGTACAACAACGTCAATTTTATGTAGTCGCCACTCTAAACACTATCTCGAGGCAATTATCTTAATAAATAATCATACGAAGTATCTTTGTAAATTGACCCTCCATAACCTATCACAAGATTTTTAGTCAATATGATGATATTTTGGAACATGTAGATGGAAGATATGTCTATCGTATCTTTATTCGTTCGACCAATACTATAATCAATATATAATTGAAATGTATATCATCTCATAAAAATTAATGTAATTAATAAATAAACTGACACGCTCATGCAACTTCATCAAGACATGTTTTCGAGGTGTTACAGGATTATCATCTTGAAAATCAAGCAATTTAGTCATTTAAAGAATTATAATTGTTAAGATTTTAATAATTTACCATGCTTAATTAAAATACTTATCTGACCTTCTTCAAATATCATCGGAACAATGTTAATCTTGCATATATAAAACAAACCTATCATCAGGACATACCTTAATAACAAAGTGGTCATGTTTGTTAGCACTCCTAGAAAGTAGTCGAACCTCCTTTAGTCTGAACCATCTTTCTCGATGTCCTATATCAGCAAATTATTAGCCTTTGCAATATAATTGAACATTCATATAGTTTAATTAAAAATAATAATTGACAGTAATATAATTTAAAATAAATACAAAAAAAATATCATACATTATCTAGTTTCACATGTTTTTCTGTTATGACTCCTTTCTGTTTAATTTAAAAATAATAATAATTATGAGTGCCCCTTTCTAGCTTTTATCTCATTATGTAGACGAGTGGATTTCCTTCGACCTTTATTCGTTCACCATCTAGTTGGGCATTTATATACATTTGGACCACCAGGTATAGGCCACAACAGTATATTATGCAAGGGTTGAAAACGATGACTATATGCATTTTTATACAACAAGTTAGAGTAGAAATCATCGACAAATTGTATATAGTCCACATTTCGTAAAGTGTAATATGCAATTAAGTGTGAACATGGTCGATAATATAGTTGTCATTTGCTATAAATACAAGTTGTTTCATTAATGTTAATTGTTTTCCACATTTATCGTGTAACGCCAGTTATTGGAGGTATCTTAGACTGAAATATCTCGCCTCTAAGTTCAAATTGAAGTTGTCCCATCATCAAGTATTTCAGCTATGACATTTGAAGGTTACAATACATCACGACTAAAAAGATCTTCAACTTTTTCTTTGCGCTCCATAAAATATTTATTACAACTAAAACAAATTGTTTACATTAACCAATATAGGCAAGCCATAGATAGTTTTTTAAACATCATTAAAAATCTTAAACAAATTTGTTACCATATTGTCATAACAATGACCACCATAATTATATGACAATGCCTATTTTTCTTTAGATTCAACTTCTAGTCATGCTTTAATCATATCATCAATCTACACCAAATCCTAACATAAAATGTCAAACTCCTCTTTAAGAGGATTTGTACACATCATATGCAACATATTTTTCAAGGTAATATTTTTTAACTTAGTGTTTAAGTTACTCACAAAGTGTTGTGAACAATTTCAATGTTATCCAATAGGCTCATGAAAAATTTATGCTATAGAATTCTTAATCACCACATGTTTATCTGATATAATAAACAACTCGGTGTGACTACCAACCACATATCAATGAAGCAAATCTAAAAACCAACTCCAATTATTATTCATCTCTTTTTTGACAATAGTAAAACACAATGGTAATTTTTGGTTTCCCTCAAAATCACCATTTTCTTTTAAAAAATGAAAAGCAACAAAAAATGAAAAAAAAATATTGGCAAATTGGAAAGAGCAGACTGAGGAGGGTTTCAAATGTATGGGGGTACCAAGCTGTAATTTTGGACAAGATTGGGAACCCAATTATATCCAACTTCAAAAAATAATACAGATACAAGGTAAAATCAAATGATTATTGGATAAATTTGAAAAAGAATTAAGTTTAAGGATTTAATGAGACTTTAAATTGACCAATTTGATTTAATCATGAGCCTAATTAAAAGTTTAACTAAAATTTAAAAATTAATTCAGGTCAAATTAAAAGAAATAATTAAGTGCAAGGACTTAATTAAATTTTTAATGGGTCAAAGTAATTTTATTAGGGACTTAATTGGTGAAAACTTAAGTCTAGAAGCTTAATTTGGACTTAATTGAAAAAAATGAAATTTTAGATGACCATATTATTGTTTTTAAGCTTAATTGTTTGAAATTAGGGACATAATTACAAGAAAATCAAAGTTTGTTGGTCAATCAAGGGTTAAATTGAAGAAATTCAATACCAAAGACCTTTATGTAAAAGGAACATGAATTTAGGGTCCAAGCTCAATTGAAAACAAGGGTGAAATTGAAAAAATTAGAAGTTTAAAAGTTAATTAAGGGTAAAATCATAAATTTCAAAACCAAGGATCAAGTTAAAAGAGGCATGCGCATTCAAGAGTTGAAATTGACTAAAATCAGGGGTAAAATTGTAGAATTTAAAAATTTAAAGGATAATTGAGGATGAAATTGAAAACATTCAGGACCAAGGACCATTTTACAAAAGGCACCAAATATTGAGGGTAAAAACCGACATGACCAAGGACTTAATCGAAAGAAAATCAAGAGAAATCAATCCAAATTGAGAGAATTCAACAAAATTAGAAGAACAAGGACCATTTTAAAGAAAGAACAAAATAATGTTGTTTTGGCACCATTATTCGCTTTCTTCTTCATTTTTCTAGCAAAAAGGTTGGTTAGAGCCCTACTTTACAGAGTTATTTAATGCATATTTTCTCTACTAAATAGGATAAAAAATGCATCATCTTTACCACTTGACATTGTACTTCAAGACCAACCCAATAATCGCCAGTTTATCACTCCTGAAACTGCTGCCATACTAGTCCAAAGTCACAGACCCAACTAGTTGTTATGAACATGGTTTGGAGGTATAATTTGTTGGGTTTTTAACAATGGCTATGATTAATCTCATAGGGTTGAATGATCGAGATTTGGTTTCAAATGGGAGCCAATAAACCTCCCTCATCTCCTACAAATAGGAGATCCTTTCTTTGGCAAAAAAGATAGGAAAAAAGAGGGAATTTCCAGCTCTTTCCTAGAAAACCAAAAACCACTATTTCCAGACCAACACTCTTTTCCCCCTATTTCCAGACCACCAAAAAACCCAAACCCGAGAATAAAGAAACCTAGCCTTTTTTCTTCCATAAAATGATAAACCGCAATCTTTAGTCTCCCAACAACAATTCCTCCAAGTGAACAAGAAACCATCCAACCAATATCACAACAAGCTGCATTTCCAGTAACAATCTTCTCTCTAAAACCGGCAGTGTTTTTCCTTTCAGCAACATCATCTTCTCTGTGTCATGACCAACAACAGCCCAACACCTCTACAACTTCAGCTCCTACTCCCGTAAAGAACACAACGCCAATGCCTCCCTCCTTGGTCGTACCATTACCCACGTTGCCAACAAGAATGCTAGACCACCAATTCCAAAGGTGCCTCATCCTACACTCCCTCTTCTCCATTTCGACCGTGGACAACAACAATAACAAAGGTGGTCCTCCTCACATACCAACCATGAATCACTCTAGTATCCATTAGCATCTCCACTACTTTAAGGTAGACTAGCAACGGCTGCAAAACAATGCCCTCAAGCCAGGTAATCTTCCTCCTTCTACACTTTGCCTTTTTATTGCATGGAAAATATGAATAAATTCATGTCCTGCAGCTGCTAGCTTTTTCCAGTAAAGGGTAAGATGGATTGGATCCTCAGCTTTGCCTACATGGCTAGGCTGGGTCCAACCCAACCTTATATATATAAAAATAATAATTGGGTCTCCAGTCGACCCAACAAAATGGCTTAGCTTGGGCTTTAGGCCCAACCTGCCTAACTCTTAGGCTAAGGATGTATTTGGCAAATAAACCTTGCGTGTTTGGCATTGTGGTTGCTTTTGTGGTTTGAAAAAAACAGTTTAATAAAAAGTACCTTTTTGTGAGGTTTATTTTTTAAAAAGTCGGTGTTTGGTTAAAACTGTGGTTAAAATTGTGGTTGAAAAAAAAAACAGTTTCTTGTGTTTGGTTAAAACTGTAGTTGAAAAAAAATAGTTTCTTATGTTTGGTTAATATGCTTTGTGTTTTAGGTTTGATTTTAGAATTACTTAAAAGGACATATATATATATATATATATATATATATATATATATATATATATATATATATATATATATATATATATATATATATATATATATATAATTGCAAAACATAGATGTTTTGTCATTATGATCACATAACGAAATGAAAAATCACTATACATTAATGTATTCCTTCATTGTTCCATCAAACTATTTGTAATTCCATCGCGTACAAAATCTATACGTGAAGGCCTCTGTGATCCTTGAACGGCCGAGCGAGGAACAATATCAGGTAAAAAGTCATCTGGAATTAAATTGGAATTGAGATCATACTCAGAAAAAACCGCATCATCTTGCGATCTCCTTTTAATATAGTTATGTAGTGCCATTGATGCAACTATAATCTCAAATTGTGTTTTGTATGGATAAGCAGGCATGTTTTGCAAAATTCTCCACCTCTATTTTCATACCCCAAAAGAACGCTCGATTACGTTATGTAGTGATAAGTGTAAACGATTAAACACTTCTTTCCGACCACTTGGTTGTCCACGACGCCTAAATTCTTGGAAGTGATACCTCTCGCCTTTGTAGAGACTCAAATACACATACTCATTTGGATATCCAGCATCAACCAAATAATATTTTCCTATAAAATAATAACAACATGGTAATTTTTAACAAAACTAAAAAACAAATTATATTCCTTCAATTACCAAACCTTCAATTTATTCAAAATCATAACTTTCTAGAGGTTTTGGAAATTTTATACTGTTATTGTTAATAGCCTCAAGAAAAATACGCGTATCATGTGCACTACCTTCCCATCCTGCCCACACAAACCTAAATTACATGTCGAAACTACAAGCAGCCATGACATTTTGTGTTGGTACACCTTTTCTTCCAATAAATGGAATTTGATTTTCAGATGATATACAGGCACGAATATGTGGGCCATCAATTGCACCTACACAATTCTACAGGCCACAAAAACATTAAGTAATCATAAACATTTCTAAAATATTTCATACTCATTTAAACAACTTAATTAAACAACTAAATTAAACAAAAATTAATCTTACCTTGAAATGTGGCATAAATCTCGGATTCATAGCAATTTCTCTTGGTGTGCTCGTAAATTGTGGATCTACTGGTTTTATGACTTCCACAGCAAACAAACATAATGATTTAAGCACTTCTTTAAAACATCTACTAACAGTTTCACCTGAATGCTGAAATCTTTCCTACACTTGTCTATTTGACGCCCCAACTGCTATTGTAAATAGAAACATTGCCACCTTTTTAATAACGCTCATTCTTCTTGAAGGTTTTAAGCCATGATGCGTTTCTAATTCATTGCACAAACTCAACAAAGTGGTTGCGTCCATCCTGAACATGTTAACACTTCGTTTCCAATGACCTCTTAAAACCTCAGTCAACCAACGCATCCCTATGTTGTACGAAACCATACATGGTTCTTTATACATATAATTAATATAATACATGTTTATAGCTCCAGCCGTGCATATAATTAATTTTTTCATATCAAACTGCCTCCTTAAAATAAATTCATCGTCACCGTCATCATCATCATCATCATCATCATTACTGTTGTCGGCGTCGTTTCCATCACCGTCATCTCCGGCATCAATAATTGAGGTACCACTACCTTTACAACTAGGATAATTAATGTGGTCTACAATGCGGTTCATTACATTATCATAATTGTCATTGAAATCCCCATTACATATGTCATTAAACCATGGATCATCCATAACTTCAATTACATGTAAACAAAAAAAAATTGTTAATAAAAGTATTTAAATAATTAAATATCATTCAATAAAAAAAAACTATCAAAGAGTTGGTGATACATAATTTTTTCCATACCTGTAAAGCCAACAAAAATAGAATGTTCCACTTACTTGTATAAAATGCATTTGTGGTTTGAAAGGTTTGTTATGAAAAAAGATAGTTCATTGAAAGTTATTATACAAACATTCCTTTTTATATAGAAAAATTCAATGTTGTTTACGTCTCTTTTACAAGTTTTCAGCTTTTAACATAAGTACATTATCACATGTATAGATTGTAAAAGTAACATATAATGTTAATTTTACAGCTCATACATGGACAACATTCTGACATGTATTCTTTCATTTGTATTGTTCTCATTCTATTATTCAAGATTCATTGGCCCACTATTTTTATTTACTTTTCACCTGACAGTTTCAGCAATTCATAAATTGTGAAACTCCTGTGAATGAACTGCAACATGTACCGAATTCATCTAAGGCAAAACAACAGTAACTAAACTACAATTCACACCTCACAGTATTCACACCTCATAAAAAATACACACAATTTACACCAACAATAATTCACACCTCACAAAATAAACACAATTTACGTAGAATTCACACATCATTTTATCATCAGACCTTACGGCAGACATTCATTCACAGGAGTAAATGCAAATGTGGTTTTATTTTCTAGCCAAAACAACACCTCACATGTACACAATAGCTGCACATGGTATATTACAATAAAACAAGCATTATACAACAATGAATACAGCTAAGAAAAAACAAGGTTGCAGCAGGTAATCCCATCAATCCTCATGGCAGAAAAGAAAACAAACCAATATTCAAGCCTCACAAGCACACAATAGCTGCACATGTTATATTACAATAAAACAAGCATTATACAACATGAATACAGCTGAGGAAAAACAAGGCTACAGTAGGTAGTCTCATCAATCCTCACGGCATAAAAGAAAACAAACCAATATTCACACCTCACAAACACACAATAGTTGCACATGGTATATTACAATAAAACAAGCATTATACAACAATGAACACAACTGAGGAAAAACAAGGCTGCAGCAGGTAGTCTCATCAATCTTCATGGCAGAAAAGAAAACAAACCAATATTCACACCTCACAAGTACACAGTAGCTGTACATGGTATATTATAATAAAACAAACATTATACAACAATGAACACAGCTGAGGAAAAATAAGGCTACAGCAGGTAGTCCCATCAATCCTCACGGCAGAAAAGAAAACAAACCAATATTCACACCTCACAAGCACACAGTAGCTGTACATGGTATATTACAATAAAACAAGCATTATACAACAATGAACATAGCTGAGGAAAAACAAGGCTGCAGCAGGTAGTCCCATCAATCCTCACGGCAGAAAAGAAAACAAACCAATATTCACACCTCACAAGCATACAATAGTTGCACGTGATATATTACAATAAAACAAGCATTATAACAGCAACACTCAAGATTCAAGACCTTCAGGGAACAACACAGTGAAGGTAAATTAACAACCAATTCCATCTAAGGGTCAACCATTTAACATTAATAAAAACTGAACTTACAGTTTAATTCGTAGATAAAATAAAACATTAAAAACCAATAATTTCTCATACAAGTATCTTAACTCCCAAAAAGCAGTTTAATATCAATACAATAGTAAACAAATTACCGCAAATGAAAATGCCCATATGTCTCAACACAAAATGTGGAATAATACAATGACTCAGAAAAACTTCGGCAAATGAAAACTACTCTTTTTAAAACCGGCATCCCATTATTCTGTAACAATAAAATAAACATGTATAAATACAGTAAGCAAGTGAACATAGTTAATTGATTAACAGTTAAGAAAATAAAATAATACCATATCAGCTAAGCACGTTTAGTGTAGCATACATTCGTTGCAACCATCTTAACTTCTGCTGCTTATCACCCATACTGGCCCACATTTCTCTTTTCCTTCTTAAACTCAGATACTCCGTAGCAAAGTCGTGAAACTCATCTTCAATTGAAACTCCAGGAATTGAGTGCAGCTTAGCCATCACCTCGCGAATACTACAGCCTTCGTGATCCATATGTACAGACGTGGAATCACTTTTAGTCGACATACTCTCAAGTAGTTGATTGCACCTTGACAACAGCTGAACATCAATTCTATACGTTTTCTTCTTTTTACCTCGTACCTCATAAGGATCTCGTGTTTTTTTTTACCACCGCTTTTTGTGTTGCTACTGCTAGACATATTTATTCCTCTAACCATTCAAGCCATGTCAGTTTGGAAATCTGGAATCAGATCTTCCTTTGAATCACCGCTTTCTTCTTCCAAACCAGCACAATCAATGTTGGCATTGCTTGTGCCAGGATCAACATCACTGCTAGCAGGTACTCTTGATGAAGGAGCTCATGCAAACTCTCCAGTTGCGGCAATGTTGGAATACATTCTGTCAAATTTATTCTTCGAAGACAGTTCAATACCAACATGTCTAAATTTTTTGACTCCTCTAATTTCCTGCATATTAATAAAATCAAGTAATGAAGGATCAACAATAAAAAAAAATTGGTGTTGGAATTTGACCACAATAAAAGAAATTGTTAAGATGACGAGGAATTTACCTGAATTTTTTGTTTCCACCACTCGTCGCTAGCTGAAATTGTTCCTAATTCACTATTCCAGCAACACCAGTTTCAGAAACCAACTTATTTCATATCCTCCAATCCTTTTTGCATCCATCCCATTTGTTTTTCAATTGTGTTTTAGTGAATGCATAGCCAGTTTGTTCTTTGAATGATGTTATAAGAAATTTCCACCCTGTTTTATCGAAATGAGTATTAGGTCTCATTCCTATATCAATAGCCTTAATGCATATATCACAAAATATATGCAACATTTCCTTTGTCCAAGTAGCTTTATCAAAAGATTCAAGACCTTCATGATATCTTTTAACACATTTAACAAAAGTTTAAAATCAATCAATGATATCAATTACATTGTGGCATATATATAACTGTGGACTCAACCAATACAAAAACAATCAATGTTCTGCGTTTACAAAAGCTATGTGGTTAGCAACAAATATTGACCATGCATTTAATTTGAATGAGAATGCTCCCGTTCCTTCCAAGTAAACCAGAAGGACTTGCAATTTGTAATGAAAACTAATTGAAACTCATTAATTTTCAACTGTTCAGAAAACTTAGTTTCAACCATGATATTATTTCAATTATCAAGCAAAATGTCATTGTCATCATAGCTATTTGGATGCTCAGAAAACAGAGGAAAAAAAAAACAAAAAGTGAAGGATTTATTTCTAGATTCAAAGTAACACAACTTTCTTTCGCAGCATGCAAACACACAAATGCAAAATCAAAGTTCTGATTTCCTTCAAAAGTAGAAATCAAAGTAATCCTACACGACACGCTAACAGGTCACTCCTTAGGATTTTCTATAAACACACACAGAGTAAAGAACTCTACATTTTATCAAGCAGAAACAACATCAATGTGCACAGTGAACATATCAGACCATGAAGAACAACACATAAATATTAATTTGTAAGCATCGCATTGTTTCCAGTAAACAAATTTTAATCAAGCAACAGCACTGTAAGCTAGTAGACATCTAAAACCAAACTAGATTTCAATGAAGAACAACACATGATTATGCACAGTACACAGACCATGAAGTAGCGCAGAAATGCAAGTTTTAGCTCAAGTAAAAAAATATTGAAAAACACATAGTACGAGTCATGAAGCAGTACAAAAAAGCAATGAAATTTGCTCAATTAAAAAAAAATTGACGAAGACACAGTAAACAGAAGACAAGTAGCAACAACAATGAAATTTGTAGCTCAATTCAACAATTGAAGAACACACGGTAAATCAATCATGCAGCAGCACATACATGCAATTTTTAAGCTAACAAAAATTAAAGATGGAGATAAGACAGGAACTTACCTCGGTCTCTCTCTTTTAGGTGTTTTCCCAACACGATTCTGCAGCTTTGTTCTGCAAACCGAAACAATGGAGACCCAGAACAGAAATGAGATTTTAAGCTAAATTTTAAACAAAATTGATGAAGATAAGGCAGGTACTTACGAGTCTCTCGCTCGTGTGACCTTTCCTAGCACGAATCTGTTACGTTTTTCTGTAATGGTAACAATAGAGGGACGGATCAGTTAAGGTTTAGGTTTTCAATCTTCGTTTGGAAAGAAGAAAGGACAGAGGAGAAAAGGCTTGCTCTCGAACTGGTGTCGTCCTATATGTGGTGGTTTTTGTAAAATTTTGAAACGAGGTTGTTGTAGCAAGAAACGAGAGAGGGGAATAGTCTGGGGAAGGTAGAAAATAAGAGTTAGATCAATGGTAACATTGATCTGCAACCATAACAGAAAAATTTTGGGAGGGTAGAGGACCATGTAATGGGAAAGTGTTGGTGGTGAGAGAGAGGAGAAAATGCATAAAGGAACAATATGGGGAAGGTAGAAAATGGAAGTTAGATCAATGGTAATATTGATCTGCAATCGTTCTGTGAACAGTTTTGGGAGGGTAAGGATCGTTGGGAAAGTAATGGGAAAGTATTGGTGGTGAGAGAGAGGAGAAAACGCATGAAAAGCAATGCGTAATTGCTTTTCACAAACTGATTTTAATTTCAACCGCAGCCGCACCAGCATATCTAAACATTATCTATGCCTTTCTATTAGTTTTTAGCTTATCTTCATTTTAATATCTAGCAAAAAAGACCCTTAAAATTTTTTAATTTCAAAATTTTTTAAAAACATTCAGGGATCATTCTGAATTTATTTATGGGTCCCTCGTATATTTTTCCAATGATTTTGTTTAATATTGGGCCATAGACTTATATTGTGAGATGCGAATCCAATATTAAAAAATACATGTTTTTCTCTGAAATTCCAAAAAAAATGCAAAAAGAATTAAAAAATTCCCTCATTTCAAAAATAATAAAAAAATATGCTTTGTTTTCATGCATACGAACAGAGTTTGAAATTTTCATGTTTGTTTTCTTATGCAAAAAAAATTAAAAGTTTATGATTATCCATTAGAATTTGGCCAAAATTTCAAATAAAAACCTTTTTTATTTCCCTTTAGAAAAGTTAAGTTTTGACTCGATAAGATAAGAATCTCATTACTGAGGAGAACTTTTCTTAAACCTTGAATGAACTATTTTGAACTTTAGAATGATTAGGTTTTTACCTGATGAGATAAGGATCTCCTTATTGAGAAGGACTTTTCTCGAACCTTAGATAGATTAATGAATAGAAACGCGATTTAGAACAAACAACAAAGTAGACCATAGGTAGGGTGCATTGGGGTTGATATATCTTCCCTTTACACAACCAGTCCCCTTACCCAGACTATCGTAGACCATTAGATTTTCTAATGATCATAATACTAAGTGACGACTCCTTTTTCCCTTATTTTTTTTACTGATAAAGGATAATAATTCTTTATCCTTTCCACTCACATCTACCTCGATAACCCCAATCTAGAAGGATGATCATCGTGATGTTGTACACGTGTGATAACAATTGTCAACATCGCTTCAACAATTAGATCTGAGTCAATCTGACAATAGCGTTGCAAAACGAGAGGGTTTTGATATGTGTGTGACCCTTTTAATTTTGAAACTTCTTATGAATTAAACCTTTAACGATATCCCCTATGTAAATACCATCTACAAACTGGTCCTTGAACACAATGCAATTGAACATAAGTTTTAGTTGAATGATAAACCCTGTACTGCAATAAATTTTTTATATGCCATTGCTTTACCGTATTAAGACATTCAGACTTGTCTCTAAATTTTTTCCCAACCTTCAATTCATTAACTAATAGGCCCAAATACTAATGATTATTAGCCTAGTCATTACATCTGTATTAATCATCCATACTCATAACCTCAAATTTATGAATAGGAGAAGCCATGTATTGATTGACAGGCTTAGCTAACTCAACATCCCTATCTTCCCCATCTTCCTCCTCAACCTCAACTTTATCAATGTGACGGTCATCTTTGTCATCACTTGGTTTAAATTTTCCATAGCAATATAAAGTAAATGTCATACCCAACTGAGGTTTTTTATTAACAACTTCCTACACCAATATTTTTTTACTTGTATTACCACCTAACCTAAATGGACTAGCTGCTTATGATGCCCGTATGGTTCTCTAAGGGTAATTTGGAACCCGAGTCAACTCCATCCTAAAAGAGTTTCATCGCCTAGATCTACTATTTAAGTATAACTCCAACATATTAATCCCTACAAATCCAAATATTGAATTCACACTCTCATCACTAAATATTGGTACATTGATATAACGAGCTTGATTGGTCTAAGTTTGCAACATCCTCCAAGTAATTTCAATTTTTATTTCAAACATATTCCAACCAGATCAATCACAAAACATTCTAGATAAATTGTTAAGGGACATGTCTAATGTAGCCGTTAGGAATTCATGGCTTCTTCTATTATAAGTGATATCATTTTCAGTATTGACAATGATACCATCATAGAAGCATAATATTCTTAAATTACAAGATATTTTGTCAAACAACATAACAAAATACAATTTTAATTTATTAATAAATCGGGGTTAATCAAAGTGCATAATTTATCAACAAAGCTATGACGATAATATAATCAAATAAAACCTAAATTCATCAAATTAATCGGTAAACACCTGCATTCATCAAATTTTGCTATCATAACAAAATTATCAATCAAATTCATGTATTTTATAGCTAATTTTATTATTTTATATGTAATTCGGTATAATCCATAATTTAACCTAAATCAACACTAACTCTTCCAAAATAATTTTATTGATTCACAATGAACAACAACCCAAAATCATTGATTATTTTACCAAATAACATAATTATCAACTCAAATTATATCTAATTAACCTAATCTTTAATTCAAAACCTTAACATTATATAAAATCAAATTAGCACATATTAGCATGAACTATATTAAATTGAACTACATTATGTGAGTGGTGATGGTAACTAGTGATAGATGTTTTAGCTAGAAAATTGATGAGCCGAGCTAGAGAGTGAGAGAGATGGCCTACAATCTGGAAGTACACAAAGAGAGAGAGAGATGGGTTATGTAGTGCTGCTGTGGGTGTTTTTGGCGGTAGGGAGAGAGAGAGAGAGAGGTGAATGTCATTGAATTTGGTGAGAGGGGAAGGATGGTAGTTGTAGAGAGAGAGAGAGAGAGAGGAGGAAATAAGGAGAAGAAAGAGTCTTGGAGTTTAAACCTCAGGTGAAGTCATAGATGTCATTTGCGATTCGCGTGTCGCAGATGAAAAATATAAAATAAGAGTTGTAATGACAACCATGACATGAGAGTTGCAATTGCCATCCGCGACTTGTAAAACTGTGTTATATGTCCAAATATTTTTTACATTGTGTTATTTTATCAAATTTTTTTACTGTGCTAAGAAACAAAACAAAAACTCAAAGAAATTATCGTAGTCTAGTCATCATCAATAGATGTTTGAGAGTATGGTAAAAATTGTTTTTCAAAGTGCTTTTTTACTTTAAAATATATTATAATAAATTTTTATTATTTTTTTAAACTCATTTTTTATATTAGTACATGAAAATAATTTAAAAACACTAAAAAAATTTTAATTTTTTTTTAAAAATAGGCTAAAACTCAATTCCAAACACATTAAAATAGTTTAGTTTTTACTTATTGCCAGTTTGCAGCAAAACCAAACTGGTTTACGTTTATCCGCTGCTGGCAAATATTTGTTCTCTTTTTATTATTATTATTATTATTAAAGAATATTAGTGCAATCTTCAGTGTCCAAGTAATACACGGCGCTTGATAATCGTATTAGAATGGCGTTACGCCAAGTTTGACCTTTCAAGGCTGAAAATATTCAGTAAAGGACATGGATGAAAGTTTCCAACCAAACATGATGGTGTCACGTTGATTATTTAATTTGTTTTATAACCACCAGTGTTTCAATTTCATCCTCATAACTTGCATTATTTAATTATTGCATAATTAACAACCTGAATCCTGCTAAGGTTTGTGCATGTGTTAACGTATTATATGTTTTAATCATAATTTTTAGATCCGGTCGAAGACCTGGGTTCCGAGTTTTAACCGGATCATTGGGTCGCCCGGATCAATTCTTTTAAAAAAAAATTAAAAAGACGTCGTTTTAGTAAAAATAAAAAAACAAAAGTCAACGGGTTGCAACCTAGTTTTTGACTAGGTCTTTCCGAGTCACCGGGTCACACCGGGTTTTTCTTCCCCTGTTTTTTATTCAACCCGACCCGGTTCCAGCCCTAGGTTAGCCAGGTCTCGGGTCGACCCACCGGACCGGGCTGAGTTTTAAAACTATGGTTTTAATAGTCACACTTGACTACCTGCCTTTTCATATTTTCAAATTAATTTGTCAATTAATAAATTAACCACTAAAATTTAGTTTTTTTTAAAAAAAATATTTTGTAAAGAAAGTGACAGTAGCTCACATCCCACAAGTTTTAGTTTTTTTTATATAATTATAATTATAATTATTATAAAACAAATCCAAGTTTTATCAAATATCTCGAGAAAAATTAGAAAATTTATTTTTTAATTATAATGTATAAAAAAATTCAACCCATTTCTCATTTGTGGGGTTTTCATTAGATTTTTAGACCAATTTATTAATATGTATCATAAGATTTTGTTTTTGTTTTGTTTTTTTTCTTACCTGGGTATTTTTATATCAATTTTTAAAAATAAAACTAGTCTTATTCGGGATTTGTGGCTGCTCCTCCCAATAAGTGTGTTTCTCGGGAATCGAATTTGTGTTTTTATCCTTGTAAGGATATAACGATATCTTAACTATTAGACTAACACTTTATTAATATAAAATTTTATTTGATAATCAATAATATATGCTTCATGAGATGGTATGATAACTTGAGATGGGATGAAAAATGAAAATACAAATAGGAAATAAGAATATAATTTTAATAAATATCTCCCCTGAACATTTCAAGAAAGTATAATTATAATGTTTTTAAATTTATAAAATAATAAGATAGTGTTTAAGATGCAATAAGTATAAATAAATACTTATTAATTCATGCTTAAATATTTTCTTTTTTTCTATGATGTAA
>Ga0325404_1004115_pt1 | contig 15494 bp, 12 predicted proteins | sample PopdelMetagenome_18_FD_205664 | JGI IMG/M metagenome (GOLD analysis project Ga0325404, IMG submission 205664) | Populus deltoides microbial communities from Bellville, Georgia, United States - Xylem-Control-R1 | ecosystem: Host-associated > Plants > Phyllosphere > Stem > Wood/Secondary xylem... | reverse complement strand
AGGGTTTTAGGTTCATCATGGGACGCTCCGGTCCAATAATTCGGGCGGCAGGCTCTGGTCGAATAATGCCTGCAACAAAACAAAACAAAACCTTCCCGTCTCTTTCTCAAAGCCTACCAAAAGGTTTTGATTTATCTCCTTATTTTTCTCTATGTTTTATCTGTAATTAAATATTAGGGTTTTAATGCTGTGGATTTCTTTTAAAATTCTCAGCAATTCAATTCGTAGGATTCTGGGTCTTTTGCACCCAAACAGAAAGCAGAAATCAAAACCCGGAAATTTCTTTCCTTTTGCAATAATTTAAATGAAAGAAATCAGTCAAGAGGATGTAACGAAACGAGTTAATACGCAAGAGTGGTTTTTTTATTGTGCTCGGTTAGGGTTCTGGTTTTATTTTCTCCCAATCACCGTTAAAAGATCTATGTAGTTTTTGGGATTTACTGTAGAATTCTTTGTTAGGGTTTCTGTGCTTTCTCGTTTTGTCATTATGTAATTATTATTTTTCCTGCAAAACAGAAGGTAATGCAACGAAGCTGTGATGACATTTTTGGTGGAAGATTTCAGACATTACTTTAAGGAACAAATTGATTGGTTATTTTCGGCGAGGTAAATGGGTGTTCAGTGCAAAAGGTTAATGGACTGTTTAGTCCATCTGATTTTTCTTATTGTGATCGCTCTATATAATTGTTTTGTAAATATAGAGGGAAGAATTTGGTTGTAAATGATATCAAATTTTATTTCCAAGTTGATTCTATTATATTGTAAATGATGTAGTGGGAAGAATTTGGTTGTTTCCTTGATTGTAGAATGCCAGCTCACTTTATGGTCCAATCACATGACAAGGTTGATTTTTACTGTAAAATTTGGGTTGGTTTAATCAAATTGTGAATTGAGATATTATTGTCCATATATAGCAGCTCTTATCAAGTAGTTAAGTTGAATGGTCATCTTGAAAGATCATAGATGTGAGAAATCTGAAATCATACATCTATTCTTCTGTTTGTTGCCCCTGCATGTTTTAATTTCCATATGCTGCTTCTATAATATCTTTTAACTATTCTTTTGTTCTGTTGGGACATTTGCACATGTTAATACATAGATTTATTTATTTGTCTCACGTTGTTATTGATATTTTAAAATTGGCATAGATTCAATTTGTAGATGCATTCATGTCGATAGTTGAAGCAAAGAAGTCAAATGGTTTCACAACTTTGTTTCAGTTGAAAGGTGGAATTAATTTTAGATGCTGTAATTATTATTTTTTTCCATCTATTTCTGAAACAATCTTATTCACCAATTCTACTAACAGGATTGCATGAGTGAAATTATGAAGTAGGCAAGATAATCAAATGTTCCAATCATCATAATTTCAGTGAAAAGATCAGAAAAATTTAACAAATAACATCAATTATCAGCTCGTTGGGACAGTGGGTAGGAGGACTAGAGATTCAATAGTGATCAAGACTCCAAGTGTTGTTTGTCTTTACAAATTCCAAGTTTTTGATGTATTAGGGTCGTGTCACATGTTACCATGCTTATGTTATAATGCTCTCATGTCAGGGTTGAGGAATGCTTAAATGTTAATTGTACACTGATTGAAATCAACTTGTTACTTTAGGTTAAAGAAACTTGGATTTTCCTCTTTATTTGATGAAAGCTGCTATGTAGATATGCAAGGCAACACTTATTGCTCTCACAAGGGTATGCCTTTTATTGCTTTCCTAAAGATTAGATGCTAGAATGTCAAATGCACCACAAATTACATGTAACTCTATTATAATGTCACGTAGGATTTGGCTTTGCATTCGAGGAACTAATTAAAGAAGATCTGAGTGAGAACTGTAATTTTTATTTGGATGGTGAAGCTTAGAATTTAAAGAAGTTGGCTATTAGTGTTGCTCATGTAAGAAACTTTCCTTCTTGCTAAGCATGGTAGATTTAAATTAGAACATGCAGTTTTATCCAAGTGAAAATGAAAGTTGTCCAATCAACTGCTTATAACCAATATCATCTTAGAAAAAAACTTTTTGATGACCATGTGTTTTTCAATGCCTCTAATCTCTGATTTTTCGGGTTTTAGGGTGTGCTTTTTTTTTGAAGCTCGAGATGTAAATGTCTAGCTGTCTATCCCCCGTCATAGTCTTCTTTTGGGCTTTTGGATTTCCTACAAATCATGCATACTTGTTATAACAAGATTAAAGGCCTATAGTAACTAGGTTGGAAAGGAAGCCTAATAATGCTTTGATTTTCTTACGTGCATGGTTTTCTGACTATTTTCTCATGATGGAAATCTGTGTACTGTTTAGTTTGTGTAGAAAATCTACTGGTTAATAGTTTCCCTTGATAAATATATTAGTAGCTGACAGTTTAGAGTCTTTTGAATAAAAGTGTGTATCTTCTTATTGAGAATTGTCCATTATATAGGTAGAATTTACAAGTTAAGAAAAAAAAGAATACAACAGGAAATAATACAGGTTGACACAGGAAATAATATAGGTTGATCTTCAGCCTTTAGAAACAGCTAACCTACAGCTAGTATATCCCAATAAAGGAAAGAATAAATAAGCAAAGAATCTGCTGGTATTAAATGTGTAGGTATAGGTATTTCCTTTGACATCCCCTTTCAAATTGATGTTGGTAAATCGACAAGCATCAATTTGCTAGTGAGGAAATGATGGCGCTGACGGGGCATGGATTTGGTGAAGATATCTGCGATCTACAGAGTGGTGGAGATATGTGGAAGGGTGATAATTTGATGATCATATGCTTCCCTGATTGAGTGACAGTCAACCTCAATGTGCTTGATGCGTTCGTGATAGACAGGGTTGGCTGCAATTTGGATGGCACTAATGTTGTCAGCATGAAATGGAGTAGAATGAATTGGACAGAAACCGAGTTCTGTGAGGAGACCACACAGCCAAATGATCTTAGAGCATGCAGCAGACATGGCTCGGTACTCTGCTTCAGTAGATGATTTGGAGACGTTGTCTTGTTTCTTGCATTTCCATGAGATATGGGCATCACCAAGAACCATACACCAGCCGGTAGTAGATTTCCTGGTGTCAGGGCAACCAGCCCAATTAGCATTACTATAGGCTTGTAGTTGAAGTGAAGAACCTGTAGGGAAGAATAAGCCACGACTAAGAGTGCCAAGAATGTAGTGAATTATGCTGCGGACAACAAATAGATGGAGATGCCTTGGTGCTTGCATGAATTTGCTGATAGTGTGAACAACATAAGAAATGTCTGGTCGAGTAATAGTTAGATAGATAAGACTACCAACTAGCTTCCGATAGGTAGTAGGATCATCAAGAAGCTCCCCTTCGTCACGACGATATTTCACATTAAGTTCCATGGGAGTGTCAACCGAAGTAATGTTGGTGAGGCCAGCTAACTGAACTTGTTCCTGACTATACTTGTGCTGATACAAGAAGAGACCGTGAGGTTGATGATGCACTTCCAAACCCAAAAAATAGGTGAGCTGACCGAGGTCTTTCATGTGGAATGTAGAATGTAACATAGTCTGAATCGTAGAGATTGCCTCCAAGTCAGAGCCAGTGATGACGATATCATCCACATAAACAAGGACAATGATACCCATGGATGTCTTTTGTAGAAAGAGAGAGGAGTCATACTGACTTTAAGTGAAGGAGAAACCCAGCAACGTGGATCGAAACTTGTCAAACCATACTCTCAGTGCTTGCTTCAAACCATACAAAGAACGTTTCAGTTTGCAAACATCATTAGATAAGGAAGTGGACATATTAGAAGGAAGTTTTAAGTAAACATCTTCCTTGAGATCACCATAAAGAAAGGCGTTCTTGACATCCATTCGATGTAAGGGCCAAGATTAAGATGCAACAAGGGCAAGTATAGTTCGGACAGTGGTCATTTTGGCGATTGGTGTGAAGGTCTCATCATAGTCAAGACCATATTCCTGTTTGTTGCCAAGTGCCACTAACCGAGCCTTGTAACAGTCGATGGAACCATCAGAACGACGCTTGATAGAAAACACAAATTTACTGCCAAGGGGACTCACAGATGAGGGGCATGGAACAATATCCCAGGTTTGGTTTTCTTCAAGTGCAAGAAGTTCAGTTTCAATGGCTTTTCACCAACACTCATGCTCCATTGCCTGTTTATAAGATGAAGGAAGAAAAGTAGAAGACAAGGTGGCTGTGAAGGATGAGGGAGGAGAGTACCCATACCTATCAGGGGGTCTACGAACCCGAGTACTTTGTCGATGATAGGGAGTTGCAGTTGCTAGAACAGGAGCAGCAGTCGGGGAAGGAACGTGAGGGGGCTTAGGAGGGTCTGGAGGCTGGTGGGAAGTAGCAGATGAATGTCTTTAAGAGAGGCTTAGAAGGGACTGGAGCTGCAGAAGAGTTAGTAAACATAGGCAAAACAGAAAATAAAGGAGGAACAAGATCTTGATGCATGGAAAAGAAATATTGGTTTTCTAGAAAAATCACATTTCTAGAAATTCGAATGCGACGCAGATTTGGGTCATAGCAAAGAAAACCTTTCTGGTGTACTGAATATCCTAGGAAAGCACATTGAATGGACTGGGCCGTGAATTTTGTGCGTTCATGTGCAGGAAGATGAACATAACAGACACAACCAAAGGTACGGAGGTTGGAATAAGTTGGAGGATGACCAAACAACCTGAGGAAAGGAGTGTCGTGGTTCAATGTGGGGGAAGGCAATCTGTTGATGAGGTGGACAGCAATGGAGAGAGCTTCACACCAAAAACGAGAAGGTGTAGACGACTCTAACAAGAGAGTATGAACAACATCAAGAAGATGACGATTCTTTCTTTCAGCCACCCTATTTTGTTGAGGTGTTGAAGGGCAAGACCGTTAAGAAATGATGCCATAATGCTGTAAAAAGTCCTAAAACAAATGAGACATATACTCACCCCCATTGTCAGAACGAAGGATTTTGATTTGGACTGAAAATTGGGTCTGGATATGTGCATGAAAAATCTTAAAAACAGAAAATACTTCGTCTTTAGAATGAAGAAAATAAATCCATGTGAAACGGCTATAATCGTCAATAAAAATAACAAAGTATTTGTAATTAGCATGAGAAGTGACTGGTGACATACCTCACACATCACCATGTATCAAATCGAAAGGTTGGACTACGTTTGGTGTGTGAATAGAAAAGGGTAGAGTTTTACTTCTGCCAAGCCTACAAGAATTGCAATCAAACTGAATAGTACTAAGAGATGGTGAATCTTTATTTCCAAGAAAACCATATTTCAATAAATCATAAAGAACATTAGAGTTTGGATGTCCGAGACATTTATGCCACGCTCGGTAATCAACATGAGCAGAACTACAAGTGACAAAGGGTAAAGAAAAACGAGATAAAGGAAATTGAAGAGGAAAAAGACGTTCCATTTTAGGCCCCCTCGCGATCATCCTCCCTAACTGTTGATCCTGCACAACACAATCAGATTTGGAAAATTCCAGTTTACAATCATTTTCAACCAACTGACCAACAGACACAAGATTGGTGGTAAGACCAGGTGATACAAAAACATCAGTGAGAGAAGGAGAAACATCACCAGTGGCCGTGATAGGTAAATGACTGCCATCAGCAGTATGAATTTTGAGATTTCCAAAATATTTGTTGACATTGGTAAGAAAAGCAGCGTTGTTTGTCATATGATTGGAAGCCGCGAAATCAAAATACCAAAGAGATGATGTAGAAAGATTTTTACCTGAGAGCCCTAAAGCTGAAAATGCAGAAATGATCATTTGTTGAATCATGGCAGGAGTCACGGATTGGACAGGAATAGGAGCACTTTGTGTCAGAGGTGAAGAGCCAACTGAGACAGTATATGTTGTCTCTGTTTTCTTGGGAAGTCGAGTAGGGCATTCTTTGATGATATGGCCATCTTTTTTGCAGTAGTTGCAGAATTTTTGGGGATAATTTGCAGCATAATGGCCAAATCCCTTACAACAAAAACACTGAATAGTGCTTATATCCCTGCCTCTTGGCTTACCTTGTGCTGCATAGGCCACAGGAATAGATGTAGATCGTCGTTGTTCTATGGTGGTTTAAGTGAGAAGGCATGCATCCAAGGAGGGAACAAATTCTCGGTTTATCAGGTTGGATCTGGTGCCTTCAAATTCAGGTCTTAGTTTCATTAGAAACTGATCCCGTTGAGTAGTTTCATGAACAGAATGAACAGAGCTAAGACCTTCGGATGGTAAGCCAGCATAAACTATATCAGTGTATTTAGTCTAAAGATTAGTGAATCTAGAGTAAAAATCAGAGATAGAAAGACTATCTTGTTGAAGAGTGCTCAATTCATGATCAAGCTGAAACCGACGAGCAGTGTTTTGTTGGCTATAAATTTTCTTCAGGTAAGTCCACATCTGAGCTGCAGTCTAAGAGGATCGAAGATTCAAAATGATGTTGGGTTCGACAGATCCTAAGACCCAAGCCATAACTTGAGCATCCTTGACTTAACACTTGGCGTGCTGGTCTATGTCTTTGATTTTGTCAGGAGCTGGGTTACTTCCATCAACATGTCCCCACAGCTCCTGACCTTTGACAAAAATCCTGAAATGAAATGACTAAGCAGAGTAGTTCTTGCCATTAAAACGAATCATAGAAACATCAGACTTATCTGAAGACATGAGATCAAGAGAACTTTGATCAAGAATAACCGAGACTAAGAAACTTGATAGCAAATAATAATTCAGAGTTGTAGCTTTGATACCATGACAGTTTAGAGTCTTTTGAATAAAATTGTGTGTCTTCTCATTGAGAATTGCCCATTATATAGATAGAATTTACAAGCTAAGAAAAGAAAAAATACAACAGGAAATAATACAGGCTGATACATGAAATAATACAGGCTGATCTTCAGCTCTTAGAAACAGCTAACCTACAGCTAGTATATCCCAATAAAGAAAAGAATAAATAAGCAAAGAATATGCTGGTATTAAATGTGCAGGAATAGGTATTTCCCTTGACAGTAGCTTCTTGTTTGCCTGCCTGCATACCCCTTTGTTTTCACTTGATTAAATACTTTATCAAGTTTATGAGCTTGTAATTTAGTTGAACTTTCGCAATTTTTACGGTTTTTGTAAGGCTAAAGGCGGGAGGATCATTGGAGACCGCAACTTGAATATTGAAACTTCGCATAGATCTTTTACAAAAGCTATTACTGCTTGTGCTTTTCTCTGCATTTTTCAATTTTTGAAAGAATCGCTTGTTGATGTGTTTTATGCTGTGTTATTTTCATCATTTCCTGCACTGTTAGAATTCTGTTTTTGTTCATTTTCTTTTGCTAAAATAAGTTGATGGGTTATAGAACTTTTCTGATTGAGTGCATTTTTTCTTTTGAGATATGTGTTCTGTTTTTTTCTTGGACCAATCTGGTTGTTTATCTTCAGAGGAGTGTATTTTTGCTTGTCACTCGTATAAAGTGTGTATATTTTTACACTATTATACGTTGTTTCGAAATGTTGTTGTGTGATTCCCAGTATTTTAGAATCTTCTTGTTTTCATTCTAGGATTATCATTTTGTCTCAATAAATATATTTCTTGATTGATAGAGGACATATGGGTTTTGGGCTGTATAGACATCTATTTAAGCATGTCTTTATATTATCTTTAGGTGGTCTGTTTTGTTTAGAATGAGAATGTCAACGCACCATCCTATTACTGGGAAAAAGTTTTATGCAGATGAAGGCTGACTTTCCATGTCAAAAATAGCTAATAGGAAGTCATGTTAAGTTTTTTAAAGGAAAGGTTTCTTTTCAATATTCTTTTGGTTATAAGAATAATAACGAAAGTATTAACATGCCACGATTCATGTTGCTTAAATGACTCAAGTGAGGTTAATATTTCGTCTTTGGCTCTTCATATTCATATTGATATTCTTGCATTATACTATTTTAACTCTAGTGATTGATTGTTAATAAATGAAAGCTCTATTTTCTGAATTTAACTTGAAATTGAAAAATCTTCTTGCTAATATATATTTTTAGTGATAGAACTAATTTTTACCATCAAATCTGGGTTGGTTTAATCAGAACGTGCTTGAGATATTAATTTCATATGTAGAAATTTCCATCAAGTGGTTAAGTTTAATGATCATATTGAAAGCTCAAGGATATGTGAAATCTGAAATTATACATCTATCCTTTCGGTTGTTGCCCTTGCATCCTTTAATTTTCTTATGCTGCTATGATATCTTTTAACTATTCTTTTGTTCTGTTGGGATATTTGCACATGTTAATATATAGATTTATGGATTTACTTAGGAAATCTATCTGAATGTATTGATGTGTAGCTTATATTCAAAAAAGTCCTCGTCTTGATATATTCTTACATTATGCAATCTTTGGATCTAGTGATTAGTTGTTTCTCAACAGATGAAAACTCTGCCTTTTGAATTTAACTTGAAATTGAGAAGATTTCCTGTTTTTAGTGGTTGGTTTTTACTTTTTCTGTCGCATTTGGGTTGATTTAATTGAGGTGTGCTTGAGATATTAATGTCATATATAGCAACCTCAATCCGGGAGGAAGAAAATCTGAAATTACAGTGTGTTCTTCTGTTTGTTGCCTTAACATCCTGATGTTATAATATCTCTCAACATCTTTTGTTATATTGGAATATTTGCAGATGTTAATAGACGAAAGAAACACATCAGATTCTTTCATGGGAAAATTCACGTACATTTATGTATTGAACTTCTTTTATCTTGTTCGAAAAAATGTTAATTTACAATAATATTTCCATGTGAAACAACATTGTGTAAATACAATACCTAAAAGTATTACTGCCTCTATGTATCCTTCGGATATCAAACAATGAAAATCCAGAACTCGAGAGATAATGCTCTCAAGATGCTGAAAAGAATGTGATGATTTTTTTACGAAAACAAAAATGTATGGCGATTTACATGGAACCAAGATTACCAGTCATCATCATCATCTCCGAGGAGAAGATGGTTCCATGATGGGATTCATTTCTACTTCTACCGGTATGTCTCTTAGATTTCCGAACTTCTCAGCTTCTCTTGCAATCTGAATGTCATCAGGAGTGAAGTATTGATACAGTACTTTGACAACAAAACGAGGAAGGAGTGCTGCTATGATTATAATAAACAAGCACACCCAAAAAGATCCCTCCCCCATTATGTTGAAGATTGCCCTGTCAGATTACATTCCAGGTGCAAGTGTTAGTCAGTCCATATGTACATAGCTTTTTTGTGAACATAACTAAAGAACATATACAGGAAATATCTACATCTGTGAAAGAGAGGAGGGCATACCAGTAACCAACAAACATGGGAAAGGCATCGAGGATCATGACACAAATGAAAGTCGCTACTATAGATCCCCAGATAACAGCGTGAAAGATCCAATTCCATCGGATAATGTCCATGGCCAAGTGCAGATTAACCAAAATAACCACCGCGAGTGTCCAAAGGTCTCCGATACTTGGCACATCGATGGTGCTCGCCCAATATGCAAAGAGAGGGACGAAAAAGACAACCACACTTTGCCACAAAGTGTCCAACATTGTTAGCCAAAACAATTTTCTGTCATACGCCTCTTGTCTTTGTCCAGCTCCATAAAGCTGAGGGTACTGTAGGAGATTCCTTCTACTTAGGTCCTTGTCAAAAATAGCAACAACAATGGTGGGCAGTGAAGTGTAAATTATAGAATACAACATGCTGCTCCACTCGTTGATTGCAGTCGTCAAAGTGAAACAAGCAAAGAGCGCATACCTGCACAGAGTGCACAAAAGAACAATAAATGCCATTGTTATCATGGCTGCAGGGCAAACATCCATTTCAAAGAAGGTAAAGAAGGAAGGGAGTTTATTTAGAAATACACCTATATAAGAACGATCCACAAAGAGATAATTAGGTATGCATTCAATTGCAGATAAGCAAAGAATTGCCTGTTTCTTCGTCGATAAGCAGGGGAGTAGTTTAGGTTTGTGAGAGTTAATTTATGCCTGCTAACAATGCCCCGCAAATTTAACTAGCTAAACTAGTTGGCATATTTAGAAGAATTTTGCATGTACAAAATGATCGAAACATAATTTAACGAGTATCACTCACCAGAATAAAACGAAAACAAAGACGGCATTCCTGTAAAAATTGTAAAGTATCATGTAGCCCATACGCTGGTAGTTCCAGTGTCCGTGGACTAATAAAAGTGGAACCAAGAATCTGAATTGCCCCATTGAAAAATCCGATGCCATTACAGCTTGCCGACCCTCTTGCCCACTGATGCCAACTCCCACATCAGCCATTTGGATCATTGAGACGTCATTAGCTCCTGTGAAGTTTCAGAAGATTTTTTCCAGTGTCAGCCTAAAATACCAGAGAGAGAACAGGAAAAATACATTCCTGGGCTCCTAAAGTTTGCTCTTTGGAAGCATAAGATAGTTATCTAACATAAATCAAGAGAATACCATCTCCAATGGAGAGTGTCATGTCAGTAGTCCTCTTCTTCACTAGCGCCACAATGCCAGCTTTCTGCAATGGAGCCACCCGGCAACAAAGGACCACGGAACATGTACTGGCCAATTGAAAGAGCTAAAGCCAAGGAGAAGTAAGATACATCAGCAAACAACAGCTTTGATATGAAATAGAGAAAGATAAAGGATAACTTGTAAGCAATTACCTGCGCTTCAAGTTCACTGTCAAGTATATAGACAAGGCTCGTACCATCAATAATCAAGGCCACAAGGCTTCTAGCAGCTTCAGAGCTTGTTCCGGTGTTATCTGATGTTTCAGGCACGGTCCCGAGCTTCTTAGACATGACCAAGGCATCTTCTAAACATTTCCGACATGACTGCCTAGAGTTGCTATTAATTATAATCTGGTTCATTTTGTTTGTTAGGAGCTTTGAGGAGTAGCCAATTGAAATGGCAGTTTCTTGCTTGTCCCCGGTCAAAACCCATACTTTAATCCCTGCTGTCCTCAAAGATTCTATGGCTTCTGGCACCCCTTTCTGCAGTTTATCTTCAATGGCTGATGCACCCAGTACTGTGAGACTCTTTTCAACATTGCCAGCAACCTTACGAAGCAAAGCAGCCCTGCCAACTACAGCTGTGCTAGCTGCCTCAAAAGAGAAGTGCCACTCCTCAAACTCTGACTCACTTAAGTCGCGCATCCCGATAACGAGTGTTCTCAAACCCAGTGAGGAGTAAGCGTGGAGATGACCTTTGGTTGTCTGTATTACATTCTTGTTCAAGGATCTATCTATCACACTAAGCATGGATGAATCGGCACCTTTTACAAAGACTCTCACAGTACTATCAGGGCACCCCAGTATAACTGACATCCTCTTCCGGTCACTATCAAACTCATGCAAGCCAAAAACATTGAACCTGCACGGTCATGTGGGAAATAGTAAGAACCAGCTTTTCAGGAAGAAAACTCAAAATGACAACAACAGTCAGTGGAACAAGTAACCAACTGTAGCAGCTCCAAGAAGTGCCATCACTATTCCGATCACTTCGCCGATCCATTATGATTCAAAAATAATCCACAGTTGAGATAAAACATAGAACGTGGTCGCCTATATCTCAGAAAACAACTCTTTATGGAAGGGATTTTAAAAAATAAAAAATTTTCATCCACATGAGTAAAAACCTTTTAATCCTCCTCCAGCAAAAGGCTGAATGTAGCAGTATACTCTAAAATGGGTAGACATATCACTTCATTCACGTCTTTCAAATGCTTTGTAATGTAACGGTGTACAACTTGCAGCAGTACTTATCAATGAAGTGGTTGTAGAATAATGACAGTAACAATACAAAGTATGGCAAAGAAATGGGGGGAAAAAAAGGAGAGAGAGAAGCAATGGAAAATTTGTACCTTTGCCTTTCTCCGTGAATATCAATAACTATATGGCCAGAAGTCCGTTCTACAAGCATAAAGCCATACGCTGCAGCAGCATAAGCCAGTGCCTGTTCATCTGGAGACTCCCCTTGGTAATCCATCAACTTCATGGTAGGATCAGACTTGTCCTCGACAATAAGAGGTACAATTGTGTTGCAAGCTGCCAATGCAAGGAAGAAATCATGGACATGTTTGACTTCTTCTGTATCCCTTTCACTTCTTGATAATTCTAAAAGCTGAGGATCAACCTTCACGGTCATCTTCGGCCTCACAACCTTCCCATCCACTGATAACAAAACAAGGCACGCAAAGAACATACAAAAAAGAGAAAATTAGTTTTTGTAGAACAAATCGATAATTTCAGACTTGAAAATACATGGTTAATAACAAAGATTGACTACCTTTGACAGAATACCTAGCTTGCTGATTTTGTGTGTTGGCCTTCCCATCACTGTAATCTACTCCCCATACGCTTGCACATTGAAATTCCATCTTGTTCTCAGTGAGCGTACCAGTTTTATCAGAGAAAACATACTTTATCTGACCTAAATCCTCATTTATATTCAACGCCCGGCATTGAAATCTTGAATTTGAAGCCTCGTCGTACATTTGCGTATCTCGAATCATGAAGTAAGCCTGGCCAACCCGGACAAGCTCCATAGAAATGTACAAAGAAATAGGGATCATGATCTGGAACACGATAACTGACATGAGGAACGTAAAAACTATCTCTGCCACCCATCCATAATAATTATAGTTCTTTGGGTCTGCCTCGTTGAAGCGTTTTCTTCTATAAAAGGGTATAGTGTCTAACTCATCACGGTGGCGCCTTAACCACACAGCAGCAGAGATGGAGACGACGGAACACAAAGCAATAAGAAACACAGAGAGTACAATGATCTCTGAGTTCATACGTGTCTCAAGCCAGCTCCTTTTTGATGGGGCTCCCGAGTTGTTAAGCATTGCCTTGGTCTCACGGCCACAATACACTGCTACTCCAATTGCCCAAGAGGTATTTTTGAGCTCACAACCACGAAGAATAATATTGGAGGGCCCAAGTGACAGTCGTTTCCCATCAATGTCCATGTTTGCCTGAAATCCATAGATGTTTCTATTGGGTTTCTCACACTTGATCAACCCACTAATCTTTTCCTTTTCAGGAATCTTTGAAAGGGTCTCTTGCTTTGCATACCTGGTCTTCAAATTCGACTCTCCGTCCAAATTTATAGTCTGCACATAGGCCACCCCAGTTGAATCACTAGTGGAGATCAGCACCATATCGCAAGGAAGAGTGTCATTTGCCTGAATCTTGATTATCTCACCAACCTGAATGTCCTTCCATTTCTTTTTTTGAAACTGATCATTGACCAAAACCCATGCCAATCTACTGTTTTCAATTCTATCTGACATATGCCTTCTCCAATCTTCAAAAGCATCTTTAACTGCTGTAACTAGCAGCACAAAGGCGAGTGGCAAAATGGAAGCTGTCCTGCCGAAAACTGCGAGCTGGGGGAGCTGATTGAGCACAGCAATAATAAGGAAGTATACATATGCAACTCTATGAAACTGCTCGAACAAATTTCGAGGTATGAACGAAATGAGAGAATATTTCGCAGTGTGAACTGAGTTCCCAGTAAACTCAAACCTCTCATTTGACTTTGCAGGATCATTTAAGTAAACCAGCCTTGCATCTTCATCGCTAATTTCTTTCTGGGATGCACTAAACACCTCGGAATCACCTCGTCTAGACCCCAGCCTCAGAGGTTTTGATCCTAGATCACGAAAACTCCCTGCTCCAATTGAATTCCCACGTGAAGCCCTTGATGGATTTGAAGAAAGACTTCTTCTTGATGCAGATTTAAGAGAAATCTCATTACTTGATGAACTTTCAGTTGGGTTTTGAGAGTCCATCCCGGAAACCAATCTGGGATTATCAAGGTTGACTTTTACTTCGCTATTAGATGAAACAGGTAAACTAGGCAAATCCTGAGTAATATTTGGGGTTCTTGGTGATGGGATCAGTAAAGCCCTCTCTGTGGCCATGATCTAGAGCTAAAATAACCCTCCACCAGCATAAGACTTGATTCTAACCTCTCTCGGTAAAAAATCACAACAGCAGCGGCAGCAAAGATTTAACTTTTAACCAAAACCCGGAAACTAAAAGCAGCTTAAGCTACAAAAAGACTCAGTCTTTCTCTACAGGATGAACAAAAAGAAAAAAATCAAAATTCAACAGACAGGCACAGAGCAAAGCCCCCTGTACTGTGATGGAGCTCCCCTTTACACTTTGAAACAACTAGCACTTACTTCTCGTGCAAAACTACAGCAAAACCAACGACAACTGGAGGGAGAGAAAGAGAGAGGGGGTGGGTGGGGGGCTTAAAAATTATTGAAGCAAGTTTGAGCTGGTGCAGAAGTAATAGAGGTCGAAGAAGCGTGTTTAACGAACACAGAGACTTGTCCAAAGTCAGAGGCATTGTTGAGGAGACGACGGGGGATGCAAGGCATGAGGAAGTAGTCAGCAATGGAAGGCGACAGGTAGGAGTGTTTTTTTCTTTAAAAAAAAAATGTGTGCTTATTAGATTAAGAAATAGGAAAATCAAAATCACAATGCCGAGAGAGTTTTAGATGAATTGTAAATGAATTTAACTCATTTAATCTTAAAAAAAAATTTATTGTAAATGAGTTTTAGATGAAGTCTTAAGATTTAATCTAAAAAAAAATTATTATAAGGTAATTGAACTCAAACTTGTAAATGAATTGAGCATGTAAAATGTTATTTGATTTTAGTCTAGATTTAAAATTGTGTGCCTTTGAAAAGCTAAGCGGGCATTAATTAAGCATTATCTGAATAAACTTTATGATAAAAGGTAATCAAAACCAAATACTTGAATCAAATAATTATTATTTTACTGATAATGCTCTTCGAGTGTTTATAATAAATTCTAAATAAATTAAAAAAATGAAACGTGTGAATTGATAGAAGCTTTAAATGATTCTTGACATTTACTCCAAGGCAAAAATATCAACGGCGCAAACCCTATAAATAGTAGGGCGAGATTTCCTGTGGTGTTCTTACACTTGTTGCCTTTTGATTGTTTCAAGATCTTTTTCAAATCAAAACACAGCAAGCTCAAGCTGTTAATGCGTGGGGGATCACCCTCTTCAATTCATTGGTTCTTCTCAAATTGTTTTATTTTACTGTGATAATAAGAGCGTTGTTGTTATGTTTTTTTTTTTTTATAAATTAATTATTTTTTTAAATTATTTTTATATACTAATATCAAAAATAATTTTTTTAAAATAAAAAAATATTATTTTAATGTATTTCCAAGTAAAAAAACACTTTAAAAAACAACCATTGACACATTTTCAAGTCTCAAACACCTCTAGATGATGAAATGTTTTTTTAAAATATATTAAATTGATATTTTTAAAATATTTTTTATATGATTTTAATATAATAATTTTAAAAAATATATAATTTGAATTGAAAAATATTTTTACAAATTTATATTGCAGTTTGCTGCCTAACCCGCACCGAATAAAGATGATGATTTTCTCAATGCTTTGTGTGTGAACTTTGTATGGAAAAAAGGCATG
>Ga0325404_1004112_pt1 | contig 15499 bp, 9 predicted proteins | sample PopdelMetagenome_18_FD_205664 | JGI IMG/M metagenome (GOLD analysis project Ga0325404, IMG submission 205664) | Populus deltoides microbial communities from Bellville, Georgia, United States - Xylem-Control-R1 | ecosystem: Host-associated > Plants > Phyllosphere > Stem > Wood/Secondary xylem... | reverse complement strand
GTTAAGTGTAGCATTTAAGTTTTGCAGTATCAATTGTATTACTTGTTTAACATTGCCTTCTGCTCAACTGCTCATGTGCATTGTCTGGGATTTACATTTTAATTATATTCTCCAGGATACCTTAGTTGTATGATGGTCGCTTTGGCCTCTCATTCTGGTTTGTTGTGTGCTGTTGTATTATGGTCTTCTTTACTTGCCTGTCAGCCATTAAACCTTAAGCTATTTTTTGGTTGATTCTCTACACGTTGAACCTAACATTACATGGGTTTCCATATGTGAAATCAGTTACTCCAAATTTGGGAGATAGTGCAACTAAGACTCTGAGACAGTTACAAGTAGAGGAGGATGATGAGGAAAGGTTTCAAGCTGACCTTGAAAGAGCCGTGCGCCAAAGCCTCGGTAAATTTCTCTTGATCATTTGCTTGCTTTCATTGTACTTCACTACATTTTATAATTGCACATTTTTAACTATGCCAACTACATGGGCCCTAAGGGAACAAAATCAGTGTTCTTCATTCGATGCCTTTTGGCCCATGAAACCCCACTTCTCTATCAAAATTGCACTTTTCTATCTTCTTTAAGGTCTTTGAGCATTAATGAATTATCTATGCTTCTTTAAGGTTTTTGAGCATTATTGATATTTTTGTATGATAGACAGTTTCTTAAGACATTTTCTGTCAAAATCTTCTGATATCTGGTATAAAAGGTCGTTGTGCTATATTTTTTCTTTCCAGTTCTGTAAAATGTAATCTTTATTCATTTTCTTATTTAATGGCAAGTTCAGTCTTCTGTGCATAAAAAGATTAATTTGACTTGTGTTTCCTGTTCTCATCAACTAAATTGAAAATTTGTTTCCCATTTGGGCAGTTTATCCCCTGGGTTTATTTTCATCAAAGGTATTGTTGCATATAGTTCTGCACCTAACCATCTATTTCAGGGTCAATTTATTTTGACAATAACAACAAGAAGCCTCAACAATGAAACCTAGAATGTCATGGAGGATGCCTATGCTGAAGGATGGGTTCCATCATCAGAACCTAGATTCTCTTCATTTGTGTTAGTACTATATAGGCAGGAGGAATTGTGTCTCCAACAATTCATGTACATTTGATGTGTATGCACACACCACTGTGAAAAAGAGGCCAATAAAGCTTCCTCTGTGTATTTGGTTAATTCACTTTGACAAACATTCAAGATTCTATATTGTTCACTTAACTAACTACCTGTTGAAAAGAGAATAGTTTCACATTTCATTTGCCTGCATCTGCCCGCATCTGCCCGCCTGGGTGGGTTTCTGAGCATGCTACAAGTCTCGCTAGGAAGCTGGGATGTGGGTTACTTGATTAATTAAATAATTGCTTTGCTTGGGTACTGGACTTGACTGTGCATTTATTATTATTATTATTATTATTATTTGTTGGCACTATACCTGTCAGGCTTAGAAAATCACTTGTTACATCATTTGAGGTGGTCACAATGAGCATTGAGGTCAAACGAATATCTTTGCATCTGACATAAAAGTATTTTGCACTGTTGTCTTACTCGATATCAAGCAATCCATCATCTTACTGATTGAGAATCAAATGGGCTCTGACCTGGTCTTGAGATTGGTTGGCTGAGTTTGGTTGAATCATGCCAGGCAGCATTTGCCTTAGGCTATTGAATGCATTTACCAACATGGTCAAGACATAGTTTTCCTTTCCCTAGTCGCTGAAGTAAAGGTCCATTTATTTGTAACTCTATATCCATCTATTTGCATTGATTTTCAAGACACATTTCAAGCACATCAGAAGATACCCTTGATGTCATGTTTGAAAGCACTACAAACAATATATTCTGAACTTGATAATTCTCGTACTGTACCATATGAAGTTGCAACTGAAAATGTGGATGGAACTGATGTATTTGGCACTGGCTTGAAGAATGATATTGGTGAATACAATTGCTTCCTGAATGTTATCATACAGGTATTTTCTATACAACGACATCTTTGCTGTTTCACTATTCTATTTATATATTCTTCTCACTATTCCATTGGTGTATGCTTTTCCATTTCACTATTCATTGCTCACCTGTTTCTTCTGGCTTCTTGTATAACTTCAGTCCTTGTGGCATTTAAGGCGATTTCGAGATGAGTTCTTGAGTAGATCAAAATCAGAGCATGTTCATGTGGGAGATCCATGTGTTGTCTGTGCATTGTATGATATTCTTACTGCTATCAGCATGGCATCCACAGATACACGAAGGGAAGCAGTTGCTCCTACATCCCTCAGGATAGCTTTGAGCAATTTGTATCCTAATAGTAATTTCTTCCAGGAGGTGATTTTTTAAGATTTGTTTTTGTCCGCCTTGGTTTTCATGTATTCAGTGAACTGTGATTTTTCGTCATTCACTCTTCACAGTATATGAATTGATGTACAAGGATGTCTTTGCTGAGCTGGTCACAATCGAATTGCAGGGTCAGATGAATGATGCATCTGAAGTATTGGCTGTAATATTTGACTGCCTTCATCGAGCATTTACCACTGGTTTACATGGCTCTGATTCTGAATCAGTGGAATGTAGTGGCATGGAATCTTGGGAATGTACAAAAAAGAATGCTTGTATAGTGCACTCTCTTTTTGGAATGGACATTTCAGAACAAATGAATTGCCAGAGTTGTGGTGTGGAGTCCAGACATTTGAAGTACAATGCTTTCTTTCATAATATAAATGCCACTGCCCTCCGAACAATGAAGGTAATTGTTGCTGGTAAAAATATTTTACACAATCACTTACTTCTCCATGTTCAGAATTTTTTTCTCTAGGTGTATAGTCCATTATCTATTACCTTGTCCATTGATTTTTTTCCTTTTTCCTTGCAGGTCCTGTGTGCTGAAAGCTGTTTTGATGAACTTTTAAATCTTGTCGAAATGAATCACCAGTTAACTTGTGATCCCGAGGCTGGTGGTTGTGGGAAGCCCAATTACATCCATCACATTATGTCAACTCCACCACATGTTTTTACAACAGGTGAATGTTTTCCTGAATAGTTAAGAGATTTTTGCTTAGACAGAATGACAAGCTTGTGGAAACCCAAAATTAAGCAATTTTTTGGCATGCAGTTCTGGGCTGGAGAAAAACCTGTGAAAGCATTGATGATATAAAGGCAACATTGGCTGCTCTAAGTACTGAGATAGATATCAGTGTTTTTTATCGTGGTCTGGATCTGAAGAACATACGTAGCTTGGTTTCAGTGGTATGTAAAGTCATTCAGACCATTTATTATGTTATCTTGATGAAGATATTGATATTAAAAACTTTGCATATGCTGTTAAATTAAGAAAGATTGGTTTGGCTGTTCTGTTAGTTATGTTGGAAGGAAAGATGAGTTATCTATATGAGGGTGAAAAGATAAGCATTTGAAAATACTGAAAGTGAGAAAATATTTAAGCACCAGTTTTCTAGGGACAACAGGAGAAAGATATAAAAATCAAATTCATCAAGTGGAAAAATGTGGAAACCTTAGGGTGTAGTTGAAAATCTCCCAATTTGTAGAAAGATTTCTAGAGAACATGTTTACCAATTGAAAATGACAATTGTTTTCCTGAAAACAAGTATTTTTTTTTTGAGTTTTGTATTCAAATGAAAACTACCAAAAGTCATTTTCTGAATTCTCTTATTTAAAAACAAGGGCCCAGTTTTCATCTAATTTTTTTATATCCTTTCTTTGTGACACTTAAATGCAAACCAAATGATGCCTTGTTTTCTATTTTAGAAAACAAAAAACGAAAACTCATGGTTAGTATTTGTCTAGCAACAGGAAATTATCTTCCATCCCTATTTCCAATGAAAAATAGAAAACTGTGTTTATTGTTTTTTAATGGTTAAGAATTTTTTCACTACAAAAAGAAGAAAAATGTCAAGATCATAACTATTATTAGAAAATTATAATAATATCTTAATCTTTAACTAACTATAGAAGTATTACTTTTATTTCATTCAAATTAGAAATTATCAGAAAAAAGTTGTACTTGTTAACTAAAGAAAAAGAATAGTATTTTGTATTATACTTTTAATAAAAAAAATAAATTTATGATATTAATCATATATGTAAAAGAAAATAATTTTAATGCTTTATGTTGCTAAAAGTGAATGTATATAAATGAAGGATATTATATTATTCTTCTTCAGTTTTTTTTTTTTTTGAAAAACGTTGTAAACTTTGTGAAGAAAAACCATAAGAAACATTAAAAATATGTTTTTAAAACTCAATGTAAATTTGAAAAATTAATTTTTTAGATGAGTTGCATTTGAACAAAAAACTCCAGTTTTCTAGAAAATTGGTTTGTTTTTAAAGTGCACCATATGCCTTCATATTTTTCCATTGAGAAATAGTTTTAAACATATGAACGAAAGGAACCACAGACAGATGTGCCTCATCAACTAAGAAATGAAACAAAATGAATGGCACATCCATGTAGGCTGTGCATTCTTATGGCAGTTGAACAATGAATCAAATTTAACGTTCTTTTATTGCGAACAAGGGAGAAAATTCTTATAGAACTTGAAGTCTTTGAATCAGAGGGAATACGAGAAGAGCAGTAAAATTTATTTAGTTGTTCTTTTTACTGGAACATTCTTGCTATGTTTGTTCATGTTATGGATGTCTGATTGGGTCATTGGTTGTTGGGATGCCAATTTGTACTTTATTCCGTTCCTCATGATCCTTTTAACTTCAGGTGTGCTACTACGGGCAACATTATCATTGCTTCGCCTATAGTCACGATCACAGTCAGTGGATTATGTATGATGACAAGACTGTCAAGGTACTTCTTCATTCATGTCTGGCCATTGTTTTATCTGCTATCGTGTCTTACAATTATTCTTTCTATTAGGTAATTGGTAGCTGGACTGAGGTTCTTATCATGTGTGAAAAAGGACACTTGCAACCTCAAGTTCTGTTCTTTGAAGCTGGAAACTAGTGTTTAAAGAAGAATTTGAGGAATTATTTCTTGAACCACAGAGTATCAAGTTTACCATGGCTTGACATTTTTGTTGTTTATAGTGATGTTTTGCAACATCGACCCAGTACATCAGCAGTGGTATTGAAAACATTAAATTTTGACACACGAGAGAATGGTGACGTATAATCAAGAGTTTTATGATACAATCAGGCGGTTTTGTAGGAGAAGCTTCATTTGCGGACGGAAGAACCATGTATCAAGAGAGTTTTTTTCGCAGCTTGACGAATCAAATAACAGAGGAGCTTGAAGGGTGCTTTTTGGCACCCTTGGATCTGAGAATTTTTGTCAGAGTAATTGGGGTTTGTGTCCATGGAACTCTCTCTCTCTCTCTCTCTCTCACACACACACTCTCTCTCTCTGATCTTACCTGGAGGGTGACTTGGTATAGAAAAAACAGTAATTGCTTGGAGCGAATGCATTGAAGGAGCGTATAGTGGCAAATACTGTCCAGTTGTAGGCAGAAACATATGCTGTGAAGGTTGAAAGGGGGGAATTTTGTTAATTAGGTTCATACTTTAAGAAAATATAACCCCCCCTATGAAGAGTTTTTGTATAGATCACATCAGGGTCTTCATCTCTAAATCTGCAGATTATGGTTATTGTTTATGACTACTCGCATGCTATATAATCTGATGGGGGAAAAAACGTGCCTTTCCTACTCTCACTCACTGAATTCATACGATTCTGCAGTATTTCTCTCGATTCTCTCTTTTTTTTATGGAAATTCTACTGCACTGGGAATTTAGCAACTTACTAGTCTGGTCTCTGTTATTTTCTTTTTGTCTTGATTGTCTTTTGGGGTTATTTTTAAAATCACGTACCCTAAATGTTATTCAGTGAAAATCACATGTGGGAATTAGATAAAATATTGTAAGTTCATTACATTGACAAGGCTTAGATGTGAGGGCGGAAGAATGCAAAAAATGCTTGGACCTTTTTAAACCTAGGAAGCATTATTTTTTTATTTTATACAAACTAAGAACTTGGACTGTTATTCTTGAAGGTAATATAGGGGTGTTTGTTTTTGAGGTGTTTAGGAGAAACCAAAAAATGTTATTTGGTTAAATTTTCAACTATGCTTTTAAAATGTGGGATCCGGTTATATTTGTGGTTCAATTGCAAGTTTATAAAAAGCATTCATATATGTTTTCGAAGTTGATTTGAAAGTATAGTTGTTTTTCCACCGATAATTTTTAAGAAAAGAAACAAGAATAGTTGTAGAAAGTGATTAAAATAACTCGAGGCTATCTTTTCATTCAACCTCCCGTTCCTCTTTCTTTTCTTCTTGTGTAATTAGCTATGATCCTCCAAACTTTTTAGCCTTAGTTCTCATATGTCTCAAAAAATACAAATCTGTACACATGAAAAAAATTCAATCCATGAAAACAAGGCCACAATAACTGGAATCCATCCACCAGATTTGCTTGTCTTTAATCTTCTTCAATTTTCATTTCTTCTTGTGTTAATTTTGCTATTTAAAAAATAAAAGAGAATTTTGTGTTTTTTTGGTCATTTTATGTACAACAATAATTCCAACCATGATTTTAACCAACATATTATAACAAGTTTTTTGATCAAACAACAATTCAAACCACAATTTTAACTGAAAATATATTTTGCCTAGCCCAACCAAAAGTAAAAGTGATTTTTTAAAAATTATTTTTTTCAAATCACAACCATTAAAGCTACTATAATATAATTTATTGTGTTTTGACCACAGGTTATGAAAAAACATTGTTAAGATGCAAATTAATATATAAATTAGTTGTTCTCTTTAGTAATTCAACATGCAACAACAATTTCAACAACAGTTTCAAAGAAACACTTATTATTTATTTTTTTAAAGTATTTTCAACCACAATTTTAACTAAATACCTATTTAAATTAAACACACCACAATAAAAAGTGCTTTTTGAAAACCAATTTTTTATTGTTGTTTGGTTAAATTTTCAACCACACTTTTAAAATGTGGAACCCAATTATATTTGTGATTCATCCATAAGTTTACAAGAAGCAGCTCATATATGTTTTTGAAGCTGATTTGAAAGCATATTTGTCTCTCCACCAACAACTTTTGAGAAAACAAAAAAGAATCGTTGTAGAAAGTGACCAAAATAACTCGAGGTTATCTTTCCATTCAACCTTCCTTTTCTCTTTCTTTCATTCTTGAGTAATTAGCTAAGGTTCTCCAAACCTTTTAGTCATGGTTCCTAGAAGTCTCAAAAAAACAAATTTGTACACATAGAAAAAAAAAATCAATCCACGAAAACAAGGCCACAGTAGCTGGGAATCCATCCACCAAATTTGTCTGCCTTCAATCTTCTTCAATTTTCATTTTTTTTTAAAACGGATTATTATTTGTACTATTTGTTAATTTTGTTATTTTAAAAATAAGAGAGAAATTTGTGTTCTTTTTGGTCATTTTATATACAACAACAATTCCAACCATAATTTAATCAACATCTTATAACATGTTTTTGATCAAACAACAATTCAAACCATAATTTTAACTAAAAATATTTTTTGCCTAGCCCAACCATAAATAAAAATGATTTTTTTTCAAATTACAACTATAAAAGCTACTATAATATAATTTATTATGTTTTGACCACAGGTTATGAAAAAACATTGTTAACATGCAAATTAATATATAAATTAGTTGTTCTGTTTAGTAATTGAACATGCAATGACAACTTTAACCATAGTTTTAAACAAAAACTTATTATTTGCTCTTTTTTAGAAGTATTTTCAACCACAATTTTAACTAAATACCTATTTAAATCAAACACACTACAATAAAAAATGCTTTTTAAAAATAATTTTTTTCAAATCACGACCACAAAAATAAAAACACTCATCATCTCAAAGTTTGCAACTGCACCTTTTTTATTTTTTCTACACCACTAAAGGATTTTCTAAGAATCTCCTATGTCTCTTTTAAAGTTTTTGCTAGAGTCACTTCAACAAGCCCTTGATAAATTGTAAACAAGGCTTTGTTATCTCACTTCTTAAATTCTTCAAAAATCATTTTTTTTTTCGCATTACTCAATATGCCTTTGCTTTTGTTGATTTTGGTTTAATATGTATCTATCTTCAATTAGTTCCCATAAATCTAAAGAACCTTAACTCCTATACACCATATGTTAGAATTTTATTATGTGAGATAAGAAATTTGAGATTGAAATTGGTTGTTATTGTTGCTGAAAGCTATTACTTATCATAGTTTTGATACCAAATTTGTTAGAGTTTTGTACAAAGAAAAAGGCATAACACTTTAAACATAATCTCTTTGAACTCTTGTTTATTAATAGTTTACATAAACAATACATATTACATAGTATTTATAGGTTTAATAAAAAAATCTAGTGGTGACTCTTACAAATCTCAAAGGACTGAACTAAACACTCTCTTCCTCATTATTCAAGAATTATGTGGCACCACCATAAACAAGATTTTTATACAGTAAAATCTAGTTGTTGGGTGTTGCCTTATGTCTTTGAGCGGACTAATTATCCTGTTGTTAGCTATGCTGTGAGAGTTAGCACTTAGAAACCATCTTGAAGATGAAGGTGCACCTAAATTTAAGTTGTTCATTTGGAGAGCAATAAGAAATTTGTTACCATGTCAAACTAATTTGCTCAACAATAAAATGTGTCAGGTAAGCAATATCAAGGTAGGAACTCGTGCATGCGTGCTATTCTTTCATCCTCATGCTAATGATGCTTGGTTCACCTCCAATGTGGGTTATGTATCCCAAAGGGTTGGTTTCAGTAGCATTGGTAATCGGTGGGAATGAATGCTTAATAGTTGGGTGGCCTAGTGTGATGACATCATACCCTTAAAATTGCTTGTTTGCTGGAAGAGTGGAAGGTTAGGAATGAGTATCTGTTTAAGGTCAAGGTGACATTGCCCCAAAAGACAATGAAGTATGCCAAAAGGGCAGTCACTGTGTTGGAAGAAATTCCAAACTTGTTATGTCATCATACTTCTATAATTACGCATCTCACATATAGAACGTCGAGATGAGTTCTGTCTAATTATGATACTCTTAAGATAAACTTTGAAGGGAATTATTTGATGTCGTCTTCGTTGCCACCTGCCAATGCCACTCTAACACCCTCCTCCACATACACGTTATGAGTATATATATTTCGTCTAAATATATTTTTCAATAAAACAATCACATACAAATTTGCAATACATTAATATAATAGAAAAATTTAAAAGAGTAAAACATCACAATCTTATATTTAAAATGAAAAGATGAAAATTATTGTCATTAATAAAGCTTTATCATAATAACATAATAATCCTCATAATTCAACAAATATGTTTATTACAATCTTCCAAGAAAGTAACATGAATAATATAAAATATCAAAACCCTACAGCTAATTGGAAACTATTAAAAGTCCTACAACTAAATAATATATGATATAATCCTATAGCTAAAATAGTTTATCACGCCAGTCTACCTTTGAGGAGCACATGAAGAACTTGTTAAAATTAAGCATACTAAGAATTTAGAATAAAATTATATTATCACATTACAACAGTAACAATTCAAACATATATCAGCATTTGTTTTCACAAATTTCCATTGATTTCTTTGTTATAGTTCTTTAACATCAACATTTCCCCTACCATTGATTAGTAGTAATAATTCATCAATCAAACATTTTATTCCAATAATAGCCTATAAGCCCCAACCCTAAGCTAACTTTTTTTTTTTTTTAATGTAACATTAGATTCAAAATGTTATTTTTCACACAAGAAATATCCAAAGGTAACTTAACATTAAAGGTCATCGTACCCAACCCTTCATAAACCTTCTTTAGAGGTTCATTAATATAAACAACAACCAATCGTTTGTTTTAATTGGTTTTCGTGTATAAGGTGTATGTCTAACACCTTTCTAATCTTCGTTCATGCGGCTAACTATAAATTTTGCACTACCTTCACACTCGTGGCCTGTATATTATTTTTTATGATTAAGTCTTCATTTTCTCATGGTTGACTTAATGTTAACAACTTTAGGGCCCCACTCATATGGCCGACTCTTATACATAAAAATGCATCTATCTTACCCTCTAAGGGACTTTGACCTCAACCCCACATATGTGGCCGACTATAATACATACAACCTATATGTACTTGTTTTTTGCAATTCAAATTTATTTAGCTAATCCCCACTCAAAGGGTTAGTTTCTCATTCAACAATTCAAGCATTTTATGAATGACAACTTATCAATCTAAGCCTCACTCATGTGGCCAGCTTAATGCACACAACACTTATCTAAACTAATATCCACATCGAGATTTCATGAATCTTTATCATTCCACAATATTTATGTATGAATCAATAATCAAAATATTAAGAATAATGACTTACATAAATTTTTTAAATTAAAAGAGTTGAGGTGACAAGTACCAACATATTTCTTTCACTAGTCCTGTCCTGCTTGCCTGAGTTCCCGCAACCGATGCCTCTCTTGCATCACACCAAGCCATACATCACATTCAGTCTTTAAAATATTAAAAATGTGTTTCTCAATATTCTTTAAATAATTTAAGTACTTGTTACTCATGAATACATATACCCCTATATCATCTCACATAACTTTCCAACTCTTAATGTTCCATACAAGAAACGCTATAATACAAGCTAATTTTATGCATACAAACATATTACATTTTATTTTTCACATAATAATCACCTATATTCTTTAAACAACCCAAAAGATGCAAAGAAAAACTAAGAAAAAACCAAAACACAAAATCAGGCTACCACAAAATAGTAACTAAAATGGTCTCATCGTTTTGAGAAACAGTCTGATTATTTCTTGAATCGTTCTCACCATTTCTCAAAACAGCTAGCTTGATTTGGCTTTTGGAAAATTTCCTTCTTCTCTTTCTCTCTAGCCGAACCTTCATCTCTAAAATCTTGAGTTTTTCTTTTCTTTCAAGATCAACTCATACTCATGCAAATTTCATATTTAAAACTCCAAATGATGGATTCTTTAAGGACATATTCAATTACTACAAACCCTCTTCCCCCCCCTCCCCACAAAATTCATGGAGATCGAAATCCCCATCTACATCACCAAAGGTTTTCTTTTTCAATCTTTCACCAAATTATACTTAATTCAATTCCCTATTCATAAAACTTTATCATGAATCATAATTTTTTCCTAAATTTATTCAAAACCCTAGAATTTAGGAATTCAAAAAACTCGATCTTTCATCAAGATTTCATACAAATAAAAACATATAACTCATCAAAGATGTTCCCTTATCATTAAACATGCATAAATTTCAAAAAAAATACACACAAAAAATCCTTGTCTTGACCGAACCTATCTCCCTAGGGTGTGGTTTTTTTTTTTTTCTTTCAACAAATCAATCCTTCACAACCAAACCTTATACTTATGTAATCTAGATATATTTTCATAGTAATGGAGCAATAGACTTTGACAATGGGTTATCTAATTTCAGAGGTGATAGAAGGTGACTGAAATGAAGAGGAAGATGTTAATAATTGAAAGGAAGATGTTGAGTGATGCACATTGTTTAAAAGGGGAAAAGAAAGAAGACAGATATGAGTGAGATGGAGAATCTCCAAAAATACTAGAGTGTGCTTTATCATTAATTCAACATGCATTTTGTTGAAACATAATGCAATATATATAACAGTCTTTCCATTCTTTAACATTCTAGCATTTTTTTTTTAATTAACACGTGGCTTGTATCAGTTAATTAACAAGTGAAATTGAAACGCACAACATTAGTTGTAACTGCAATGTACCAAACGCACCATATCATCTCATTGATTCCTTAATTTGAATTTTCCTCTTAAAAATCCACTTATAAGTTCCCTCCTTGCAACAAGTAAACCCAATTTCCCCTAAATTTTCTTCAAGAAACCTAATTTCAATATTTGAGGATTTTTTTTTATTTTCTTCAATTATTTATGTTTTTCATCATATCATTTTTCTAATTCAAGTTCTTCAAGAAAATCATGCTCGCATATTAGGCATCCACTTACATATGTTTTATTAGTCAGAATGCTAATGCAGCAGCAAATTCGTTAGCTAGAGTAGTTAGGATTTCGAATTGTTCAATCTATCCGATTTGATCTCTCAGTGAAATCTGTTGTTCAAACAAAGTGATAGAATAAATTACAAAAAGTTTTAAAAGATAATACTGATTATCAATTTAATTTTATTATTAGATATGTGACTTAATTAAGGAGAAAGTGTCCAAAATAAAGAGTGCTAGGGTGGATTCTGTCTTTAACGTTCTCCTTAATTAATTACAAGTTTTTCATGTAAGTTTACGTGTAATCCATAAATTTAATCCACAGGTCCAAGTGAGTGGATCCAAAGACGAAGCTGAAGCTCGAATTGGTATAGCAGCGTTGGACAGGCCAAGGGGATCATGACCCAGAGAGGATTTCTCACCTGGTGAAGCAGTTTCTCTCAAGTCCGAACCTGCAGGCATGCAGAAATTTACAAGCCACGTAAACAGTACAAGATGAAGTGTAGAGGTGACCATTCCATGTATATATAGTAGCTAGAATGGCAACAGTTGTCCCTACCACTGACAATTACTTGAAATCGAAGAAAGAAATTAACAAATAACACCGCCATAATCGCTCTCTTTGATCTTCTCTTTTTACTTAGTCTCTTCACATCCAGCAAATCCGCTCGTACAAGACTTGTTCAGCATGAAAATGTTACTTTTTACCCATTTCAGTTTAAACAGCAACTACAACAATCACACGTCTCTCTTTCTCTATCTCTCCCCAACCATTATTAATAATTTCCTTAATTTACATCTTCTCTCATTAATCACTCTACCATCTTCTTTGATGTTAACAACATGACTCTCAAGGGAGGCACCAGCCAAGCTTGTGCTTCGTGCAAGTATCAAAGGAGAAAGTGCTCCTCTGAGTGTCCTCTAGCACCTTACTTCCCATCTGAACAACCAAAGATGTTCCAAAATGCTCATAAGTTGTTTGGCGTACGCAAGATTCTCAGGATACTTGAGAATCTTGATTATCTCCAGAAGGAGGAAGCAATGCGTTCTATCATTTACCAATCCAATATTCGTGACAGGTTTCCTGTTCATGGCTGTTTGGGCATCATCTGTCAACTGCATTTCCAGATTCGGCAGGTGGAAGAAGAGCTCCGTGCTGTCTACGCACACCTTGAGATGTACAGGCAGCATCACCACCATCAGATTGCAGCTTTGACAGAGGATGTTCCCTCGCAATTAGAATTAGGAATGGCACTTCCTCAGCCTTGCTTGGCACAACAGTACTCCTACTCTATTAGCAGTAATATTGGTTACAGCTCTGGTTACTTGGATTCTACTGATAATGTTGGGAATCAGCTTTGGAGTCAACATCCTTATGCTACTAACAATAACACCAATTACATGCCAATTATTCAGTCTCAGCTAGTTGCTTCTCAGCCACTATCTACCCAACAAGAAATTGTTCAAGATTATGATGAGATGCATTCATTTTTTGATACTATTGACGATAGGCAATCATATATAGAAACTAAAGAACCCTATGAGTCCAGGTATGCTTTCCTTTTTCGATACTGTTGATGATAGGCAATCATAATTCTAAGAGATATTTGTTTAAAATGTGTAAAATGTATGGAAAAAATGTGCTAAAAGCTCTTCATCTTACATTTCCTAGCTTAATTTCATACTGGTTCCATGTATGTTAATTTAAGATGCAAATTTTATGATGTATGCATGCAGCTCAGAAGAATCGTTGAAGGACACTACACAATCCATGGAGCATGTTGCGGAGAATGAATTGAAGAGTGCTGCTGCATGTTTCAGTCTTACCAGTGTCAACTGAGTAGGAACTAGATAGCATTTTATTTCAGTTATATTACAATTTTTTCCCCTGTAATGATTCCATAGAGTAAATTCCACAATTTTGAGGTTCTACTTTCTTTTTTTTTATTATTTACGAGTCTGAGCATCCATAGTTTGATTTTATTTTCGAAAATTATATTCCCTTAATTTGTTTGATTTCAGCGACAGAATCCATAATCTCTTTCAGTGAATCATTATATATTATGAAGGTAAACGTTCTCCTATTTGATTACTAGTATGAATTTATTCTTCTTATAGTGACACCTATGAATTGTTGAAGCACCAAGGGATTACTATTTCTCTGATCAAAATATGAAGACACTATGCACATCACTGCTGTCTATAGCAGCGGAACCGCTGATGTTTCAATGACTGAGTTTTCCAGGTCTTTGAGTAGGTTGTTGTGGTTGCAGGGCAAGTGCATGGCCAGTTCGAGAATTCAGGATTATGGTAGATGGATAATAAAGTGGTCGCTTTGATTGAAGATGTTATGGTGTAAAGTTCCATGAAACAGATTCAAAAAGTCGAGCAAAAGCAAACTTAATTAGTTGTTCATCAAATGGGGAGTAGGAACAGGATGAGAAAATACTATGGATGGGATGGGCATTTGCGATATAGCCAATGAAAACGAGCAGCTCCTTTCTTCTCGCAGTCATCACAGAGTATAACCTGCAATCGCTATCACAATCCATCAAAGTGAATCTTTCATAACATTGAGCAAGAACAGTGGGGGAAAGAGCACTATAAACCTGAGTTTGTCCAGAATATTCATCTGGGATTTTCTCTTCAGCCAATAATGCGTCCAACATCTGAAAGCACACCTGAAAGATATTCCAACAATTTAGCCAAGAAACAAGGAAAGACGTTCTTTACTACATGTTTTGAGATCATGTTCCATGTAAAAGGAAGATCAAAATGCGGATAGATCCAAACTTTTAGTAACTTTGGGGAGATGTGTTATGAGAATTATGATGGCATTACCTTACAATCTAAGTCTACAATTATGACACAGTACTGCAATGAAATTCTGATAGACTCTGAAATCTAGCAACTGTAAACCACAGTCACAGCATATATTTGTCTCTTGTTGGGTCTTTCTTCTGTTCCCTCTCATCCATTTTAACATCTTCACCTCAGCTACACTTAGAAAGATGCAGCATATTTGAATTGGGACCACTACAAATAGGACTAAGTTTCCTATGTGTGAGACTTTCATGTTTTTTTGCACCTATATCAGCACAAATATTCTATTTTGTTGGACAGCATTTGACAAACGAAAATTTGAGTTTGGCGTTTCTTTGGTATTGGCGTACATAGGAGTTCCTAGGTTGATTGGATTGCTTTGTTTCGCCTTGGTTAATGATCAAGTTTTTACCCTTGAATTGTTCTTAGAGCTTTACTAAACCCTCGCTGACCTTATGAATGCAAGGACGGATTAATCCGAATCTGTCACCCCTAGTGACTAATAGTTTTCTTTAAATTTTTCTGACATGCACACACATTTTGAAGTAGCAAAATTTCAAATTTTAAAACCATGAAAAGACCCTGGTCAGCAGAATTACCTTTTCTTTCAAGAATAGGTTTTTTTTTTTTTTTT
>Ga0325404_1004109_pt1 | contig 15502 bp, 11 predicted proteins | sample PopdelMetagenome_18_FD_205664 | JGI IMG/M metagenome (GOLD analysis project Ga0325404, IMG submission 205664) | Populus deltoides microbial communities from Bellville, Georgia, United States - Xylem-Control-R1 | ecosystem: Host-associated > Plants > Phyllosphere > Stem > Wood/Secondary xylem... | reverse complement strand
TATGCTCACGTTCTTCATAAATAAAAACAGCAAAACAGAGAAAGTCTCCACTCACATCTACAGTTTTCTTCTGGGGTCACTTGTGACCTGAAAACAGGGCAAGTCACTGGACTGGACCTCTCTTGCAGCATGCTTTATGGCACCCTCCATCCCAATAGCACCCTCTTCTCCCTGCATCATCTTCAAAAGCTCGACCTCTCTGACAATCATTTCAATAGCTCCCATATTTCTTCTCGATTTGGCCAGTTCTCCAACCTGACACATCTTAACCTAAACTACTCAGTCTTTGTAGGTCAAGTTCCGTTGGAAATCTCTCAGCTCTCCAAATTAGTTAACAGAGATTCTATAGATTCTAAACATATGAATTCAATTTTTTTAAAATTTTAAAACACAAAAGTTTTTTAAAATAACGATTTTAAAGAAATGACTCTTTAGGCCTCCACTTCAGTAAAATAACAAAGTTCAAGGACTATAAATATTCATTGAACCACATTAAGGTAAAAGGTTTACAATTTTCATCATTTAATACATATATATTTTTTAAATTATTTATTTACATAATCTCATAGTTAAATTATTTTTTTATATAAAATAGAAAAAGGAAAAAGGAAGAGCACAAACTGTATCTATTAGCACATATTCATTGCTATTTTCTAAGCTATGAAATGCTTCTTCTTCTTCTGGGAAACACATAAATTTCTTAACCCTTTAAGTACACAGTCACCTGTTCTTGTTAATAATAGCAATAATAATCTATCAGTACATGCGAAGGGGGGTCCAATTAGTATTAAGTTTATAAGCCAGCAAGGAATAATAGCAGGGTAGATGTCCCCGAGAACAGCTGCCATCAGACGAGCTGCAAAGGAAGTTCTAATTAGAGCATGAACTGTATCAGTTAGCACAAAGACTTGCTGAAAAAATGTCAATTTTGGAAATTAGTACTGCCGTGTTTCCAACGCTCACAGCTCTCCTTGTGTGGAAATATTTGCAAGCGAACCTTCAGTTCCATATTCAGCACCACATGAAGAGGCCAATGACAGATCACAAAATGCAGATTGGTTCTCCCTTGTTGATGCTAAAAGAGAAAAACCTTTTAGGACGACCAATCCCACAGTATCTTGAGGGCAAGAACCTTCAAACTCCATTAATTCTTCATTGTTTGTCAGTTTTCTAGTAACTGTTCAATAAAGCAATTGCCAGAACGTGTTGACTGTAGATTGGATTGAAGTGGACATAAGAAGGTGAGGATGACTATTTAACTACGAGCGTAAATTATTAAGAAGTTTTCTTCCTATATATTGAGGCTTGAATTTATTGGAAATTATATTTTAGCGGGCAAAGCAATCTTCGTATAAATTTCATTGATAAATACAATTTGGAAAAACATCTCTGAACATTCAAATGAAGCTGTCACGATTTTTAATATTTTTTTGTATCTTGCTATAAATATTTCATGTAAAATTCGGCATTCATAATTATCTACCTTATTTATTAGCACTTGTGGTAGTGAATTAAGGGACCTCTCCTCGTGTGGAAATATTCGCTGAATGAAATTATTGGTTGCTTAATCTTGCTGTACAACTGTGAAATGGATTGGACATAATTAAGAAGGTGAAGATGACTTTGTTTATCAATTTTTTATTTCAATTATGTATACATAATCCCATAGTTTAAATTATTTTTTATTTAAAATAGATAAGGGAAAAATCAAAGTATATCAATTGAAGGAATGGAAAGAATTTTTGTGTGCTCAGCTTACAAAGTCTTTCTCTCCTTCAATTCAAACAATCGTAATTTTCCATTAGTAGTTCTGCTTTCAACACAAAAGATCATAAGCATATTTTTAAATTTATAATTGATATAAAATCAAAAAATCTAGCATACATACTAATATTAAAATTAAATATATTTAAATTAAAATAAGAATGATATTTGATTTTTAATGATGAGTCATTTCTCCTTAAAATTTTATAACTCCTTACTATTTTTGTTAATATGTACTTCTAAATAAGGTATTTAAACCAAATATAATGTGACTCAAATATCTCTCAATAAAATAAACAAAAATTCTATATTTAAAAAGAAAATCAAAGCATAAACTATAAATAAAGAGATGAGAAGAGTGTAAGATCTTAAAAAATTCAAGTTAAAAGCGCCCCGAGTTTTGTTTATATGAAAAATGAGTTGAAAATTATAATAATCTGAATTATTTAAAATAAAAAAAGGAAAAATCAAAGTAGAAATTTGTCAAACAACATTTTAATTATTTTGAATAGTAATAGGATTGATTAATTTTAAAAACAATCAGCAACCCCTAAAAAAATATTTAATCTTTTTAGGAAATCAATACTATCGTGTTCCTTTTCTTATTCTCATCAGTCAATGAAGTATTTGTTTGGCACTATAATAGCTTTTGCAATTTAAAATTCTTCAAATAACTATTTTGTTATTTTTAATACTAAAATAATTAATTTAAGAAATATTAGCAACCCCTAAAACACTATTTAATCTAAAAATCAATATTGAGTTTTTTAAGTTTATATTTTTAGTTTTATCCACCAACATTTTGTTATTTTTTTGTCTTTGTTATATATGAATTTTTTCTATTATTTTGAAAGTAACAAAGATTAAATTTTATCTTTGTTGAATCTAGTTTTTTTTAAAATAAAATTTATTTTTTAATTAAATTAAATTAATTTCAGGAAAAAGATTTTGTTCAATTTGGAAAAACATCTCTGAAAATTCAAATTAAGCTGTCACGATTTTTAAACTGTTATACTTTAGGGTCAGGAGAAACGAGATATAAGTGCAAAGTCATTGCTTTGCGTAATTATTACTTTGCCAAGAAACAACAATTCAGTTTGCACAATTTGCGTAATTATTACATATTTACTTACTGTCTGTAAAATATATATATTATTTCCATCGGTTTTTAATTTTTAAATCCTGGAAAAGGTATTATTCATATCATGTTTTTCTGTAGCGTTTGATGCTTCAAATAATTTTTAAACAACTTAAAATGTTTTTAGATTAATTAAAATGGTATTCAAATGATTTTTCTAGAGGCACAGATTGATAAATGATGATTATTTAACATAGACGTAACAGATGCTCAACAATTGTTGTATACTTTCATCTACGTTGGTACTTAAATCTCTACATATACAGCCATATACCTAAGCTGTGAATTAACTACACGTGTAAATTATTAAAAAAAATTCATCCTTTTGAGAATCTTGTGTGTTGTTTTTTTTTTTTAAAAAAAATCAGTGGACAAAGAAAGCTTTCGCAGAAATCCCACTTTCAATAATATCCACGGAATTTATGAGCACTATTAGTTTGTTGGAAAATTATATACAAGAAATAAAGACTTTGGGGCAAAAAAAAACAAAAAAGGAAACAGACCAAATCGTTAGAGGCACAGATTGATTTTTTTTCTTTGCTACGCTAGCAAAATCTTGATTGGTTTGTGTATAAATAGTACCAATGCAAATCTTTATTTCTCATCTTTCGTTCAACACTCCAAATATACTTTCGAATCCTGCAAGGCCAGCCAACATGGGGTTTTCACCACTGTCCCTCTCTCAATTTCTCTCTTCCATTCTGTTTCTCTTCCATTTTCACACAACAATTTCTTCATCAAATTACTCCTCTTCATCTCATTTCTGTGCTCCGGACCAAAGCCTTTCTTTGCTCCAATTCAAAGAGTCCTTTTCCATTAATAGCTCTGCTTCAGGGCGTTGCCAGCATCCCAAGACAGAGTCGTGGAAAGAGGGTACAGACTGCTGCTTGTGGGATGGGGTGACTTGTGACATGAAAACCGGGCAAGTCACTGCACTGGACCTTGCTTGCAGCATGCTTTATGGCACCCTCCATTCCAATAGCACCCTCTTCTCCCTGCATCATCTTCAAAAGCTCGACCTCTCTGACAATGATTTCCAAAGCTCCCATATATCTTCTCAATTTGGCCAGTTCTCCAATCTGACATATCTTAACCTAAATTACTCAGTCTTTGCAGGTCAAGTTCCGTCGGAAATCTCTCATCTCTCCAAATTGGTTTCACTTGATCTCTCTGGAGATGAAAACGACTATCTAAGTCTAGAACCAATTTCTTTTGACAAGCTTGTTCAAAATCTAACCCAGCTTAGAGAACTCGATCTGAGTTCAGTAGACATGTCATTGGTTGCACCCAATTCCTTGATGAATCTGTCGTCTTCTTTGTCATCACTCAAACTCCGTTCCTGTGGATTGCAAGGAAAATTCCCATCCTCAATGAGAAAGTTTAAGCACCTCCAGCAGTTGGATCTTGCAGATAACAATCTTACAGGTCCAATTCCATATGATCTTGAGCAACTCACTGAGTTGGTTTCACTTGCTCTCTCTGGAAACGAAAACGACTATCTAAGTCTAGAACCAATTTCTTTTGACAAGCTTGTTCAAAATCTAACCCAGCTTAGAGAACTCTATCTGAGTTGGGTGAACATGTCATTGGTTGTACCCAATTCCTTGATGAATGTGTCTTCTTCTTTGTCATCACTCGCACTCTACTCCTGTGGATTGCAAGGAAAATTTCCATCCTCAATGAGACAATTTAAGCACCTCCAGCAATTGGATCTTAGATACAACAATTTTACAGGTCCAATTCCATATGATCTTGGGCAACTCACTGAGTTGGTTTCACTTGCTCTCTCTGGAAACGAAAACGACTATCTAAGTCTAGAACCAATTTCTTTTGACAAGCTTGTTCAAAATCTAACCCAGCTTAGAGTACTAGATTTGAGTTGGGTAAACATGTCATTGGTTGTACCCAATTCCTTGATGAATCTGTCTTCTTCTTTGTCATCACTCGCACTCTACTCCTGTGGATTGCAAGGAAAATTCCCATCCTCAATGAGAAAATTTAAGCACCTCCAGCTGTTGGATCTTAGAAAAAACAATCTTACAGGTTCAATTCCAGATGATCTTGGGCAACTCACTGAGTTGGTTTCAATTGATCTCTCTTTCAATGCCTATTTGAGTGTAGAACCAAGTTCTTTTGACAAGATTATTCAAAACCTAACCAAGCTAAGAAATCTCCGTTTGGGTAGTGTAAATATGTCTTTGGTCACACCTAATTCCTTGGCGAATCTGTCCTCATCCTTGTCAGCTCTTGGCCTTTGGGAGTGTAGATTGAAAGGGAAGTTCCCAGGTAACATCTTTCTCCTGCCAAACCTTGAACTGCTTGATTTGTCCAACAACAAGGGCCTCACTGGCTCTTTTCCTTCATCCAATGTGAGCAATGGCCTCCGGTTTTTGGCTCTTACTCTTACGAGAATTTCAGTTTCTTTAGAAAATGACTTCTTCATAAATCTAAAGTTGTTGGGAGTTCTGGTTCTTAGAGAATGTAATATCATAAGGTCAAATCTAACTCTGATTGGTCATCTCACACAACTCACTCGTTTAGACCTCGCAGGTAGTAATTTGAGCGGTCAGATTCCACCATCACTTAAAAATCTTGTGCAACTTCAAATCTTAAATCTTGATTTCTGTAATTTTTCAGGTAGGATTCCAGATTTTTTAGGTAACCTGACCCGCCTTGAAATATTGGGTTTATCTAATAATCAACTTGTAGGACCTATCCCTTCTCAAATAAATACTCTTTCATTGAAGTTGTTTAATTTGGGAAACAACCACTTGCATGGTCCAATCCCAAGTTCAATTTTCAAAAATGAGAACCTGGAAGTCCTTGCTCTTGCATCCAACAATAAATTAACAGGTGAAATTTCTTCTTCTATTTGCAAGCTTAAATTCCTTCTATTCCTTGATTTGTCCAACAACAACTTCAGTGGTTTTATACCACAATGTTTAGGGAACTTTAGCAACTCTCTATCAGTTTTGAATCTTGGCATGAATAATCTTCAAGGCACCATCTTTTCACCATTTTCAAAAGGGAATAACTTGGAATATCTCACCCTAAATGGCAATCAATTGGAAGGGAAAATACCATTGTCTATCATCAACTGTACAATGCTGGAAGTTCTTGATCTTGGCAACAATAAGATTGAGGATACATTTCCCTATTTCCTTGGAATGCTTCCAGAGCTGCATGTTCTTGTCCTAAAGTCCAATAAGCTCCAGGGTTTTGTGAATGGTCCGATTGCTAATAATTCCTTCTCCAAATTAGGGATTTTCGACATCTCCAACAATAATTTGAGTGGACCATTACCAACAGGGTATTTCAATAGTCTTAAAGCAATGATGGTCTATGATCAAAATTTATTTTACATGATGGGAAGAATTAGTTACTTTGAGTATGCCTATTACATAGAAGTGACATGGAAAGGGTTTGATCAATATTTCCGGAAAATCCAAAGCACTCTTAGAATACTTGATTTGTCAAACAACAGTTTCATGGGAGAGATTCCAAAGGAGATCGGAAAGCTTAAAGCACTTCAACAACTCAACCTCTCTCATAATTCCCTTACAGGTGAAATTCAATCATCATTAGGAATGTTTACCGATCTGGAATCATTAGATCTGTCTTCAAATTTTCTTACTGGAAGGATTCCAGTACAGTTGGCAGATCTAACATTTCTTGCAGTCTTAGACCTTTCACATAACCAGCTTGAGGGGCCCATACCCGGGGGAAAGCAGTTCAACACGTTTAATGCAAGCTCATTTGAAGGAAACTTGGGTTTATGTGGATTTCCAATGCCAAAAGAATGCAATAGTGACGAGGCACCACCATCGCAGCCATCAAACTTTCACGATGGAGATGATTCAAAATTCTTTGGAGAAGGATTTGGATGGAAAGCTGTGGCAATAGGGTATGGATGTGGGTTTGTGTTTGGAGTCACAATGGGATACGTTGTGTTTAGGACAAGAAAACCAGCATGGTTTCTGAAAGTGGTTGAAGATCAATGGAATCTGAAGGCAAGAAGAACGAAGAAGAATGCTCGTAGAAATGGTGCAAGAAGAAACTAAACAACGCAGCTAGTAACATGAAGTAAGTTCTACAAGCATTTGACATCTTAAAGTTTTATGCGCAAGAGTTTATGCTATTTTTTCTGTGCTATTTCCTTTGATTAGTCTTTTCTTTCAGTTTCATTAAATAAAAAAATTATTTGTATGTTTCTAAATTGCAGTGAAGTTTCGAATAAACATCCTCGCTACCTTATGAGATACCAAGCAGCGGTGACATGAGAAGAACGCTAGAGTGGCAGATTCAGAGAACTGGATTCCTCTTTCGTACTTCTTCTGTTTTCCTTCATGGTTGTGTTTTATTTTATTTTATTTTCATTAGTTTTATGGTTAGTTTTGATGCAAGGTTTGGGTGTTACATCTATAAAAAAGAAGCAATGCATGCAGCAGTTAATGTTGAATAGAAAATCCAGCTTGATTTTAAGGTTTTTTTTTTTTAACCAGAACATAACCTACTTGATTTTAAGGTCCTAAAAAGACATCATACCATGGACAACTAGATTTTTAAGAGTCAGTTATTTCAGTTTGCTGCAGAGCTTTCATTTCTTTATTTTCTTTTCCTCTGTCATCGTAAACAAACATAACTTTTTATTCTAGTTAGCTAAGTCTTTTTGGCACTAATTTTTATATAAAATCTTGATTATTATATAAAAGAAGATTGTATTTGAGAGTATACTCTTAAAAAATGAAATGTATTGTAGAAAAGGGTGTTTTAGTGATGACATTTTCAAAATAAATTTAATGATGATTGTAACAAGGTTAGGGCATGTAAATTATAATTTTATATAAAATTAGTCCATCTTCAATTATTATCTACCATGGTTTTTGAGAAAAATCATACGTGTAAGGTTTGTGTAGAATCAAAATTAACAAAACCTTCTTTTTAAATAATTAAAAGAAGTAGTGAATTTCTACATTTAATTCACTCGAACATTAATTAATTTTTTAAAAATGGTGTAAACTAAAGGAGGAAAGAAGTACTATATCACCTTTATTGAGAATTGCACGGGTACTCTTATACTTATTTGCTTAGAAACAAAAGAAGACTCTTGAAATGTTTAAAAATTATAAAAATCAACTTAATAAGAAAAAAAGGTAATACGAAGTTATAGATATAGAGAGTATGAAACACATTTTGGTGAATTTTGTTTCCAAAATGAGATAATCCATCAAATTATTACTCCTTATTTAGCTCAATAAAATGACATTAAAAAACATAAAAATCAAACACTTAAAAAAATAATAAATATCATGTTGATAAGTTCAAGAGTATCTTAAAACTTGTGAAAGGAGTCAATTCTGACTACCAATTGTATATTTAATAAAGTACACCCATAAAAAGCTAGAAAAGACACTATATGAATTGTGGAAAGGTAAATGACCTTTGTCGCACCCGACATCGCGGCGGCCCTAAAAATAATTCTTGATATATGGAAAAAGAACAAATTTCTGGTATCTGGTTCTTTTAAGGGAAAAGGTCTTGTTTGAGGAGTCGCCACCTAGTAATATGGTCACTAGGAACCCTAACTAGTCAACAGAGAATCTATGGCTCGGGATTGGTTACTTAAAAGGGAAGATATCATCACTCCTTAAACGTTCTGCCTAAAGCATACTACATTGCTTGTTTTGTCTTAAATTGCTAAATGTTTATTAGTTTATGCTATGATGATTTGTTTATAATATTCCTGACTCTGGTGCCAGTGAATATTCGAGCTCGAATAATTCCAACTCTGGCGTTGGTAAAAATTCATAGCTACGGAAAAAAAATTAGATAAATATTTTTTATTCTCTACTCTAGCGCCAGTGAATAAATAAATAAAAATAAATTTATTTTTACACATGCACATATATTTTTTTTATTTTTCTAGGTAAATAAAATAAAATACAACGAATAAAAATAATATAAATTTAAACCGGTATTTTTATTCCTGACTCTAGCGTCGGTGAATAAACCAATAAATTTACATTATTTTTATTCATGCATACATATTTTTTATTTTTTTATTTTTTATTTTTAGTTTTTTAATTTTTTTATTATTATTATTTTTTGGGCTAGGCCCAGCTCAGCCCACATGGGCTGAGTCCCATCTGGCCCAGCCTGGTCACTGGCCCAAGCCAGTGACCCGGTTGGGAAACATAAAGCACGCGTGAATTAAATCACGTGTGCATGTGCAGGTAAAGGGAGTGAATTAAAATTAAAAGTGGGGGAAGTGAAGCTTACTTACCTGGTTCTGAAAAAAATCGAAAGCAGTAGCAACGATGGTGCTGGTCACGGTGGCCTTCCTCTGCTTAGGTTCTTCCATTCTGCTTTCCTTTGCTGCCTTGCCCACCGCCTTTTCTGCTTTTTTTCCTGCGTTCCTATGTTTTCTCAGTTCTTGAGATGAAGGAATTAAAAAGATAACGATGTCGGTTCTCTCGGGTGATTCTTCATTTTCTGCTTGTTTTTTTTCTTTGTTTTCTTGCTCTGTTTTATTCTGTGTTATGCTTGAATTCTGGGACTAAACCAAAGCTTGGTTTAGTCCTCTGTTTCCTTCCTTTGGTGTTCGTTTTCTCCCCCCTGAGTCTGCTTCATTTCCTCTGCTATGTCTCTGTGCGTTTGGTGTGTTGAGCCTGTTCTCTAGGGAGAGGGGAAATTGGAATCCCCTAAGCTGGAGTTTTGAAGGAGGGCAAGCAATCTCTCCGGCCTGTTTCAGCGTTTCTTCCTTTTCTATTTCTGCTTGTTTATTTCTGGCCCCCCTCTATTCGTGGCTCTCTTTTTTTTTTCCTTTCGTTTCTGTGATCCCCCTCCTTTTCTAGGTTTAATTCTCTGTTTTTACCCCCCTCTGTGTTTTTTTTTCCTGTCTTCGGGTTCTTCCTTTTTCCTCTCCCCTGTGACCTTTCGTTCTCTGGCTTTTATAGCCACAGAACAATTCGTTTCTTCCAACCATTGATTGCAGGTGTAATGGCAGCGATGGCAGCGGCGGGCGTCCGTTGAAGAAGATGAATAGCGTATCCATAGACGGCGCCGTTTTGAAGTTTAATGATTATTTGCGTTTTGGCCCTCAACATTTTAAAAGTTTTGTAATTAAGCTCCTAGCTCAAACTGTAATTGGCCCCCTGCATTTCCGCGCAATTTTCAATGTAGTCCTTGGATTTTAATTTTGCAATTTTTACCCCAAACTTTAATATTTCTTCAATTAAGTCCCTGAATAAGTTAATTTAATTAAATCCAAAGTCCAATTAAGTCTAAAACTTATCAATTCTCCAATTAAACCCTTGATTGGATGAATTAAATTAATTCCAAGCTTAATTAAGTCTCAAAACTTAATCAATTCTCCAATTAAACCCTTGATTGGATTAATTAAATTAATTCCAAGCTCAATTAAGTCTAAAACTTTAATCAATTCTCCAATTAAACCCTTAATTGGATTAATTAAATTAATTCCAAAGTTTAATTGAACCCCAAAACTTCCAATCATATTACCCTTAACCCAAATTTTAATTTATTTTTTATTTATTTCTTTTTACTTGTTTTTTTCATCATTATTATTTTGTTTCATCATTTTTTTAATCCTTTTCGGTAAATAAAATAATAATAATAATTAAAATAAAATGGTCAAAAATTGGGTTATGACAATCTTCTTAAAAATACCTCAAAATGTGGGGGTGTCTTGAAAAGATAGCAATACCTGATTCTAAAAAGTTCAAGATAGGACATAGAATTGTACTGGATTGTGTATTTATCAGATATACTTACAATAATAGTGCATATTAGTTTTTTATACACAAGTTAAGTACTGAGAACATACATTCTAATACTATCATGGAATCAAAGAGCGCTACAATCTTTGAAAATGTGTTTTCATTTGAAGAGCTAGAAGAAAATTATTCACTTAAAAGAATGATAGAAGCTAGTTTAAATAGTCATCATCAATCGAAAAATGATGAAGTTGAGCCTGGGAAGAGTAAAAGGACAAAAACAACCAAAATATTTGAAATTTGAGCAATAACCACTTGAATGGTCCAATCCCAAGTTCAATTTTCAAATAAGAGAGCTTGTTAGTCATCATTTTACACCCAACAGTAAATTGATAGGTGAAATTTCTTTTTCTATTTGCAAGCTGAAATTCCTTCAAGTCCTTGACTTGTCCAACAATAGCTTGAGTGATTCTATTCTGCAATGTTTGGAGAACTTCAATAACACTCTATTAGTTTTACATCTAGGGATGAACAATCTTCAAGGAACTATCTCTTTGACATTTTTAGAGAGGAATGGCTTGGGATATTCCAACCTCAATGGCAATTAATTGGAAGGGGAAATACCATCGTCAATCATCAACTGCATAATATTGGAAGTTCTTGATCTTGGCAACAATAAGATTGAGGATACATTCCCCTATTTCCTAGAAACGCTTTCAAAGTTGCAGGTTCTTGTTCTAAAATTGAATAGACTCCATGGTTTTGTGAAGGGTCTAATAACTTATAACTCCTTCTCCAAGTTATAGATTTTTGACATCTTCAACAATAATTTTAGGGTGTTTTAATAGTCTTGAAGCAATGATGGTCTCTTCAAAATATTTTTTATATGATGGCAAGAGTTTTCTCAAAATATGCCTATATCTTAAAAACAACATGGAAAGAATTGGAAGTTGAGTTTATGAAAATCCAAAGTACTCTTGGAGTACTTGTTTTGTCAAATAACAATTTCATCAGAGAGATTCCAAAATTGATCAAAAAGCTTAACATTTCAACAACTTAGCCTCTCTCACAATTCTCTTACAGGTCATATATATCCAATCATCATTAGGTTACTAGAAGGATTCCTATGCAGTTGGCTAATCAAAGCTCGATGGCTAATCATTTCTTTAGATCCTAAATCTTTTACACAACCAGCTCGAGGGACACATCTAGTGAAAGTAACTCAACACATTTGATCAAAGCACATTTGAAGGAAACTTCGGTTTATGTGGATTTCCACTGCCAAAAGGATGCAATAGTGGCGAGGCACCATCATTGTTGCAATCAAACTTTAATGAAGGAGACCGCTCAACATTGTTTGGAGATGGATTTGGATGGAAAGTTGTGGCAATGGGTTATGGATGTGGGTTTGTATTTGGAGTCACAATGGGTTATATTGTGTTTACAACGAGACAATTTGCATGGTTTATGAGGATGGTTGAAGGTCAATGGAATTTGAAAGGAAGAAGAACAAAAAAGAATTCTCGCAAACAAGGTGCAAGAAGAAACTAAAAAAATTACATTAAATTAAAGTAAGTTTTGCAAGCAATTGACATTTTTCAGGTTTCATATAGAAGAGTTTATGCTTACGCTATCAATTTTACCATTCTATTTCTGTGAGTACAGAACTGTAAGTACTCATGACTATAATTGTATGTTTTCTTATTGCAGTACAAATTAGGCTGTACCTCACGAGATACTAAGTGGAGTTAACATTGGAACAACACTAAGGTGTTAGGTTTAGAATATTTGATGGAGGCAGAAGCTAAAAACAACATCAAACAAATAACATAGAATTTTAATGAATGAAAAGGACTTCACATGTGAACACCAAATTCATAGTTTCATTCTCTCTAAAATAATACCAATAAATTTTATCTCCTTAGAAGATTTACAAAATCTTAAATAGACTAGAAACTCTACCCTAACTAGAAAAAAAAACAAAAATATAAAGGAAAGAAGCATAAAATACGAAATAAATCAAGAAATCCAAAAAAACACGTGGAAAATAACAAACCTATCAAAACCCGGGGGACCTGGGCAAGATTTTCAATACTTAAAGAACTGACAGATTGTGATGTAGGGAAAACAGCCTTTGAAAACTCTTATAAAAATTTCAACTTAATTTAACGATTAGATCAAAAGTTATGGCCCTTTTGAACTATCATTCTGGTTTGACGCGACCAGCTATTAGGTCTAAACTTATCACATTGGTTCATAAATACATATGTTAAGTCATCCATGGAGTTTTTCTAGGGCAAATCCACATCTAGTCATGGCAGATCTATATTTAACTACTCAAAATCGCTTGTTATCACAAGGCCGGGTACATCAATATTTGATTCCTCTTTCACACCACTTCTATTTTTCTTCCTTGTTGGGTTTTAATTTTCTTTTTCAATAGTTTTCAGATTTCATACAAGGTTCATGGAGTGTTCCTTCCATTAAAAAAAAAAACCCAGAACTCTGGCATATTGAAAATAGAGTGTTGTCAGGCTGTGTTTGATTTCACCAGCTTTTGCGTTTGCATTGAAACAAACGCGACAAGGCGTTTGATAACAAACCAAATTGCATTTTGTACAGCGGGCCCCACTAAAAAATTGAATTTAAAATGCAATTTTTGTGCAGCAGTTTTTACATGTTTTTTTAACTGAATTTCGTAAAACCTTATTTGTTTTTGCGTTTCAAAAGCGCTTTTGAACAAAATTGATTTGATTTTATTTTTTTTCTTTGCTTCAAATTGATATATTTTTTGTGTTTTCATATCATTTTTAAGGGATTTAGATTGTACTCATTCCAATTACCAGACTCGAAGAGCCCAGTATTGTTATTTATTGTCACTACCTCCCCGTGTCATGATTGGGTAATTTGCGCGTCTGCTGCCTTCCTTGGATGTGGTAGCTGTTTTTCAGGCTCCCTCTCCGGAATCGAACCCTAATTCTCTGTCACCCGTCATCACCATGGTAGGTGTCACGGGGTAAATTTTCGCTACGCGAATAAACCCGTGCGCAGCCTAGTGCCTCACTAGACTCAGCCTTCCCTTGTCAATCCCACTTGTGTTTGCCTATTAACTAAGCAAGCCGAATACACAAGTAGAATAAGATAATCAAAGTGCACAACAAGCTTTACAGGAACTCTTTCCCAACCTTTATTAATCTCGTACACAAAGGAAACTATACACAAATTCGTATGTGTGCTATGCACAAAGATTGTATGTTACACCATGCTATCTCTAACTAGTGCTCTATATGTTCTTGCATGCCCATACATGCCACCCCCTCAACCAAGGGCTACAACAAGTATTTATAGACAAGCATTTACAAGGCACACCCCATATTCCTACTTTTAAGGAAGTAATGGGACACTATCTCACCCATGAACATAGTGGCCCCATTATCTACCAAGTAGTGGGAAGTTCCCCCCATGATCCCCTATGATCTTAGTGAGTTGAGAGCAACCCCTGGTCAGCCCCCACAATCCCATGATCTTGGATATCTATAATTGCCACTACCCACGTTATGAATGCCCACCTAGCAACCCCATCTGCCTGCCAGCTCTTGCTGCGTCATCTGTTGAGTCACTCACATGCCTTGGACAATCCTTCATCCAAGTTTCAGATCGTGCCAAGTCGAACCAACGACTTGCACAAGCCATTGCACGCTGCTGAATTCACATCTGCGTGCAAGATGCCAATGTTTGCACTGCCGAATTCCGCTACAGCCCCAATTCTCGTCAGCCTATCCTCTTGACGAGTTTTCCTGCCTGGTTTGGACATTCCATCGTCCAGCCCATGTTCGTCAACAATCTGCGCTGCCGATTTATCCCCCTGTTGGCATGGCTGCCAGCACCCCTAGGCACTGTTTTGGACAACCTGTCGAAGTGTGCACGTCGTGCACATTTGACACTGTTACAAACCACCCCCACCAAAAGAACCTGACGCCCTCATCAGACAAATTCGAAGTACCCTTACACCGCATCTGTTCCTCGTCATAATCCATGTTTCTCCCAAGAAACCTCTAGCTTTGCCTACATTCAACAACAATTAAGTCCGCTGAATTTCGTCAACCTGTTTCAAAACCAAGCTGTGACACATTCTGTTTTGGCTCGTTAGTTTTCCACAAATATCAAACACATCATACTCGCAAGCATGTTTTCATGAAATTCAGAAACTAATCACAAGCGTCCACAAGTTGTCCATTCCTCTTTTCACGAAATACATCCACACAAAATCACTTCGAAGAACCACATGATCTCCCATACGAACATCTAGTTCTCCAACCATTCTGCGTGCCCCAAACCTGCAAGTATAAAATTTAAATATTGCTTACTTGGCCGTCGTACAGCAATCAACTCTCCCTACTGAATTCGTCTTAGCCCATGCAAGGCTGCCGTTGTCCATCGCTGCTGAATTCTATGCAGTGTGTTTTTCATTGGCGTATCCTCATGCCTAGAGTTAAACCATGATCTGTCCATCGCTAAAGTTATGAAACTCCCCCTTGTTGGTCCCAACGTGACTGGAGTCCATCTCAGCCACTGTTCAGTCTTCTTCGCCCTGCACTGTCCATCGTGAAGGTCTCTACTGAAGACATCAATTCTGCCTCCCCCAAGGCAGCAAAGCCACAACAAATCTTCGCAAATTCTTCTGGCCATTCGACCAAGTCTTCCTTAACTTTATTGCTGAATTTTGCTTCCACCACCCTAAACATTCCTTCATCAAGATGCACAAAATTCCCTAAGTTCTGCCCCCACAAGGCAGCAAGGCCAGACAACATCCTCACCGATATGCTGGCCCGTGACGACTGAATTCCATCTCAATCGTCAAGCA
>Ga0325404_1004106_pt1 | contig 15506 bp, 18 predicted proteins | sample PopdelMetagenome_18_FD_205664 | JGI IMG/M metagenome (GOLD analysis project Ga0325404, IMG submission 205664) | Populus deltoides microbial communities from Bellville, Georgia, United States - Xylem-Control-R1 | ecosystem: Host-associated > Plants > Phyllosphere > Stem > Wood/Secondary xylem... | reverse complement strand
ATGGGGTTGTCCATCTATGAAAAAGAATACCTGGCTATTCTCATGGCTGTGGAGAGGTGGAGACATTACTTAGAAAAAGAACAATTCGTCATACAAACAAATCATGAAAGCTTGAAGTATCTGTTGGATTAGAAAATTCACACTTCAATTCAGAAGAAAGGCTTGATGAAGCTCTTAGGGTTGCGATATACCATACTATATAGAAAGGGCAGGGAGAACATTGCTGCCGATGCACTATCCAGGAAACATAATAATAGTCATCCTGTCATAGCTATTGGGGAATTAGATGTAATAACTAGTGTACTTCTCGCTTGGTATGAAGAGGTTCATGCGTCCTACATCAAGGATCCCAAGTTATAGACCATTATCATGGGAAAATGATGGGACTCATAGGAAATACTGATTACATTTATGCAGAAGGGGTGTTGAGATACAAAGACAGGATAGTGGTGGGACTGAAGGGGGAACTCAGAACTAAATTGGTAAAATATGTGCATGATTCTTATGTGGGAGGACATGCTGGTATACAAAATACATTTAGAAGGCTGAAGGTTAACTTCTATTGATCAGGAATGAAGGCAGTGGTGAATAGGACAGTGGAAGAATGCGATGTTTGTAAGCAAGCTAAGGTAGAGATAGTAGCTTATCCAGGTTTGTTACAACCATTACCAGTTCCTAATGGAACGTGGGAAGCCATCATCATGAACTTTATAGAAGGACTGCTAAGTTTGGATGGGAAGAATGCTATTATGGTGGTGGTAGATAGGTTTACTAAATACAAGCATTTCATTGCGCTCAGTCATCCCTTTACATCACAAGATATTGCGCAACTATTTCTGGATCATTTCTACAAGTTCCATGGGCTACCAGCTATTATTATCACAGACAGGGACAAGATTTTCACCAGTATTTTTTGGAAGGAATTATTCAAAAAGTTGGGAGTTCAGGTGTTAATGAGCATGACTTATCATCCGTAGATGGATGGGCAAACTGAGAGGGTGAACCACTGTTTAGAAACATATCTTCGATGCATGACTATGCATCAACCGAAATGCTAGTTTCATTGGTTATCGCTGGCACAATGGTGGTATAATTCCAATTATCCTTCAACCTTGGGCATAAGTCCTTTTCAAGCCCTCTATGGTTATGTTTCTCTGTAGAGGGAGTGGATTACTCAGAAATCGACTCCAGTGGCTGCAGTGGAAGATGTGCTACAAAGAAGGGCTAACATGGATCTTACATTGAAGAAGCAGCTCGAAACAACAAGGCACAGGATAAAGCAAATGGCTGATAAGAATAGGTCAGAGAGGGAGTTTTTGGTAGGGGATTTGGTTTTTCTTAAGCTTCAACCTTATAGACAAAACACTGTTGCATTACGAAAGAACCTTAAACTTAACCCTTGATATTATGGACCTTATCCAATCATTCAAAGAATTGGAATGGTGGCTTATGAGTTGAGGCTGCCGGAAGGGAGCTTGGTACATCAGTGTGCTATGTATCATTACTCAAGAAAAAGATTGGTGACGCAATAGTCATTTATTCCAAGTTACCAATGGCAGACAAGGAGGGATGGATGCAGATTGTACCCATAGCTATATTGGATAGGAAGATGATGAAGAAGGACAATCGGGCAGTAATTGTCAGGTTAATTCAATGGTCCAACCTCTACCCAGAAGATGCCATATGGGAAGACCTTGAAGATCTCCAAAAACAATTTCCAGAATGTATCACACCACTCTTGGCAGACACTAATTAGCATTCATGGGACAAGAATGCATTCAAGGAGGGAGTATTATTACAATTGGATTGTTACAGCTAGACTTATAGAAATTGGGGTCATTATTAAGTAGTTGCAAGGGTGTTTGTTGTGGAACTCGTGTAAGGTTGTTAGAGTCAGTTAGGAGTTAGTTGACTATGAGAATAAATGTGTAGTGCATGGGAGGGGGATTATAAAAGGGTAGCAGAGTTTTCGTATTAACCACACAAAGTAATAACAAAATATTTCTCTCTTACCTCTCTGCTCTTCTTTGTTTCTCTCTATTTTTTCATTCTTGTTAAGCTGAGCTTAACAAGATTACTTGAAAACAAAGACACAGAGGAACAACATAACATTGCAAAAGCTATCCTAGTTCCAGGTTTTACAGTATGTCCTGTGAAAATAAAAAAAATTGAATGGATGCGAGCTCTATACTCGGGAGAGTTTTGAGAACCATCATAATTTAGGGTTAATATCTGTTAAGGCCTGATAAATTTATAGCTAATTGTTTCAAAATGTTCCAAAAGTAGAATAAGGAGAAGTGCTGGCATGGGTGATTTTTAGATTGTTTTTCCTGTTAAGAAACCAGATATGATCCTCTTGTATGCATGGTGGTAGCTGTGGCTTCCTACATTAAATCAAGCATTGGTGGCTGTTAATCATGATTATGCCCTACTTTCTGTTAAATGCCTTCTGCTAATTGGATGCATTAGATGATAAATATTTAGTCGTTGGCTGGTAAGTCTAGCATCCAGCTTTGCCCTAAATTTTCAACATAAAAATGATGCAAACTTTAAATGGTAAACTTGGTTCTTGTTTTTCTATGTTTTAGAAAATTATACATCTTCTTCAAATATAATAAACAATAATCATTTCTAAAATTAAATAATATTTTTCAAAACAAATGTAATAGTAGTTGCTAAAAAATTGGCAAGGTTTTACTATATTGATCACAAAGCACACAACTTTTCAGCAACTAGTGTGTTTTTTTTCTTTGTTAAATTTAAATTTATTGATTTATATTTTTGTGTGCCTTTATGCACGGTATTTTCATTAATTTTTTTATAAAAAAAATTATTATGTTGATCATATACATTATATCCTTGCTGATTTGTTGAATTTAAATCAACTATTTCATGTTTTGTGTGCTCTTCATTTATGACATTTTCATGTTATTTTTTTTTTGTAATATTCTATCATATTGATGACATTGAAAATAAAATAATTCATATAAACTTATATATATATATATATATATATATATATATATAAAAGAGAAATGAGAGCCTCGGATGTTAGAACAGTAAAAACTACAATTCTCACTTTCACGATTGCTATTTTGGTATAAAAATGAGAGGAAAAGATTGCCAATTTGTTGTTTACTATTAAAATGCCCATTCATCCGACAAAAATTGACCACAAGATTGACTTGTTCCCATGTAAAAAAAGGGCAAAAAAACGATCATCTGTTTGGGAGATCTGATTCCGTGGATCAAGCAATGGTGCAGATGGTCCGCTACATGACCTCCAACCCAGATTGTGCATTGCCTTGGCCATTCAAGTGTGGCAATGCCCATGAAAGGTATCGTCACGGTAAAATTCCAGCTAATCCGACCACTGTACCACAAAAACTGACCACAATACAACCGTACATGTCGCCCTCTTCCAGCGCACTAGACACCAAATCACCGATTGCCGAAGGGCATCAAGCACGCCAAAAATGCAACATGATAAAGCAAGTTCATGTGATACACAATATAGATAATTATGAGATGTTTACTATGATTGTGGTATCTTCAATGATGTTTACAGGCTATGTTGGTATGCTTTAATGGTGGCACCCAGAGTATAAAAACCTTCACTGCTCTGGCCCCCAACTTGTGTTTGTTTAGGTGCATCGAGGGTGGTGCACCTCATTAACAAACACTCTCTTCCAAACCTTTAGTTCCGCCTCCCTACCTCCTGTAATCTCCGCAGAAAGATAGCAAACAGCTTTCAAATGTTGGCTGCCATGCCAGGAGTAAAGTGACCATAATCACAAACTCATAACCAATGGATGCTCGAAACATTTTTAATGAAATTAAAGCCCACCACAGGGACCACATTTTGAAGAGGTAGAAATATTTTCCTTAGCATGGCATAGGTCGCAGAAATCAACTTCTTCTAGCATGTACAGGTTGGTAGAGAATAGCATCTTAGAGATTATATGCTAACACATTTGTGCTCATAAAACTACCACCACATGGATTCAAAATGAGCAAATGGATAAAGAAAGATATCTATTTGCGGCGCAACAACATCAGGCACTTCTACTTCCACAGAAAGGGCACCGAAATACCACTCTGATAGGTAATATATATCATCTACACATGTAAAGGATAGATTGAAACTTTGAAAGACCCAAATTAAATGGAAAAGATTATGAACGAAAGCCAAATAAAAAGCAAGGAAAAAAAAACACTAAACAGGAAAAGCATATGGTTAGTTGAAGAACAAGAGCCTCCTTTCACTCATATTCTGTCCCTAAGAACAACTCAAAACACCAACACACAGGTACAAATGGCACAGGTATTCAAAAACGGTGAAGATGCACGAACATAAAAAGGAAATGAATACAAAAAGGTAGGGAAAGAAGGAAGAAGAGACCATTAAAGAGCCACATAACAACTTGCAATTGATTTGAATGCAACCAAACAGTACTAAAGATACTTGCCGCCTTTTGCAATATCTTTTTTTATTTCTCGTTGAATCCATTTCACAAGAAGCCACTGCAACATGAAAATAAAATAAAATTAACACGAATGAAATTGATTATATGAACTGGTTCTACCACAAAAGAATACAGGAGTTAGATCACATGATAAGTTTTTACCTGAATCCCTAAAATAAGAGGAATAAATATCTTTCCCCTGTCATTTGACTCAGACCCATTAACCAACTTCTCATCAACTACAAGAGCTTTCTTCCCATTTGTTGCAACCAAAATGATCTCTTTTACCAGGCTTGGAATCCAAGCATCCCCGTTGGGGAGAATCTGCAACTCAAAATTAAGCAATTCACAATAAACCACTTGAACAAATGAATAAATTGTCACAAACTCAGAGAATAATGAGTGAACCTTTTCATCATTCTCATTTTTGTTGCATCTCCCACTGTTCTCAACCAAACCAACTCGAATAGCAGAATCCTAGAAGCATCAAAAGCAAGTGAATGATTGATTATGTGAACAATCACACTAAAATAGAACCCCCAAAAATAAATAAACAAATTCTCATATTCTATTTTCACATGTTCCATAGAGATTGATCTTCAAATGCAATTACAGGCTATCAATTATCTCATGAACTGGAAAATTAATTTATTTCCCATTAATGCCTCCTCCAAAACTATAACAAAGATAATTCTCAGAAAGGAAAATAAAAATGAAGATGGGTCTCCATTTTATCAATGAAGTTGATTTCCAAACGCAATTACAGGACATTAAATGTCCCATGAAGAATGCAGTTCACTCATGAACCACAAAACTAGTTTCATTTTGGTAACACCCTCTTCAACTCCAAATTAATAAGTGCTTAGACACTGGATTGAGTATATCTCAATCCCATGCATCCAACACTGTAATATACAACTTTTGAAGTAAAAACGTTCTCTCAATCAATTCACATAATTCCGAAAATAGAGATCATACAACAACACAATATTTCAAGCATTAGTTATAGCTTGAGTAGCACCACCTTTTCAAAGACGTTGTAAATAACCCTCATTTATAGACTTCAGATCCAGGATGAAGAAATTATTTGGAAAGGGAGAGTTTACTTTTTCCACAGATAATGACATGCTTTCAAGCCATCAATTGGCATGAATAAAGGTGAGAAGTTACTCCAGCTTATCTAATTTTCTAATCAGATTTGCTTATTTTTCCTCTCTTGGAGTAAAATCATGCATAATCACTTCTTTCCCAATACAAATCTATAAGCAAACATAAAGTACTAGAAATGGTGCCCTAAAATCTTGCCGAAACTCCACCATAACTCTTGAAATGTCATTTTTCATACTTGAGAATATTTGACAATCCAAAAGATAAAACATTGCAAAGCAAAAAAATAAATAAAATAAATTCTCCCTTAGGATATCCTTGATAATACTTTAAAAGGATGCAGAGGAACTCCACAGAAAATTTGGATGAAATTAAAGAAGACAAAGCAGGAAAAAAAGAAAAAGAGTCCAGAATCATTTGTGCATTAAAGGAAACAAGTAGAAATTTCATGGTGTCCCTTGGTTTGTGAGATACAAGAAACTGGGATGATTGCTAAGTGTTTTCCAACTGACTTCAACAGTGATAATGCAGACAAAGGGGGAAAGGGCTCGGTTAACCGCATCACATAAGCCACCATCACGCAACTCTTCTTCCCACCACTCTTGAACTTGATATTCATGAGGTTCTCAATTTCCTTAGGAACCTCATCTCTTCCTCTGCTTTGAAGCACCAGAAAAAATCAATTCTGAACTCTCCATAATTTCCTCAAGCTCCTAAATCAAATCGCCTTGTATACCAGCACAAAAAATCCCAAGACATCCAATTTGTCAGATATGAGAATAGTAGATACTCTTGGTGTAGTTCTCCCTCGTTCACATGAAAGATGGACCCCCTATGATACTACCCATGGATCCTTTTCTTTATGGGAGCAATATAACAGTCTCTCATCAGATTTATATAAAAAATGTCCATCTGACGATTCCCCAGCCTACCAAAAAGCAAGCTAACTTCAAGTAAATTGGTGGCAACAGAAAAAACCATGTCCTGACCTTCAAGCTGGCCTTACTTTGGAGCTTGTATCCTGAATGCTCTGCCCCCCCCCCCCCCCTACTGATAAAAATATCATCTACTTTACTTTGGTTTAACACAAACAATCAAGGCCACTAAATTTAACACATTTGACAGCCTCCCTTCCCTAATTCCCCACTCAGTCCTCTACAAAACGTACCAGCTTCAACTACCATGATAGTCCTCAGCATCCAGGATGAACAAGGATGTCATGGTTGAAGGAAATGAATTGGAAATAATTTTCCAAGCAATTCATGTGTTGGATATTAAAGAGAAGTAAAAATGGAAGAGGATATCTGAAAACATGCTCAATGAATTTAAGGTTATTTTACCATTTTGTTTACTTCCTTGAATAACAAAGTTTATTTTTTAAAGTATGTGAACCATATTTGAAGATCTGTATTGTGCTACAAGCAGTAAACAATTGACAACGCAGAAAAAAAGAGAATGATTTGACCAAAGCAAAACAACAAACCTCCATTTTTAGCATTCCTTTTCATTTGTCAGCCAAATGTGTACATTTGAACAGGAGAAAGTTGCAAAAACCCATGGTAAGTTTTTAACATAGTGGATAGAAAAATGAAGATATGCTTCCCCATTAATTTCTAAACAAAGCAAGTCACAATGTCTCTTGAACCAGCACATCATGAACCTGATGGGGACACTGAACCCGAAACATTATTTACGCACGCGTATGATCATAGATGATGGAGGATAACCCAAACCATTGAGAGATTTATTTTAGTTGAGATTTATTAATTTGGCTTTATTTTTTGGGTTTGATTTTATTATTGTTGAGTATTTTATTTAGTGGGCCATAAGCACAATCGCTTGTTCTAGTTAGGGTTTTAGTATTTATACCCTACTTTTCTAAATGTTGAGTTTTGATGATTAATGAAAATATTGCAGACTTTGCATATCTCCAATCCCCTTTCTTCTCTTCTTTAGCTTTCTTTTTTTTCTAAAGCTTCTTTCTTTTCTTGCTTTAATTCTTATTATTTATTGTCCCACATCAGAACCTTAAGTTTCTTAAGAGGTTATAAGATCTATAGCATTAAAAAAAGAGGTCTACAGCACTATTCATTAGCATAAGAATGTGTATCTAAGAGAGGGGAGCTATTTATTTTAGAAGGAATAACGTCTATGAAAAAAAACCCAAATCTCCCTGCTATTTGCAACAGATTATCAACATGCATATGCAGCAAATTATGCACTTATCATTTGATCAGAATATTGTTGCACATTCAGAATACCAATTAGAAGTTGTTGCCAGTAAAATTAAAGAAAAAAAAACTAGAAGAAGGGAGAAAAACAACAAGTTAAGAAGAAACAATTTACCTCAAATTCTCGTTTCCTAATCCGTGCTCCCATACGAACGGTCTTCAACACAGCCTCTGATCTTCGAGCACAAAAGACATCATAACTTAGATCGTCTGGTGGGCAGAGTTGAGCATGAGTGAGGACAAGCAAACTTTTACTCCATATTTCTTTTCCAAAACTGTCAGATATTGCACCAATTATCTGCTTGTCCAAGTCATCCACTCTATATGCATCCAGGCGATCAACATAGAGCAAAACATGTATAGTCTTATTCAAAAGAAACCTACATTAGCAGACAAACCAGAACCTAAAGTCAAATTAATGTACGGTCACCACATCTTTAATACAGGAATTCCAGGATAAAGAACCACAGAAATAATGATTTCATAGGAATCCGAGTGAACCACATATGAGGTTCTAGTAGTACCAACCGTTTAATCATGTCCAGAGCTTGGTAACTGACATAACCACCTTCCACAAGGCCCGGAGTGTCAATGATGTTTAACGTGAATCCAGCCCGGTTGCGTGAAACCATAACAGGTCTGAACCCCTCTGACTGTAATGCAAGCATTATTATTATCAACCATATATAAATATATGGAGCATACAAAGACCACAAGCTGCCCTTAGCCCTAAAATTCACAGGAAATTGGTTACCTGGAAAGAGCTAACATTGACCGCTCGCTCTCCAAAAACAGAATTAACAGTGGAAGATTTCCCAACTCCTCCTTTGCCCATAACAAGTATGGTCAGTTTATCAACACCCTGCAATTACAAAATAGTCCAAGAAAATAAATAATTACGAAAACAGAAACGACGAAATGGAACAAATATTTTGAATTGAAACAGCACTAGGATAGAAAGTCTGAACCTCTTCCTTTAACTTGGCAAACAATTCTACAAGTTTGGATTGAGTAGCAGTAGGGAATTGCTGAAACCCTATCCATTCACGAAGTACAGACCCCATTGATGCCTAAATTGACCCCAAGGAGAGAAAAAGAAGCTGAAATTATTGTCAACGTTAGTAGAAAAAAGGAAACAAAATTGTGGAATAAACCCTCAATCCTAAACCCCAGAGATTATTTCTAAAATAAAAAATAATAAAGGGGAGAGAGAGAGTAAGAATATCACCTCTTGAATATGTCGCCTAACTGCGGAAGAGAAATAGAGATAGAGAAAGAGAAAGAGAAAGAGAGGGGATTGGGCTTTGCTTTGCTTTGCTTTTGTACAGTGCAGTGTAATGGATTACCTTATCAAGCCGAATCCTAAACATTTTGTTTTTTTCCCTTTCTTTTGGTTTGGTTTTGGCCTTTGGGAGTATCTTCTTGGCTTTATGTTTGACTCAAGGTAGAAGATCCAAATGCTGCCCTTGGTTCTGTACGTGTAGCGACTGCTTGCTATTATACTGCCGGTTATTTTTTAAAATATTTTTTTAATATATTAAAATAATACTTTTTTTATTTTTAAAAAACATCAAAGTAATTTTAAGATAAAAGAATTAATTTAAAATAAAAAATAAAAACTTTTCAATTTTTTTTAAAATATTTTTAAAACGTCAAAATAAATAGGTTTGTTTTGTCTGTGTTTCTCAGCCTTTTTTAGTTTTTTTAGTTAAATTAAAATATTATTATTTATAAAAAAAACCAATACAATAATTAGTTAAATCAAATTCGGGAGGGGGCGGCGGATAAATAAGAGTAATTATCTTCGTTGTTTACAAATTCTATAACACACGGGCTTGATACCACAAGTCAACTATTCAGTGAAATAAAAAAGGATTCCAGGTCCACGAAAGGCCCAAACAGAAAAAAGAGAAGATGCTTTGACGGGCTAAAGCCTAAAATTTATAAAACATTTAGGCAAGGGCCCGGATGCTCTAATTTATAAAAAAATTATAAAATCAAGGAAAACCGTCGTCTCCACCGCCATTATCAAGCTTCGAGGAGGACAGAAATCCCAATCCCTATTGTCTGAAAACCGGGAATCCAATCAAATTCTCTGATATTTTACAGACGCAGAAAAGAAGACAGAATGTCAGCTAGGTTACTGAAGAAATTCCTGAAAGAACAAGAACTACAGCAGCAACAGCATCATGTGGAGGATGAAGAAGAAGAAGAAGAAGCAGCTGAATCTCCTGATTCGGAAAATCGCCCTGCAATAAACCCATTTGACCTTCTCAATAATGATGACGTTGATCAGGTTTTATTCCTCAGTCCTCGCTCTTACAGTACTGCAATTAACTGATCAAAACCAGAAAGTTACCTATACTTCAAGACGAATATTGCTGCTGCTTTTTTGTTTATTTCCTTCATTTTTTTAGGTTGCTTACGATGTCTTATATAATGGGTATTCAGTGTTTGGAAGGTGCCACAATATATAATATTCTCTTTTAAGTTTATATGTGAGCTTCCAATACCTACATATGATGTATTGTTGTGTAAAAATTGTTTGTAAAATTATAATCAGTCTGACAGTCTCTTATGAACTTGAGTCGTTTTGAGATTTTAAAACATACAGTAGTAACGCAACACCAAGAGGCACTGCGTTTCTATGAACCCATAAACCATGTAGCTAGCTGAAAAACTGAGACTAAAAAAACATGCCCATGCTTTTTTTATTACAGCATGTGCAATACAGGTGACCAGTTCGTTTGCAATAGCTTTAGTTTGCATGGCATTCTTAGCGTTCAATTCAGTTTTTCATGGAAGCCTCTACGGTCAGTTCAGTTTTCATAGTATTCTTTACATTTGGTTCCCATTCAGCTGCCCAGAATTATGTATTTTTGTCTGCTTATGAAGGATTATTACTTGGTCTTTCTAAGCATTCTGTTCAGTTTTCTTAGGATCCGTTACATTCTTTTCCAACCATCTTTTATCTGATATTTTACACTACTTATCTTATGCTTTGCTCAATGGTCGAATTGCTCTGGAGTGTGAAAACTTAGTGAGATAACAAGGAAATTGGTGCATGCATGTGAAATTTTGAAGAACATTTGATATTGCAGAAGAAGATCCGTTAACAGTGTATTTTCAAGTTTACCTGGCAGATTTGTTTATGTAATTGTTGTTCATCATCTTACATTGTTCTCAAGTATGATTCCTTAAAAGATCTAATTGCTTAAATCAAAAGGAGTACTAATGGTTGTGAAAGGAAAGTGTGGGATATCTACTTTCCATTTATTGTCAGTTGCTAATGTTTGGTTTCAGCTGCAGGAGGATGAGCCAGAAATTGTGGATGAAATGGTATTGGGAAAAGATCACACACAGGAACTGTCTGTGATGAAAAGCATGACGGGTGCCATTTCAACTTCCAATCACAAATCAAAGAAGAAGAAGAAAAAGAAATGCAAGGCTGGTTTGACTTCAATTACAAATAAAGTTGAAGAACCTTTGGATGATACATTAGATGCTTTATCCTTGGATGCTAATTCTTCAAGACATAAGCTGGGCCCCACCAAAACCAAACCAGAAACATCAAAACTTTGTGCAGGATTTGTTAAACAATGTGCACCTCCCGCCTTGCAACTGGATCCCAAATGTTTGAATCCTGAGAATGAGTTACGGAGAATTTTTGGTTCTAAGGTGGTGAAATCATTTGAGAAAAGTAATCAAGACAGCAGTTCTAGACAGGTTCGTGGCGGCAGACGTGGAGCCCATCGTACTAGAAAGACAATTCTAGTCTCTCCATCAGAACATTGGCCTCGTTGGGATGGATCTTTATCCATGGAGTTTTTGGAAACTAAGGACGGATACCATCATTTTAGGTAATGAATATCCTTGCTTTCTAGATATTGTCGACATTAATTCTCCATTTTTCTGCTTTATGTCCCAGGTTATGCATCTGTTATGAAATTAAAATATCACTGGTAGTTTCTTCATTGACTCGTATTGAATGTAAATTACTTATTCTTGTTTGCCTTTTGGGGCTCTTGCTTGTGAATTGTAGCATTCACATGGGGATTTTTCATTTTAGTCATGGGTTTAAATTGGTTATCAAGATACATAATTTTTGGTGTCTTTCAAGGATTTTTTTTCTATGGGAGTGAGGAGGGGGCATGGTGGGGGATGAAGTGATGGTCTTATGGCTTTAACCTACCTTATAAGACTTTGAAATGTTTAATGATAACTAGGACACTTTAACGGACTGTCTAGTTGCAAGCAGCCCTATGGAAAGGAACCTCCCTCATCCTGATGGGAGCCAAGGTAGCTTGGTCCTCAATCTGCTACCCCCTGAAGGAAGGAGGCCTTGGTCTTAAAAGTCTCAAAACATGGAAGAGAGTTGCTACCATGAAACACATATGGTGTATTCTAACAGACAAGCATTCAATATGGGCAACATGGGTTCACACCACCTTACTTCGAGGGAGATCCTTCTGGCAACTTAACATCCCCTCCAACCCCTCTTGGTCTTGGAGGAAGGTTCTTCAAAGTAGGGACTGGTGCAGAGGAAAATTTACGACATGCATTGGCAATGGGAATACAACCTATCTTTGGTTTGATTACTGGCTTCCAGATGGGAAAAGGATAAATGACATGCTCCCCCTCAGAACTCTCACTTACAAGGTTACTCTGAAATGCAAAGGTCTCGGGGATCATCAAAGAGGATGGCTGGAACTTTCCAAGCAGTATCCAAGCCTTTCAAGCAATTTGGAACTCTATTCCTTTTCAGCCAGGACCCCACATGGAAGATCGCCACGTCTGGAAAGGGAATCCCTCAGGACAATTCACCATAGATTCAGCTTGGGAGTTGCTTCGAGAGACCAGACCTGCAAATATCATTCACCATTTGCTATGGTTCGAAGGTCATATCCCTCGTCAATCCTTCATCCTTTGGCTTGCTTCTCAGGGGCGCCTTCGCACTATAGATAGGCTACACACCGTGGGGAGCATAACAAACACAGCATGCATTCTATGTGGAATGGACATTGAAAACCATGACCACTAATGTTCTTATTCCAGCACAGTTTGGGGAGTCGTGACCAGCAAGTCTGAAGTGCAATGGCCTAACATCCCTTGGCATCAGCTTCTCTAGTGGGCCTCCTCCAATTCTAAACTCGTCATGAAATCACCCGTCTGCTAGCTCGCCTTATCCTGTCCGCCTCAGTGTATTTCATATGGTACGAACGAAACAACCGAATCTTCTGCCAACATTTCCAGCCACCTCGGTCCCTAAGTGAGGACATCATCCAACTAATCCGAACTCACCTGATAAGCTATGATCACAAATGTACCATCCCAGCTTCTATCCGAGATTCATGGGACCTGCAAGAGCCATAGCTTCCTGCCACTTCTTCCCCCTGTAATTGAATTTAAAGAGTTGGCTTTTGGTTTCAAGTCAGCTAGCCTCTTAGTATAGCTCCCTTTGTCTTTCTGTTTTTTATTTCCTTTTCCTTTTTTGAATTCGTTTTCCCTTTTTTCTTGTATCCTGGGAGGTTAACCCCTCTTTATTTGGACCTCTTCTTCTTTTAATACATTAATCTTTTCCAAAAAAATTTTTTGTCTTTTGCAGACTGGCTGCAGAAGCAGCATTATCATTTGTATCAGTGAAACTACAATGGTTTAATTCTCAAGTAAAAAAAGCTAATATATCTCATTCAAACTCATTTCCAAATAGGATTTTCCTTCTTCATTTCTTCTTTCTCTTCTCACCTATCTTCTATATATCATTAGTTGGTGAAGCTCTTTTGTTGTGAGCTTTGATTCTTCATGCATGTCCTGATTCTGTGTTGTTTTATTTATGTAGGTATGTTCACTCTTCTTACTATGATCAAGCACAGAGTGCATTTGAAGCTGCCAAAGCTATTCAAGATCTCAATGGCATAGCAAGCATTCTATTATACCACCCTTATCACCTAGATTCACTTATAACAATGGCAGACTATTTCAAATTTGTGGGTGAGCATCAAATGTCAGCTGATGCTATTGCAAAGAGTTTATATGCCTTGGAATGTGCATGGCACCCCACATTCACCCCCTTGCAGGCAAATTGCCAGTTGAAGATCAACCATGAAACAAACAAGCCAATGTTTACAACACTTTTCACTCACATGAAAAACTTGGACAGGCGTGGTTGTCATCGTTCTGCCCTTGAGGTTTGCAAACTTTTACTTTCATTGGATTTAGATGATCCAATGGGGGCCATATTCTGTGTTGATTACTTTGCTTTGAGGGCAGAAGTGTATGCGTGGTTGGAATGGTTTTCTGAAGACTATAAAAGTGATAACTCCTTATGGTTGTTCCCAAACTTCTCATATTCTCTTGCCATTTGTCGGTTTTATCTTGAGCGTGAGGAACCATCAAAAGATGATGATACTAGTGCTACAAAGTCTAGTTCAGCTGATTTGATGAAGCAGGCTTTGATGCTCCACCCGTCAGTCCTTAAGAAGTTAGTAGCCAAGGTACCTTTGAAAGATCAGGCATGGACAAATATACTAAAGCATGCCTTTTTTCAATCAGAGAAAACAGGGTCTGCATCCTTGGATCATCTGATTAATATATATGTAGAGAGAAGTTATATCATATGGAGGCTTCCAGACCTGCAAAAATTGCTTCGGAACAGTGCTTTACAAGTGATTGAAACTCTAGAACATAGTAGCAGTGATGCCAAGGATTGGGCTTGTGTGAGAAAAGAGGCCTTTTCATCTGAGAACAATGAGTAAGTGTTTTGAATTATGGACTTGTTCCTATATTTCGCTCTAACCACCTATTAGTAGCTGTTAATGATTGTTGTTGATTGTTGTTTTGTCCCAAGAAATGATGTTATTTATTGTTATTACAATTCGCACCCCACAGATGACTGAATCAAGTTTATGCTTGTGTTGCTGATTTGAGGGTCTGCAGAATTATTATTGGAACTGGACTGAGATAGATCCCTTGCATCCAATGATTGCTGTACTTGATGTTGTTGCAGAACTTGATACAGTTTGTTTAATTATAGGTATAGCCATTTGCTGGTTTCAGACTTCTCTGATACAGTTCCAACACTTCCACCTGAGAACCTGCAAAACTTCATGGTTGATCCAAGGATGAGAGAGGCAGAGCAAAATGGGGGACAAATTGCCAACCCACTTGACGGTGGCCCTGCTCCACGCGATGTTGCTAATCGAAATGCATTGGCAGTCTTGTTTGAATCTATGTTGCCATGGGTTAATTATGGGGGTGGAGGGGATGAAGGAGGCAATGAGGAGAACCAAGTTGATGGACATGAACAAGGCGACGATTGAATTAGCATTCTCCCTTTAAAAGGGAGAAAATAAATGGCATCATACTTCTGAAATGCAGATATTTTTTGGCATGGGTCAGCAAATGAATTCCTGCTGTTTGATGTGAGTATAAGAGCAAACCATTCTCAAAACATGACCGAGTGTCGACGCACCGCAATTCCTTCTGTACAGCAGAATTAACACTCTCTTCCGTTGAGAACAGGTATCATGCTTGCACAAATTATCCTTGTGGGAAATTGTAGCCCTCGTGTACTTTTAAGTGTTTGGCCTTGGTGTTCTTACTGATATGATATTGATAATAAATTGATGTGCTATTCCATTTGTAAAATTATTTAAACTAAGATTATTATTATTAAATATATGACTTGAATAGTTTTTTTTTT
>Ga0325404_1004105_pt1 | contig 15508 bp, 6 predicted proteins | sample PopdelMetagenome_18_FD_205664 | JGI IMG/M metagenome (GOLD analysis project Ga0325404, IMG submission 205664) | Populus deltoides microbial communities from Bellville, Georgia, United States - Xylem-Control-R1 | ecosystem: Host-associated > Plants > Phyllosphere > Stem > Wood/Secondary xylem... | reverse complement strand
AAAAATATTAATACAAAACGAATGGAGACATTAAAGAAATGATAAAATTTAGTGCGATTGGTAAAAATTATGCGAACGTATTATAAGAAACTAGAAAATAAAAGAAGAAAACACAAATCAAGAACTGCAACAATATGATACGGAGGTCGAGCTAGAGCACAGCACCATATACATAGCCCAATACCTTAAATTTTGGCCTATGAGTAAGCCCATATTTGGAAAGCCCATTCAATCCGATCCTCCTCCCCACCACAGTGATTCCTTCCTTTCTGCTCGTCTTCGAATCTAAGCTCCGTCTCCCTTCTCTCCCTCTCCCTCTCCCTCTCTCTTTACTGGGAAGTCAAAAACATCAATAAAAACCGCCACCGCCACCGCCACCGCCACCGCCACCAGGGAAGCAATGGCAACTTTAACAGCACTAAAAGCTCTCCTTGTATTCCTTGTAGCAATAGCACCAGCTCCATTCCTAGTAAAATCAGAAGACACGAACAAGGTCTTTTCACCCTGTTTAGACACCACTGTACAAGTATCTGATGGCTTCACTTTTGCTATCGCTTTTTCATCAAGGACATCTTTCTTCTTCAACAGTAGCCACCAGTTGTCTCCCTGCGACCGCAGACTTGCTCTAACTGGCCAAAATTCTCAGATCTCTGTTTTTAGACCTAAAGTCGACGAGATCTCTCTCCTTACTATCAATACCTCATCCTTCTATCCGGTTTGTCAAAACCCCACTTTCTCCTTACATTCTTCTTGGTTTTTGGATATTTTGCTTGGATTAGTATTTAAGTAAATTGAGGTTTTGTTTCTTCCGATTGATCGAATCGCTTATGTGTGATTTAGTGCTTCTGAATTGGTTTAATTATAGAGATTATTGATGGGTTTCGGCTTAAGTGTTTTAAATTGTTCTTGTTCTTCTTTCTTTTTCTTTTTTGATTGAATGGTAGAACTACTTTCTTGTTTTCTTTCTTCTTTTTTTCTTTTTCTAATTTTAGGGAGTTATGGAGAAACCTGGCCGTGTTAGATTAACTTATGGAAGAAAATAGGAATTTGATTGAGGGTTTGGACGTGGCTTTGCGGGAGAATGATTTTCAAAGTTCTGAAACATATAAGCTGGGGTAAAATGTACTAAGACGCCTGAATCATGGAGAAATAACTGTTGAGAATGTACTCTCTATTAGTTTCAAGACATTGATAGTGCCAAGCATATAAACCAATTATCCTTTTGTTTAATTGATTAATCTTTATTGCATCTTCTTGAAAAGAAGAGATATATTTAAAATGTTGTAATCGAACTGTTCATTCATATCTGAGCAAGAACATTTGGAAGCTTTTCCAAGTGCTGTGACTAAGCCTTCCACAATATGCAGAATTTGGCAATGAGCTTCTGTCTGTGTTTGCTTTTATACCTTGTTTACTCATGTCCAGCATTGGAAGCTAGGACATGGGGATGAACATTTGGACACTCCAATTACATGGAAAAACAAAAGAATATTTGAAAAAAAAAGAGCTAAGTTGGACATGGGAATGCATGTTGGACACGCACATGGATCCCGAGTCTAAGCAACATGGGACTTTCTGCAAATTGCCATAGAAACTGTTGGTGTTAAAATTAATGCTTATTCTCCCATGTGCCACAACTCTAGTTTCGAGTGTAGATAAGGTAATGTAAAGTATTCAGGACTTATGTCTTATTGTAGAAAAGGCTAATTTGTTGTGAAATAGCTGTTATAGCTAGAGCAAGCATATAGTTGGTGAAAAATGTAGAAAGTGACACTTGGGTTGTGGGAATAGAAGAAAATTTTATTTCAAGTAATCAAATAGACAAGGTATTTGTGCCTATTGCCTATTTATAACCAACACTCACAACTTAATAATGCCTAGAGATATATTTGATATTGTCTCGTTATAGTTTTAGAACACTTCATGCTAATTGACTTATATATGAATTCTAGAATCTGTACATTCGTTCCCTTCAGAACTTAATAATTCTTCTAATACTTTTCAAGCATATTTAAGAATGTGCATTAATTTCAATAGTTCTTAGTATGCTTTGGTTGGCAATCAATGTTCTTATTGTGAAAAAAAAAATTTCTTTTGTAATAAAGGAAAGAGCAAGATCTATCGAAAAAGGTGAACTCAAATGGATTGATCTGAGTTCAAATATTATGAGGCATACATAACACATCATGAAAACTGTACCACATGCGAAGATCAAGCTAATGCATAATCAACTTGGAGTATTTAAAATGTTCATTAAGGAGTGTTAAAAATTAACTCACATTCTTCTAATTGTCAGATAATTATAGATGAATTGAATTATAGAGGAATGGGTGCAATGAGAGATCTCGAGACAAGTTGAAACCAAAAATGTATATATACTCTTATGTTTTTAATATGTTACTTATTTTTTTAGAACTATAATAAACAGTATTAAGGCTCTGTCACTTGTCCATAAGCACTTGCACCACACTACCAAACAGCACTAAATGTATTCTAGATGCTGGCGTGATGTTATCTTAACACAAACCAAAACTTGAGTTGAGGATGCCTGCAAGATGCATCTGTCTTGTGCACTTGGTAATAATTTTTTCTTTTCTTGCCATGACCAAGTGTCTTTTCTTACATTTTTCACCAATGCTGCATTCCAATCGTAACAACCTGTTTAACCTTCGTTACCATAACTCCTATGTACCTTACTCATCCTCACCTAGTTTGAAAAACTAGCAGCTGGTGTAAAAACATGTTTTGTCTTATTTGGCATCAACAGAAGTTTAGTTTGATGCTTCAAGTTTGTCTACACTTACACCATGTAGTCTCTCACAGTGAGTCTTGATTTGGTGATAGCCATATGCATGCTTATTAAGCCATGCATGGTATCGACCTGGATACCCTAAACCATAAGGTTGGATATAAGTGAAGGCACCACTGGCTTTCAATTTCTTTGAATTGAATCCTGTTCATTATAATGTATGACATTCCTGCACTCACTTCCCTAGCCTAAGATTAATGCTCTATGCTTGTGCAACTTTCAATCCCTTTTTTATATATTTTTTTCTGTTGGTACTTTCCAGGAAAATTATGGTGGGTATATGGTTGCGTTTGCCGGTCGAAAATATGCTGCAAGGTCTCTGCCTGCTTTTGTTGCAAACAATACATACAGTGTGACCAGCTTTACCCTGGTAAGAGAAGATGCAGGACCCGTTATGATCTTAATTTACCTTCATAAGATCTTTAGGAACCCATTAAAATTTTGTAATGCAGGTGCTTGAATTCAAGAAGGGAAGACTACAGAACTTGTATTGGAAAAGGGATGGCTGTGCAAAATGTTCGGGAAACTCTAACTTTGTCTGCCTCAACAATCAGGATTGTGCAATCAGAACATCCCTATGCAAAAGCAATGGAGGTAGTGTTGATTGTAGCCTTGGGATACAATTGGCATTCTCGGGTACAGACAAGCACTTTTCCGCTCTCAACTCATGGTACGAAGTGGAAAACCTTCGACAGTACTCCCTTTATGGTCTTTACTCAAATCTCAGGAATTCTCTCACCAGTCAGTATAGCAAGATCTTCTAATTGTGATTTGATGGTTTGTAGAGTTTTGGTTTCCTCATATGTTGCAATTTTTTCCTCATCTCTTTTCCAAATGGTGCAGACCTTTCTCTTCCAGTTGATGCTCCTCTTTGTTGTATCTCTTCAGAGTTGTGCTGTATAAATTTACATACGTTAACAGTTATTTGTGATCTATATGAAAAGAGATTAAAATGTTTGGAATCTGCCTTTTTCATTATTTTTAGATGCATATGCCCGTGGTTTTTGAAATCGTATGTCTACATTTGTGAACGATTATTTGCAGTCATGAGAGAAGTGATTGTTATGATTCAATTCCTCTCTTTTTGTGAAGTTAGGCGCCAGCAACAGCATTCATTTTCCCCCCTTGTTTGGGTGGGATTGGTTCCTTTTGCGTGTGATATTTGGTAATATATTTGTCTTTGGTTAAGGGATTAATAATGTCTGTGCAGCTGATGAGGATCTCGTATTGCTGTTTCCAATGTGGGAACCTCTGCCGGAGCAGAAGTGCATCCTACTCTGCCGATCAAAGCGGGACTAATATTACCAACAGGCAAGCTTTGAACTTAAACCAGGGGACAAAACTCTCGCTAAACCAGGCACGCGTTGCCTATCTCCACTTCCAAGTGGGGGAAAATCCTTTTCAAACACTGCTTTCTGACTGCTGCTGCCAAAACTACCTCAAGAAATCAAACCATTGCCGTTAGTGTGAGAGCTCGTGCTCCCATTTTCAAGTCCGAAGCAGCTCTGCAAGGCATCGACTCGTCATGTTTCCTTGGTACCATTAAATGAAAATGTCACAAGGTGTCCTTCCCAATCCCTTTGGTGGTTGTAGGAAGTCTGGAGTTTGAAGGAAGGAAACGGGCCTTCATCTTCTCCCAATCATAGATATTGGCTGTCATGTCTCTTGTGGATTTGCTTTAAGCCTTTAACCACTGCTACCATGCAAGTCTTTCCTATTCTCGTTTTAGCCCCCTTCAATCTGATGACGATTAACATCACCTTCATCCTCTCTATGACCTTCTATTCAAAGATGCACTCTATCTCATGAAGCCAATCGATAAATCCCTTAACCACCAGAACAGGGTGTTCGCAAACTATAGGAGTTCCACTTGAAAACCCAAGTTCTCAAAATTGGATTTATGTAAAGTGACGATCCTCCATCTCTCTATCTTTCAAATCCAAATGAGGGGTTAGATCCATAACTTATCTTTGCAGATCCTAATCATTGGTTCTTGGAACATAACCTCCTCATCTCAAAAAGACATCTTGCACCATAAACACTTCCATCTTTGCGACCTTCAGCCATGGAAATCAAAGAGCTAAACCGGGAATGTTTAAGCTCCGATACTAACTAATGCAACATGAGCTCTTTATCATCAAGTTGTCATGTTTCCTTGATACCATTAAATGGGAATGAGGCCACAAGATGTATAAAACAAAGCATACTCTATTTGGACGTTGATACGAAAAACTTAAATTTGCTCTTTAATGTTTCATTTTAGCTATTTTCTGGTGCATATTATTTTAGCAGTTCAATCTTTTAGCATAAAATCTATTTTTTATATATATATTTTAGTACGTAAATATTGAGGGATAAAAGAGAAATTCATCATAAAATATTGAGGAGAGAGAAAGCATTTTAATGTCTATATTCTAACTGCTAATAAGTTGATTTTAGAATCAATTTGTTTATCATTTTTTAGGAAAGTTCAATAAAGATATTATTACCTTCTAACCATGTTGGGAAAAGTAAATTGGGGTTCTTAAAGGTTTTTTGATTTTATTTTTTAGAGATATTAGAGTTTATTATGGGATTGGTAACAAGTTTATTAAGGTTTTTAGAGCTTTTTTAGATATATTTAGGTAAATACAAGTTAGAAAATGAGCTTTTAAAGTCCCAAGAATTAGACCCGATTTTTTGATATCATTAATCGTGACTGAAAAATATTATTAAAGATGACAAGTCATCTGCTATAGAGGATGACCTATCATCCATTTACTAAAAACTAAAAAAACAAAAATAAAATGGAGTAGATGATGTTTTTTCCGTTTCTTAAAAAAAAATCAATTAGGCACACTAACCTTACCCCCCTTTCTCTCTCTTAATTATTTTTAAATTTTAATTAATACCCTTCCTCTTATTTATTCTTTTTGTTTTGTATTATTATTTTTATTTAAATTTGAATTAATTCCCTCTCTTTTATTTTTTAAAATTATTTAATTCACCTTTTTTAAATATTTATTATTTTCTTAGAGTTTAGCTTTTACAAGTTCCTGTTTTATGGTGTTATAATATAAGAGCAACTTATTTGAACCATAATTTGGTTTTTCATACTAAACAAATGAGATTAATTTTCATTGTTTCCATGAAAAAGTTTCATAAAAAGATCTTAAGATTTAGCTTATTTGCTAAGCATATCAAATTGTTGATGTCCTATTAAAGCCTTGTTCACTTCTTATTTTCTTTCCCTCAAGGATAAACTTTGGGTTACAACTTCGCCTATGAGCTTATAAGAGGATGTTAAGGAGACTACTCATTAACAATAGAATATTAGTAACAATGCTTCTCTTAGCAACAACAGATCAAGCCTCATGGACACCACATTATTGATTATTGACAATAGTTTCTGCAATATTGAGAAGTCTAATAACACAAGGAATATGATCTAATGTGAAAATATAATAACGATAATTTTCTCATTGCTATATGACTTGGGTTATAATGTATATAGAATACATGTTATATGTGAATACTTTGCATATTATATATCAATATATGAGAAAATTGTGATTTTAATGGGAAGAAAATACTTTTTTGATTTTTTTATTGAAATAATGAGAGAGGTACAACATATATATAATACTAATCAAGATAACTTAAAGTATTAATTATATATAAAAAATCAAGAACCTAATAATCAAGAGATCAACTCTAAATACATGTATAGAAAATAAAAGAAATCTTAACACTCCGTTTTAAGTTGGTGCATGAATATCATACATGCCTAATTTGTCTAAAACTTTTAAGAGCACTCAACTTGAAACTGTTTTGCTGAGAATATCGACCGATTGATCCTGAAATTTGATCTTAGGTAACTTTATAATTTTATTTCCAACTTGTTCTTGATAAAGAATTTGTCTATCTCTACATGTTTTGTACGATCATGTAGAGCTAGATTATGAGCAATATTACATGCTGTTTTATTATCATAATACAATCGAACTAGTTGCCTTAGGGAAAAATCTAAATCATACAATAGAAACCTTAACCGTAATGCTTTACAAAGTCTATGATCCATACCTTTGAATTCAACTCATGCACTTGAGTGAGCAACTACATCTTGTTTCTTGTTTCCACAAGTAATGAGAATGCCACATATAAAGTAACTAGAAGTTTTCCATCTATAATTTACCATTATAACCTAGTCAACATCAATATATCCATTTATGCTTTGATAATCTATATTTTTAGTGAGCAAAATTCCCTTCCTATTCTCAGCCTTTAGATATTATAAAATGTAATTGCATTCATACATTCCTCTCTTAGATTATGCATAAATTGATAAACAATACTCAGTATATAGACCAAGTTTAGATTTGTGTGAGATAAAATCATCAATTTATTTACAAATCTTTGATATTTTCCATTATCAACTAGTTTTTTATTAGATTTAATTTATAACTTTAAACCTTCTTCTACTGGTGTGTCATTTGATTGACATAGTAACATACCGGTTTCTTCTATTAGACTTAAATGAATTAAGTAGATCAATCTCTCTACAAGTTTTCAGTATCTTTCTTTGTTAGCCAATATTTATTAGACTCAATATATAACTTTAGAGTTTCTTTTATTGGTGTGTCAACTAGTTGAAATGCTAAGATACTAGTTTTTTTTCTTAAATGATCCACGATATTTTTTTTAGATAGAACGATTCCTTTATAATATTGAGAAACTTTAATTTCATAAAAATGTTTTAAAAGATTTAGATTTTTCATTTTAAATGCTCTGGCCAAATAATCTTGTAAGGTCTTCTTTACTTTAGAATCATTTCTCATAACCTCCATATCATCTTCATATATAATGAGTGTGGTTGTAAGACGTTAACCAGTTTTCTTATATGTTTCAATGTAATTCATGTTCATATTTTTGGAAATATTTTTTGAAATTTCATCAAAGTTTTCTAAATATGTCGTTACCAAGTTATCGGAAATATATTCATCACATCTTTTAGGCCAACACATCCATATAGTTCAAATTTCCCTTGAACTCAAATCCTTTCCTTCATAAATAAAGATCGCAGTAGGTTCATTTATTTGTTATTTCCAACACATTGTATAATACAACTCAAAAAATAAATAAACAAGAAAATCAATATAATTACATTCATAAATAATTATTAGAGAATAATATGACCTAAATTTAAATGCAAAAGCATAGTTAAATTAAATTAACGTTTACAACACGTCATCCTAATCCATTGCCTAAAAAAGGCATAAGTTACAAAATGAAATGACATGTTTAGAGTTACTAACATCCTAATACATCATATAATAGCATGTTTAGATTTACTAGCATCCTAATATAACATATAACAATAAGTTTACATTTACTAGAATCCTAATACAAAATATAACAATAAGTTTAGATTTATTAGGATCCTAATACAATACATATCCATAAGGGTTCCTACAACTATACTGATTGAACTTTTAATCAACTCGATCCTACAACGTATATATATATATATATATATATACACACACCAAATTAAATTTTACACAATCTCTTACGTTTTATACACTCTAAGATGTCATAATATGCTCTCCTAATACGATATAATATAAATTAGATTCTTATAGACCTAAATCATTTTCAAACCCACAACATCCAGTCATAGTAAAGACATCTACGATGGTCCACATCTATCTAGGAACAATAACATTGTAGTTCCTTATCTATTTGGAGTAACAGCCAAATAGGTTCTAACACTTGAAATCGATAATGCAATGATTTCTATCTTTTGGAAACAACAACACAATGAGTTTCACCACTTAGAACCAACTATAGTGGTTTCCATCCTTTTAAAAATAACAACATAATGGGTCCCAACACTTGGAATCAATAACACAATGATTTCCATCATTTAGAAAACAACAACATATTGACTTTCAGCACTTGGAACCAACATGAACCAACAACACAATGGTTTCCCTTCTTTAGAAAACAATAACACATTGGGTCCTACCACTTAAAACCAACAACATAATACAATAGTCTTTTATTTTCTTCCATTGAGTTCCATGAAATTAGAATAATATCCATAATACAATTGATAATAATCACGAGCTAAATTAAGAGATTTTATCACTTAGACAATAAGTCCCACCACTTATAACTAAAGACACAATGATTTTCCTTATTTAGAAAACAACACATTAAGTCCCATCACTTAGAACAACCAACACAATGATCTCATTCTTTTAGAAAACAACAACATAATGAGTCTCACCATTTAGAACCAAAAACACAATGGTTTCCCTTCTTTAGAAAACAACAACACACTGGGTCCTACCACTTAAAACCAACAACATAATAGTCTTTTATTTTTGTCCATCGAGTTCCATAAAATCAGAATAATATCTATAATACAATTTATAATAATCACGAGCTAAATTAAGAGATTTTATCAAATTAAAATAAGAGCATAGGAAAAGAGAGCCAACCTACTCTTCATGCAACATGATCTTCTTCAATCAACTATCCAATCCTCGGTGTTCTCCTTGACTCACAAGGAGTTTTTAAGTCAATATACCATGTAAAACTATTTATACTACATTATTTATGTCCATATCAAAGTACATAACTATCATTTATACCGCATCCATTTCCATTGCTTTGTAATATTCTTCTTATACTTTTAGTTTACATTTCACATAATATTTCTTCAATTTTCCTCCTCGTTTGAGGGATTATATTCTTTTTATTTTCAATCTTGTTTATCCCTACCAATGTGTACTTATTGGAACATTTTCTCCCTAAAAATTTCATTTGGTCAAAACTCATTTAATCATACACACAGACATACACTTCCATTTAGGTATTTTCTTGAAACTATTTCATGCATTCATATTAGTATATCACCCACCATAACACCTTATTTATCGTATCAGTTTTCCAACTCTCTTTATGTTCACCATTTCCTAAATGAACTTAAATCACTCATTTAATTTCACTTTTTCCTACTACATGCATGCCTAACATTAATTACATCATGAAAAAGTTCCTTTTCTTCCCCATTTCTTGGTTGGTTGAATTTTAGGTCATGCTCCTTTAATGTTTATTTCATCATTTTTCATCAAGCATACACCACTATATATTTTTATACCATTTCAAGGTTTTCTTAAATACTAATTAACTTGGATTTTGTATAACTTGACTTATACATTCCAAATAATGATTTTTAGGATGAACACCTATATTCATGAATAATAAGTTAAATTACACACATGTATTCTAGTTCTACCATGGTGGAAAGTATCATATTCATTTCTTCCCACATGGCTGAAATCTCGTCTCCTATTTTGCTAGAAATTTTTTTATCAAATTTCTCACTAAATTTAACATGCTTCTTAAGTTTACATATCATAGTGAGATCTACTCTACATTCAATAATAATCGTGCATTCAAGTACATCAAATCAAAAGTTCAAACCTACCATGTCTCTAGATTGCCTATTTCATCAAGGAATCACTATAGCTATGTTTAATGGTCTAACTCCTTAACATATTTTCCCTAGGACTTGCTTACTTGGCCAAAAAATTATAGTCCCCAAACACCTATTTTTTTTCTTCATAAAATTCCTTCTCTACTTGCATATTAGCAAGCTCACATTACATGGTTTAGTTTGTTCTTTGCAATTCTACTCATCCTTTCAAGCATATCCATATCAATTTAAGTAAATCCTTAAACATTCATTTCTGCAAAAGAAATCACTATAATTTTGTATAACAACACCAATTATAACAATATAAGTACACAATTTATTTGAAAAAACTTTCCCTTAATTATTCCCTTTTTGGCAAAACCCCACGGCTTTTAAAATGTCCATTTTTCTTCATCATTTTCAGCATTTATGTCATATTTCACATATATATTTCATCTTTACTCCACCTATTTGGTCTTAATTTCTCAATCTCTTAAAGGTTATATAAATAAGATAGTATAAAACAAGCAATAGATCGATCTTATGAGGAAGATGTAGTTCGAGTTTTTCTGCTAAATGATTCAAAGATGGGGGTTTTTGAGATTATCTAAGTTATGCTAGGGTAAACAAAATAAAGTAAACAAACTAAATTATATAAACCAAAATTACTAAGAGAAAAATCTTGGTCTTAAGTAAACATCCACCGACAGAAATCAAAACTGATCATTGAAATGATACGTCAATTTATATTCTGAGTATTTATCTTTCTTTAATAATAGTTAGTTAATCAAACTATAGTATAACTAATCCTAATCATTAAACAACCACAACATCTGCACTAGTAATTTAATTTAATAACGGCCTTAAAAACTAGATAGGTTGATAAATCTAGACAACATAATTGTCTATAATTTATGTTTGATTTAATTAAATGCTTTCCTTAAAATTAACAATATAGATCCACCATAATTATTAAACTTAGTCGCTTCATCAGTTAAATATCACAACTCCGATTTTGATAGAAAACTTATCAATAGATTGGGTATAATAATAACTTAGAGTCTACTTTAATAATCAAACTAAACAATCATATGAAATAAGCATATGAAAACATTCATACTGATCATATAAACTGAAAAAATATATAAAATAAATCTCACAATTTTTAAAATTTTAAGGTTTCTGTATCCTTTCAATCAAGAAAAATAACTTAGCCTTGCATGACTATCAAAATACTAAGAAAGAGAAAAGATAAAAACATAATTTTAGGTGTAGAAAAAAAAGTGAGAGATTTTTTTCTTCTTTTTGATCACCACCTTTTCACCTCTCTCTCTTTCCTTTTATCAGATAAAAAAAATCTAATACCCACCTTCCTACTAGTTTGTTTTTATGAGGAAAAAAGGAGTTATTTTCAAAGTAGATAATCTATATTTAAGTAGTACAATAACTAATTAAGGATTCATTTTCAAAGTAGATAATCTATATTTAAGTAGTACAATAACTAATTTCCTATAAAGAAAGAAAAATAGTCTTGTATGAATTCTTCAAACTTTGAATTTAGACTTAGTGAAATTAATTTGCTAGTGTAAAGAACTTTTTCATATGAAGAAATAATTTTCTTTTCAATTTGGATGGTTGGGAAGTTAGTTAGACTTATTTTTTCACAAAACCTGTCTGCTAACAGAATTTATGAATTGTCTTAGAAAACTCATATCTCTTTCATATGAGCTTGTTTTTTGCTGAAATTTGGTAGGTTGATAGGTCTCTGAGTCAAGAATCAAACAAACTTAAGTTTGCAACAAATGGACTTCTATAACTCAAGATATATTTAAGTCGGAATGACTGAGGGCCAAAACTGGCAGAATGCGAGGCTTGTCTTTGAAAGCTGTGATTTTCATGCTCTTTTTTCTTTTTTTTTCTTGCCATATATGGGTATAAAGGTATGGATGTTAGATTTCTAATTTCATTAAAAACACTTCATTTCGATCTCTACAACTCAAATTCTGCGTAAAACATTGTCAAAGGACAAATCTGTTAATATTTGACACGGGTTGGAACATGGTCTAAATTTTATCTCTAAATTATTCCTTTTCGAATCTTACATCCAAAAATAACTTCAAAATATAAAACAAAAAATATCAAGATATTTTATATATAAAACATGGGCAAAATACTAGATAAATATAGGCAAAACTATCAAATAATATGGTTGCATTATTTGTCTTATAACTTTCTTTTTTCTTTGATGGGCCGCATTTTAGAAAAACTCAAGAATAACTTGACTTTGATGCCATAATTTCAATAAAAAGAAAATACTCACTTGATTCTTTTTATTGAAATAATGAGAAAAATACAATACACACACTAATCAAGCTAACTTTTAAAAAATTTATAAAATAAAATTAGGAATATAATAATAGAAAAAATTAAATCTAAATCCTTATACATGAAATCTCAACAAATGGAACTCTATGCTAGATTAAACATACCAAGGGATTTCTGAAACTTTTCTTTCCTTTTAGCTTTTCTAACTCCATATTATATATATATATATATATATATATACATATATATATATATATATATATATATTACTTTTATTATTTTGATGTGTTGATGTAAAAAAAATAATAAAAATATTATTTTGATATATTTTCAACCAAAATACACTTTTAAAAACAAACTTTATCATATTTCCAAACAAGTTTTTATAGTACAAATCCATCCTGTTTTTATTTAGGAATTATAACGTTTCTATCTATCTCTTTTCTTTATTTCCATATTAATTTTAAATTTTATGTTATTTTTAATCGTAGTTTTTTCATTAATCAACTAGTAAAAATGATTTAAACTACTCTTTACACCTTGGACTAGCAGTTATCTATTGAAAAAGAATTTCAAGTTTTGAGATTCGTAGAGCTTTGATGTTATTATTTTAAGAGTGTTTGAGAATTAACAAACCGTATTTTCAAAACAAAACTCTTTGTAATTGTTTGTTCATTAATTAGATATTGTTTGTTCCTATAATTCTCATTCTTAAAATTTTTTTTAAAAAAAAAGAACACAAAAAGAATGCAAGATGGATATAAATTAAGACAAACTTCGAAACATAACATTTCAATAAGCATAAAGTTTAAGCCAAATGACACATAAAGATGTCATTAAGCCAGTTTAAGCCAAACATAACACGATGACTTATAAGGAAATCAAATTTGACAGACAAACAGTACAGGAATGAAACTTTAGACCGGAACACACTAGAAATTCAGTGCAAGTATTCAAGGATTGAAGTTGTCATTAAGCCAGTTCTTGGTCACATCGAATGGCGGCCTGAGATCTCCTGAACCAGTTCCAAAAAATCCAGGATGCCCTAAACCGCTTCCTCCATCACTGCTATTTCCAGCTCCACTATTTCCGGGATGATGCATCCCGTGCAGCCCATGGAAAGGATTTTCACCAGTGCTGCTGCCTGAAAAACGAGTTCCAGGAAGTAGCCCCAGTCCTAAACTCTCTCCACCTATATCTCCACGAGCGGCCAGCCAAGGATGAACGTTATTCACAGCAGCACTGTTGTCCCCCATGTTTTCGACATGAGGCAGCCACTGGTCAAAGTTGTTTCCACCAGTACTATCGCTTCTTATATCATTTCCTTGAGCCAAACCCAGATCAAAATTGTTTCCGGCACTAGTGTTGCCTCCTGGATTAAATCCGAGGCCACGAGGCAGCCAAGTATCAAAGCTGTTTCCAGCATTATTGCATCCTATCATGTTACTTCCAATAGGAAGCCCCAAATCAAAGTTGTTTCCACAGGAACTCCTGCCTCTTAAGATATCATTGTCATGGGGCAGCAGCCCCTGATGAAAAATATTTCCACCACTGATGTCTCCTATATTTCTGCTTCGAGAGAGGCCCAGCCCAAAAAGGTTGCTCGTACTGCTGCTGCCACCATCATTTTGCCCAGGGTGGAACCCTATGTCAGCTCCCCCACCAGAGATGACACCAGTAATGTTAAATGGATGTCGCAGCCCCAAGTCACTTTTGGTGCTGCTACCTCCAGCAACATTATGCTCACGGTTGTTTATTATATCAGTGAACCATTGGTCCCATGGTACACCACCATCTGTAGGATTGTTCCTCCCATCTCCAGGTTCTCCAACTACTTGGCCTCCAGTTTCATCACCGCCGCCACCATCATCCTCGGTTGGATATTGAGGAGGAAAAGGACCTGGTGGAAGGGAAGCATCTTGGAGCAGCGGAATTTGTTGAAAATATTCAACCCTTTTCCTTATGTCCTTCATTTTCTCTGCTACCAACCATGCTAAACCACACAATTGAGTTTGGTCTAAGCCATCGAATCCCTTATCCTGGTAAACTTGTTGCATGAGGTCGGCCATCTCCAACTCCCTATTCTTCTTTAGGTGCTTCCTGGACTGATCATTTAGTTTTCCCATCCTCTCTTTCAGGTAACTTTCTTGATTCATCATCTTCTTGCCACGCTCCATGACAGGAATGTTTCGGAACCTCGTAACAAGGCGTTGAACGTCGGGACGTGATGGCCAGATAGCGGGTTCGGGATCATCTGGACTGTAGATGATAACAAAGGCCTCGATACCACATAGTATGGTTAGTTCGCTCACTTTTTTCAGTAACCCAACTCTCCTTTTCTTGAGGCTAGCTTTCCTAGCAGCATCATTCACTATCCACATAAGCTTAACCTTCTTTCTCGCCATGTTTGCTTTTCACTCGTGCTCTCAACCAAACCCAGTGGGAGGTCTATATAACGCGTAACAAGAGTGACAGAGGCTAGGGAAGCATTAAATGCAGTGGCCAAAATTGGAAAAGGGCAATGAAAAAAAACGTCAAGGCCATATTGGATTTTTAAGAGGTTTTCTGTATTTAGGTTAAGAATCCAGAAGTCAAGATTCTATAATTATGCATTTTTGGAAAGAGTATAAAATTTATTTGCTTTCTATGGTAGGATAAATCATATACTTTTATTTACAGGTTTTCAAAATCTGTGTGGACCGTTGTTGTATGTATCTGGTATCTGGTATCCGGTTTTTCATGGTTCAAATTTGCACTGAGTTGCACAGTAGTTTCATTGATGGAGTTTCAAGTTAATAGTTCAAATTTGTATGCCCTAGCAAAAGGTGCTAATTTGTGAAAGTCACATTATTTTTCTAATGTTCCCTCTTATATCACATGAGTATTAGGTTCAGGATGGCAATAGATAT
>Ga0325404_1004102_pt1 | contig 15509 bp, 10 predicted proteins | sample PopdelMetagenome_18_FD_205664 | JGI IMG/M metagenome (GOLD analysis project Ga0325404, IMG submission 205664) | Populus deltoides microbial communities from Bellville, Georgia, United States - Xylem-Control-R1 | ecosystem: Host-associated > Plants > Phyllosphere > Stem > Wood/Secondary xylem... | reverse complement strand
CCCTCCCTCCCTCCCTCCCTCCCTCATGTGGTCTATTTCCAGCTAGCTGTCTCATGGTTGGTTTCGAGAATATCATTGTCGGTAAGAAGTCTCCCTTTTTTTCTCCACCATTTCACGTGGGACTGGAGGGAGACCTCTCACCTCTCCTCGCCATCTCTATCCTAACCTATCCTAGTTTAATTTGTTAGGTTTGGAATTTATTTTTTAATAATTATAAATTTAAATTCTGCTAGAACTATTAGAGATTTATATAATCATTAACTTTAAAATTTATAAAACTAGTTGAGATATACATAAACTAACCCGAACACCTATATTATTAATAATAATAATAAAAAAAAAACTTGATGAATGCGGCTATTGAATTTGTAAATGAAACTCTCTCTTGAATCCAAATCAAGGTATAATCAAGGTATAAGTAGTGAGTTGTAAATAACAAATTAAACATGTAAGACGTAATTAATGTTTATGAGTATAATAACGGTTAATTTTTAAAGTATTTTTCATTTTAAAATACATTAAAACAATGCTTTTTTATTTTAAAAAAATTATTTTTGACATCATTACATTAAAATAATCTGAAAATATAAAAAATATATTAATTTAAAATAAAATAAAAATAATTTTTTTCAAAAAATACTTCTAATATACAATACTAAATACACCCTAGCGTTTATGAGTTGAGTGAAGTCATGGAATGATGCAGCTTGATTGCAAGTAACAGGAGGGTGCAAGAATGAGTCATAGGAGACGTGGCTACTTTCTAATCCATTTAATGTTTGTTATTTATTTTTCTATTATTTTAATTAATTTGTTTACGGGCGTGGCCTTCATTTTAGCATTGAATTTTTGGGTGGTTAGACTTTATGCCTGTTTATTAATAATATCTAAATAGTGGGGGTATTATTCCCCACGTCTAAATCATTATGCATTACAATAATAATTCACGGTACTTTTTTTTTTTAAAATTGCTTTTTTTTTCCAACTTTGCTTTTTTTTTAAAAAATTATATTTGTTGATTTTACTTTTTAAATATTGAGTTGGTTAAAAATTTTGTTTTGAAATTTTTTTCTTTAAAATATTGTGGATTGTTACAGTGTTTTTCCACATAGTTTTTCTATTTTATTTTTAAAAAATTATATTTGTTGATTTTTTTTATATTGAACTGATTGAGAATTTAGTTTTGTAATTTTTTTCTTTCAAACATTGTTGATTGCTACAGTGTTTCTCCGCATGGTTTTTTATTTTTTATTTTTTTATGATTTTCTCTGAAATTATCTTTTTTATTTTATTTTTTAATATTGAGCTAGTTAAAAATTACAGTTATAATATATGAGGAAAGCACTATCACTTTCCTTGCAAATTACTGTGGATTGTTACAGTGTTTTTTCTCATATAGTTTTTTCCTGTTTTGTTATGTTTTTCTCTAAAATTGTCTTTGTCAATTTTATTTTTTAAATATTAAGTTGGTTAAGAATTGCAATTACAAGTAAATACAAGTTTTTCATCACAAAACACTATGGATTGATATAGTTTTTCCTCACATAGTTTTTTTTCAGTTTCTTTTGTGTTTTCTTTTTTTGTAATATTTTTTTTAAAATTATCTTCATCAATTTTATTTTTTTTAATATTGAGTTGGTTAGAATTTAACTTTGTAATAAAACTTAATCATGTGGGGAAAGCACTGTAGCTTTCCTCACAAAACATTGTTGAAAATTGCAATTACAAGTCATTACAAATAAGGTTAAATCATGTGGGGAAGTACTGTACCTTTCATCACAAAATACTATGAATTGCTATAGTGTTTCCAACATGATTTTTCCCTTTTTTGTGTTTTTTTAATATTTTTTTCTAAAATTGTCTCTGTCGATTTGATTTTTTTATGTATTTAGCTGATTAAAAATTTAGCTTTATAATTTTTTTCTTTAAAACACTGTGAATTATTGTAGTGTTTTCCCATATGATTTTTTTATTATTTTTCCAAAATTATCTTTATCCATTTTTTTTAATATTAAGTTGGTTAAGAATTATAATTATAATTACAATAAAGCTAAATCATATGGGGAAAACGTTGACTATGGATTGCTACGGTATTTCTCTAAATGGTTTTTATTTTATTTTATTAGGGAAAGCACTGTAGTTTTCCTCACAAAATATTATCAATTGCTACAACGTTTTTCCTCATAAGTTTTTTTCCTTCCAAAATTATCTTTATTGGTTTTTTTTTAATATTAAGTTGGTAGAGAATTTAGCTTTGTAATTTTTTTTGCTTTTATTAACAAAAAAGCTAAATGATGTGGCGAAAACACTGTATCTTTCCTCCCAAAACACTGTGAATTGCTACAGATCATTTTGTTCAGTCTCTAAGTTTTGATCACCAATACAATTTTTTTTTCCATCATGAAATATTGGCTCCATCATACCTTTAGTTTCTATTAATTATCTAGCGCTGGTTCATAATTATAACACTATTAAATATATTTGTTTTATAAACCCGCGGCAGCACGCGGGCATGCATCTCGTAATATATAGTTATGATAAACAGCATATGAAACATTTTATCCAATTATATTGTTAGTACAATTCTTCCTTGTAGAAAATACAAACTTTCTGCTATTTTTAACTAGCTTTGATAAGGAGTTCATTAAACTCTAAACAATACAATAACCCCAAATCATAACTTTAAATTCATTAAAAAAAAATACCCTTAAACACTAACCCTAAGAACAAATACCAATCACTAACCCTAAAACACAAACCTTAACTAACATTAAACCAAACCCTATACCTTATAAACTAATTCTAAATCAACAATATTTAGGGTTAGTTAAGGTTTGTTTTTAGAGCTAATGATTGATGTTAATGTTTAGTGTTTATTTTTCAGATTAAGAGTTATGATTTGGGGTTAGTTTAGGGTTATATTTTTTTTGTCAAATTATTATTCATATTCATAATTTTTGGTCAAAATCATTGTTCTCAATCACAATTTTAATAAAGTTTTTATTTCCAATAATATTTCTATTAAAACTATGTTAGTTTCTAAATATTTTTTTTATCTATATTAATTTGTGTAAACATTTGGCACATTTGGCAAACTCTATTAGAAAGGTGGAACACCTAAATTTTCTTATATTTAAGAGAGTGATTACGGTTATTTTTCAAAGTATTTTTTACTCGGAAATACATTAAAATAATATATTTTTTTATTTTTAAAGAATTATTTTTAACACTAACACATTAAAATAATTAAAAAACACTAAAAAACACTAAAAATATTTTTAAAATATAAAAATAAATCCGTTATAAAATAAATACCTCCTGCAGCTCATGATATCTAATTATCGAAAATCCAACTAACGTTTCCAGGGCACAAATTGTACTACTCCGGCTGTGTAATATTTTTTTATAGTAATTGAAAAATATAAAGGATAAATCATTCGATCTATCAAAATTCCTTAAATAGCACAATCATACCAAAATAAGACGTTGAATTTCTAGTTATTGGACTTTTCGATTCTTGAACCTTATAATTCGAGATTTTTTTTTAAATAATTATGGATGTTTTTATATTAACTTGTATATAAAAAACTTCTTTTTTAAGATCTAAAAAATGCACTGCTCACATTATCCTAAATACTTATTTTAAAATTCAAATTAATAAAATAAAAAATAGGTATAAGAAGGATTTAATAACAATAAATATACCTACTTAATCAGCCAAAACAAAAAACTAAAAAGATTTATTTTGTGCATTGTGATTATCATTTAGTGCACGGGACCTTGACAATCCAACATGAAATAACTTTATTGGGATAAATACCAAAATTCAAAAAAAAAAAATCATCCCAAAAACTCCATTAAAATATTTTTGTATTTATCTAATCCAAAAATAATTTCTTCATAAAAAAACCCACATATCTAACTCTCACTTCATATATTTAACTCATTTAGGTTTTAAGGCATGGAAATTTTTATTTCGGGCTTGCAAATACAAAATATTTAATGGATTTATGTATATTATATTTTTACCCCTACAAAACTATATCTCTATAATATATAATATGTTTACGATTACACTTTATATATAGACACACACATATACATGCATGCTTGATACCATAAATTTATTTTTTCTTTAAATTAATCATAATGCAAAGATGTATATACATTTATTTATGTAATTTAATTTAAATATTATAAGTATGATATCGAATATAAAAATTGTATAACAATTTCTATCCAAATCACTAAAACATGTATCTATAAAACTCCAAACTAGAGTTTTTATAATAAAAAAACTCAAATAGATTAATGGTGTTAGGTGAAAGTTAGATTTTGGGTTTTTGGTATAAAAAATTTATTTTTGGGTTTTATGGATACAAAAATATTTCAATAGGTTCTTTAAATAGAAAAATATTTTATAAGGGGATTTTAATAATTATCTCATTTTTTTTGGTAAAAAATTGAGTAAAGCAAACCTCAACCATCAAAATAAAAATAAAAAAAAGTAAAATTGAAGAGATCATAAGATTATCATAATTCAAACATGAATAACATGTTGATGATACCTTGCTTCAACTCCAAATCTTATGGAAAATAATGATAATTACCACCGCATTACATTTGTTAAACTCAACATGAAGTAGATTTAACTCAAGGTTTATTTATTTATTTAAAAAAAAATTAAAACAACTTTGAATTTTATTTATTTATTTTTGTTTTAAATTAATTTTTTGTGTATTCTTATATTATTTTTGATATATATTATTTTGATATGATAATATCAAAAATAAAATTTATTTTAATATATTTTTAAATAAAAAATACTTTAAAAAACAACAATTATCATCACTAAACAAATCTAAATTTTCATGAAATTCTGAATTAATTTATTCTTTTAGCACCTAACACTGTTTAATCCGGTGGCCGGGCTAGGTTAATAATAGTGGTCTGGTCTGGATGCCCATTATTTGCGGGTTCTTCCCTCCATAGTCAGCCGAAAGATACTCTCTCCTCCAATCACTTTTGCATGTGCGAAGCGTCGTCATGTCTGGCTGTCACTCTCTGACATGATCATGTCCAGTTCAGCTTCACCTAAGCTAAGCATATTCAAAGTGCTATAGGCACGTTCAAGTTTCAACAACATGACAACCACTGTTCCTTTGCACTTACATTTCACAAATATTATACCAAGATTTGATTCAAAGAAAGCAACCTCTCTACCCTAACACCATTCTTTCTTTTGATCCAAGACGACCATGCATTCTTTTTGACTTTTCTCAATGGATTCTTCAACTCTTCTTGACTATGCTCTCTTTCAACTCACCCCAACTCGAACCAGGTACAATATCAACTTCACTCTTTACTTTCACTCTCTTTTAACTCTCAATTCACTTAAAGTTGTTGTCTTTGAGACTAAAAATCTTCTTTTTTCATATATTGTTGTTTTTGTGCGTGAAGGTGTGATCTGGTTCTCTTCTGTGGAGGCAAGAATGAGAAACTGGCTTCTGGGTTATTTGAACCATTCATTTTACACCTTAAATTGATTAAAGATCAGATTTCCAAAGTTGGGTACTCCATCAAACTTTGCCCACCAACCAAAAATGCTCCGTGGTTCACCAAAGGTACTTTTGAGAGGTAATGAATCCGAGACTTAGCTCTCTTTTTTTCTTATTGGGAAATTTAGACATTGGGCTTTAATTCCATTGAGTAATTTTATTGAGTTATTGAATATCATGGATTTGTTTTTGAATTTGAAAAAGGGGTGAAATTTAGTTGATTTTGTCGTAATTGTTGCAAATTATTGTTTCCATGTATGTAAATAGTGTGAATGGTTGTAGATTGTTCATTGAATAAATGGAACTGGAATTTTGATTTCTACTCAAATAGATAATTAATCTTGAATTGTGCTCAAAGTTTTTAAATTTACTGCAATTTACAATGGGTTCTATGCCATAAAAATGGCAAAATCCTAATCTCCTGTTGATTTGCTGAGCAAATAAATTGCCTTGTCAAATTGGTTTGGTCTCTGTCATTTCTTGGCCGTGTTAAAAGTTAAAACATACTATAATTTGCTGTTGGCATTGAATTTAGCATATGTAATTATGCGTAAACTACGTAATGTCTGTGTAAATTTGGAACTTTACCGGTATTAAACCCTGGGTGTTATCACAGAGCTGAGGAGTTCAACCGCTATTTTGTTTTTCTGTTTCTGCAGGGATGCCTGAAAAGATAATTCATCTCTTCTTTTGTGCAGATTTGTTCGTTTTGTTAGTACACCAGCTGTACTTGAGAGATTTGTCAGCCTAGAAAGAGACATCTTGCAGATTGAGGAGAGTGCAGTTCATTCCAATGAATTATCAAACACAAATGTAGCTGGACAACTGGAGGAAGGTATTATCATCAGGACTTAAATCATTATTGGCAATAGTTTCAACCCGTGTTGGAATTGGTTACTTTAATCAATTGTGTAATATGTACCACTTCAAAAAACTGCAACTTTGTGTACTGAATAGCTCTGTTTTACCAGGGAGTGGACTGGCTGCCAATACTATCACAAGGAAGTCAAGTGATTCCTCTAAGGTAGATCACATTTCCATGGATTTTGTTGATTAGTTGTGATGCTTAGCTAGAAAATCATATCAATTCTTTGAATGTCTTCACTGGTATTTGTTCCCAGCTAAAAGATGAACTTGAGAAAAGTGAGCACGCTTCAATGGAAGGAAATTCCAAGTAATCCTTCTTAGTTTTCTTAGCAAACTTGGTGTGTATGTGTGTGTTGTCTTTCCATCAGCGTCATTCATCAATCATTTGTTGTGATATCTAGGATTCAGTTTCAACTGCTTCTGGAAGCACGGAAAACATTGCTTCGCAAAGAGCAAGCTATGGCTTATGCACGTGGCCTTGTTGTTGGATTTGAAGTGGACAGCATAAATGATCTCATCTCCTTCGCAGATGCTTTTGGAGCTTCACGGTTAAGGTATGAACTGGGCCAAATTATAACTGTCATTCATTGTTTTGGGAACACTTTTCTGACCAGAAAACTAAGAAAAAAAAAGCCAAAACCCTTTTCTGACCAGAAGACTATGAAAATAAAATGCCAAAACCCTTTTTCTAGTATCTGTGTTTTTGTTATAAGTAGTCAATTTTCACCCTGTGTTTCTTATTTGCTTAATTTAAATACAAAAAACCAGCCAAGATTTGAATTGTAAACATGAACCACTTTTATTGGTTGAATTCTGTTGGCTGTAAATATGTGTTTACATGAAGAGAAAAGAACATTATCAGAGTTATTTGAACTTTGGGATGCCTGCTGAAGTGGCGATTTCTTCCTTGGTTTTTGCCAAATATCGAATTCCACTGGAGTTTTAAATTCCATTACAGTTTCGTCTGATGCCAATCAGGCAGCCTTGAAATCTACTGGTGTTTATATGCAGGGAAGCATGCAACAATTTCAAGGAATTATGTAAGAAAAAGCATGGGGATGGTCTCTGGATGGAGGAATTAGCAGCAATGGAGGCATGCCCTCCATCAGAGCTGTCATTTTTGGGAACATCAGGAATTGTACTTGCAAATGAAATTAGTTCCCTTAATCAGAATGTCATGCTAAATTTGACAAACAATGGGGTATCTACTGGTGATTTTATGCCCAATGGATCTACAGATGCATCAAGATCTGATTCAACTGCAGACAGCAGAAAGGGTATTGTATATTCTTTCCTTGCTCACCCTCTCTTTATTGTGCATTGCGTCGAAGGAGCATCTATGTTGGTTTATTTATGGTTAGATTACTAGATTAGAACCAGGGCTACATTCAATTTGTCACACATTAGTGTTGTTTTCAATCTTCTTGTTTTCCCTCCTGTTACTCGCAGAGTGAATTTTTCACAAACCTGAGGTCCTGCACATTTTTTGGCAAAAAATATAAAGCAATTTCTAGCCTTTTGTCAGACTGTGTTTGGTAATGTGTTTACACTACATTTTAAAGTGTTTTTCGAAGCACATTTGGAGTGAAAAAGCATTGATGCCTTTTCAGGTGCTTTTGGATGGTTTTGATAGGCTGATGCTGAAAATATCAAAAAGCACCTGAAAAGCATCAAATTGGTGTTTTTTTTTCAGTCAAAACACACTTTTGCTAAAGCACCTGCAACACATTACCAAACGCATACTGAATATGGTAAAATCAGTAGTGCTCGTTGTATGGTTAATGCACTTCATGTATGATTTAGCAAGCACAACCAATGACCCCTATTTTGATGCCCAAGCAACAGAAAATGAGTTCAATTATTACTTGCTAATTGTAATTTTTTTTAGGAACTTTAATCTTAGAATTATATTGTCCAGATTAACATGATCTGATTTCTTCTTCCTCCTTTTGTTTTGTTGCTGTTTCTGATGAATTAACACGATTGGATTCTTGCTTGTGCAAAAGGCAAAATGTCTCCATATTCCTTTCGGATGAGCAATTTAGTGTTTTCTGATGTCAAATACATTAAAATGCAGATGGTAGCGTGGGAACATCTGACCAGATAGCATCATCTAGTGCCAAAGTTCAAGTACCAATGCAGTGGCCAAACCAGATACCTCCATACATGTACAATTTCCAAGGCCCTATTCCTCAGTTTCCTCCGTATCAAGGATATCCTTTCCCTACCATGCAGCCTATCCCTCCTAATTATCCAAGAAATATGCAGTGGCCTTCTAGCATGAAAGAATTTAGTCAAAGAAAAAAGGATAAGTCCCTGAACAAAAAGGGATATAAACATTCAGGAGAAGACAGACAAACAGACTCCAGTGACTCTGAAGGAAGGAGTGATTCAGATTCCCATATAGATCAGGACAAAAAGAACTCCTCTATAGATGTTCCATACAGGAAAAAACACAGGAAGAAGTCCACTAAGACCGTTGTCATCAGAAATATTAACTACATCACCCCCAAGAGAAGAAATGAAGGAAGTGATAGTTTTTCTGATGAAACTTCTTCAGATGAGGATGAGTACATTGATGAAGATACCATCAAAAAGAAGGTAGATGATGCAGTTGGATCGTTGGGAAAATTGTGCAAGTCAAATTCAAGTACACAGAAAAGAAAAGGCTCAAACAAGAGCAACCACAAGTCAAATGGATCAAGTGATGCTCCTGACCAAGATTTTGACGATGGCCCTGTTTCAAATGCATCCAGGGGAGGAAGGACTAGTGAGAACTGGGATGCTTTCCAGAGCCTTCTGATGAAAGATGATGACACAGTTAATGGGGTAGAAAAATTGCAGCCAGTGGATGTTCAGGAAGAGCATTTCATAGTCAAAAGCTCTGGAGATGGAACTTCATTAAGAAGCAATCGTGCTATGGACTTGGGACCAGAGAAATTACTGAACAGAAGGATGGTGACAGGTGATTCTTTTGTTGTGACTCCGAGGGATGGGGAATACGAGGATAGAGTTAGGCTGGAAGATACAGAAAATGCAGAGAGTTTTCGACCAATCATGAAGAGAAGGGACTTGACAGATGAGGATTTGGTAATTTCACAAAGATTAGAAGATTCAGGAAGTGGCCTCAGGGGTATCTTGTCTGGTTCCACTGAGCCATCCATAATCAAGCCTGGTAAAGGAGATGATTGGTTTGTTATCAATCACTCAGGGAAACCAGAAAACCAGGATACACCCAATTACATGCTATCACTAGAGGGTGATTCTTCAAATGCCAAGTCAAGTAGAAGAGATGTACTTGTTGACGATTCTTTCATGATTCATGCTCGATCTTCTGTGGATGATTTATATGGTTCTCAATGGAAAACTGACATAAGCATGGCTACGGATCTAACTTTATCTTCCCAGGCAGAAAATGGCATTACAGAACATAATCATGAAGTTATGGATGGCTATGAACCGAATGACCTCTGTGTGGTCCTTGAACGAGATTCTGGATTTGAATCTACAAGGGATTCCTGGGTTACAGACCAGGGAATTGACATATCATTCATGGAAGCTCATAGGAGCTCAAATGCTGAATCTGGTGATCAAACTGAGAAGAAGCTTCCTTCAAACGGTGACAAGACCACTGTCAAGAAAAATGGAATTAATGGGAGAAAAGTTCCAGAAGTGAGGACTAAAATCGTGCAAGGATCCCCCAGTAAGAACAGAACTGAGATGATGTCTAAAAGCAAGAAATCATCAGTTGTTAGTAGGCCCACAGTTCAGAAGAGCAAGCAAGAGAAGGTATTTATTAAGTTGCTTATTCAAGTTGTTTTTCATTATGTTTCCCCAACTTTTCAACTTCTTACGAAACATGCTTGTGAACAGGAAGAAGAGATTAGGAAGAAAATGGAAGAGTTAGCAATTCAACGCCTAAAAAGAATTGCTGAAAGAACTGCAGCAGCTGGTGGTGCTCCGGCGGCAACCAAGAGGGCATCATTGGAGAGCAAATCAGTCAAAGGTTCATCCAAGTCTGACAAAAATAAAATCATTCCTAGACCTGAGAGACGAACAAGATAGGTTACCATCAAAATCAGGCAGCTTAAGAAAGAAAGCTCAGAAGGTGAATGTTTAGATCCTCAGTTGCTGATCTCAATGAGTTGCCTGTTCCTTTTGATTGAGTTGGATGGGCAGACAGTATGCTGCTATCTACAACAAATGGTACTAATACACTTGCCATAAAGTGCCTTAATCAACTTCAACAGATACCCTTCCAAGCTCTCAAAATTTTCCTTTGTATGCAAATTTCTCTACGGGTTGCTTATATAGTTATAAGATTTCATAAAATGAGCCATGATGTATATAGTTCTCATGAGCTATTCTTGAGACTTCGCCTCCACAAATTCTTTCACATTATTGTGCATGAAAATAATCTCCAGCTTGTTTCTTGGATTTCACGGGTATGTAATTTGTTTCTTGCTCTGTAAAACTACATTATTGGGAAATAGGTTTCTTCTGTAGCAATTCTATTTCTGCAACACTTGTGTTTAATTCGTTGCAAATTGTATCCAGTTTCATTCAATCCAAGTTCAAGGCTTGCTGCGCGTTTGGGAGGACTAAGAAACAACACGAAAATGGGATGAATTGTTGGGAGGATTATATGAGTCACAAATACTCCAATTTACTTTGAAAATCTCATGTACAAATACATTATGTCACTTCTGATTGAGATTCTTCATGTTTCTCATCCTAAAAGTGATAGTAAAAGTGACAGGCAAAATGAAAGAAATGAGCCCACCAGCAATCCTGCCTGTACTAAGAACTTCATTACTGACATGACATCTGCAGACACTATCCAGTATTGATAGTAACAAATTGCCAGAACTGTTGTTACCAAAATTGCAGGAATTGCTGCTGTTACTATTGCAGGAAGGCAGGCAACATGGACATTATACACAGGCATGACCTCTCTATTTTTATTGTTTTTTAGATGTTAATTTATCAATTTAGTTTAGAAGTGTCAATACAACCTTGCTATCGTGGTTTGAGGATATAAATTCAATCCAGTGATCTCTAAATTAAGGTGCCAGCTTGTAGTAATTTCTTCCTCCTGTAGACAGTGAATGAAATTACAATGAAATAAAATATTTTTCATTCTGAAATGGATTAAAATAATATTTTTTTAAATAATATTTTTGATATAAATACATAAAAAATCTGAAAATATTAAAAAAATTAAAAATTAAATTTTTCATAAAACACAATTCACCAATATCTCTAAAAAAGTAATTATAATTTGACTGTTTTACTTGACTGCATACAAAGCCAATACTTGGTCATAGCTCATACTCTCTCTCTCTCTCTCTCTCTCTCTCTCTCTCTCTCTCTCTCTCTCACACACAAACACTTGTATGACTAAACAAACTTTGTTGACACTTATGTAGAATGTTGACATTTGATGTTTTTTTCTTTTAATTAATTTGAGTGGGATGCCTTAAATTTATCTAAACTAATCCGGCCATAAGTTATTTGGAAGATTAATTAAATTTAAACGAGTTCATCGACCTCCAATGGAACAACATGGAGGCTGGCACACGCTTTTGATTTTCAACTGCTAAGGGGCCAAAATCAAATCTAGTATTATATTAGGAATATGATATTAAACGGGTATAGTTGAACTGATCAGATTTTAATTTTTTTTTATAAAGATTACTAATTTGAGTCTCACAAACTTCAGGGTCATTGGAAACTTATATGGTTATTAACTTCAAGGTCCATAAAATTAGTTGAAGTACACACAAGTTAGTCTAGATATCCATGTTAATAAAAAAAATATATATGATATTGGTATAGAAAATCCAAATTCTAATTAATATTACATGGGATACTGTAAAATGTATGAACCCCATGGTCATACGAGAAATATATACCTAGCTGGGGAGCAAAATTTTATGCGATCATCAATGAAATAAGTTTTAGAATTTTCTGTTGGGGGTGCATGCATGCCTATGGACGTAGCTTATAAGCTCCAAAGAGCTCTCCAATTTATTTATTTTTCAAAAATAGTAATTAAAATACCACAATTATTTTGAAGAAAATCAAAGATGGAATTGCATATTAAAGCATCCGAGGAAGAGACTCTTGCTACTTAATAACTTGAGTGAAAGAAAGAAAAGAAAAGGCTCAAAATCAAGCAATGCCCTATAGTTAATTATCTTAGATCTAACATTGTTGATTAAATAAATAGAAAATTTAGAATGTTTCAAGAAATACAAGGGGGATTTAAGTAAATTAAGTTTTCTTTTTTCTTTTCTCTATTTCCAGTAAAAACAATCTTAGTTGGCAAGGTCCAAAATTAGCCCTATCATAGTTAGCCATGGTAGCAGAGCCCCATGATCATGAAAACTGATCACGACAGTGACCTAAAAGAGTGGCACACACAATTTAGGAGAGGAAGCCTACGTTATGAATACAAAGGCCAGCAACTCATCCATTTCTCCTTGGATTTCTCTTTGAGAAAAGTTTCAGAGAGATCATTTTCATTTTTTTTATCCCATCCGGAACCTTCATGGGCTGCACGTTAATGTTTCATGTTTTCACTCTCTTTGTACCTTGAATATTTCTTCTGTGTTTACACGCCAGGAATTTAATTAAAATATTCCCTTAGTCAATTTCTTGATTATTAATATGATTCTTGAGACGTTTTGCCCAAGTTAATTCAGGGGCTGGCAGAAAAGCTATGTCTACTGGTATCTTCTGTCGCATTAAGCCCTTGCTTTTTGGAGGCAGGACTTCTAGATTTGAGGTATAAAATTTTTTCCAGTTTTTCTTTCTTATGTTTTTCACTTGCAATCTCGATAATATCCTAGTAATTATGATTCATACTGTAGGGAAAAATATTTGTTCCAAAGTGAGAGAATGCTTTAGGCACAGGCTAATACCATGAGTTCTCCACTAAATTTTATGTTCATGGCTAATACCATGAGTTCTCCACTAAATTTTATGTTCATCTTGTCAACTATATTCTGCGTAGTCATATGTGTTTTCATGCCAGGAAGGTTTATGTTCCTCTGACAGCCATTTCATGGCACTTCCCTGCTCCTTGACTAAGTCCTATCATTTTTTTTCATTCCTATAGACTTGCTAATGTTAGCTTTGGTTTCTCTTTCCTCGAATTCATCTAAATTTCCAGAATTGAAATAGTTTTTGTATTAGAACCTTAATAATCTAGCATCAAGAGTTTGAATCTCATAGCCTTTATTCCATCTAATTAAATTAATAAAATCAAGCATGGGATATATGATACTGTGGAATTCTTAATGTTTTTCGCTCGTGTCAACTTGATTTTAATGTATGATAAATTAGGAACATCTGGTAACAGCATTGGCTTATCAATGTTGACAGAAACAAGAGTACTATTGCAGGTAGTGAAAAGAGCTCACTTGGTCAAGGATAAGAAGAAGGAATCAGAAGAACCGAAGATGGAACGTTCACGTTCACGTGGATCTTCAGGCAACTTCATTTTGATGATGGAGCTTAGGAAGAAAATCATTACCTTCAGAGACATCATTGACCTACCACCTTTTGATGCTTCTCTGAGCATAAACGAGGTACCATAGCACAAAATCGTCTGTTCAATGAAGTTAGAACACGAGACCATGCCTTGAATCTCTGAACATTTATCTGTGTTGCAGCTGGTGATTGGAACAATGATAGATCTGCACAATTTTTACCCTGAAATCATACCCAGTGGTCAACTGTATGAAATTAAGGGATCATCTATCGATAAGGTTTTCTATTTAGTTCCATCATGACCGCTCCATGGCAGTTGTTGGATGCAATTCTTTTAAGATTTCGAAGCTGATCATCTAAATGCATGCTCAAACAGGTTCTGAAATATTTTTGTGAGGCTTTGAGATCAATTGGGGATTCATGGATGATGAATCAAGAGTGGATGGACAAAGCTACATACAACATGTACAATAACAGTGATCAAAGGATCAGTTCGGAACAAGCAGGTATGATACAACTTTTCCAGAATTTTGTCAGCAGTATATTTTCATCCACGTTTTCGGATCTTGTAAGGAAAAAAAATGGAACAAGTTGATTGAAAGAATTTTGGAAAGAGTGCATTGTACTGAAGAGCTTGGTTTTTTCCATTTAATATCTCCTTGAACAACTAGTCTGAAGTTTCATGATTGAAGGTGATTACTTCTCTATCTTTCTTTTTTTTTCTGAATTTTTAGTTGAAATTGCTTCGGCAACACTCACCTGCATGATTAAGATAGCAAGAGAAATGTTTGATGTGATGGATGAATATGAGCCAAATAAAGACATGCAACGATCCAACGCCTTCAGCAAAATCTTGATGGAATCCTCTTCAGACAACAACAGCTATAGCCCATGTTGTGCTTCTCCAGAGACTCCTACATCAGTGCTTCCCGAGTTTACGGGTTCTCCTGCTTCTGGAGATTTTTCAAATTTTTATAGTTCTTCTCCTCTTCTCAGATCTCTGAGAGTTCAAGCACTTGAAAAATTGAACCCCATGGACATAAAACGTCTCTCATTCCACATGCCTTCAAACCTGGAAATTCTAGACGGCAGCAGTTTGAAACGAAAGGACAGAGTGGATGATGAAACAATGACAGAAGTGGAAGCAAAGCGCAAGCCTTTGTTCGAAAGGAGCAATTCAGAAGAAAGCAGCAATTGTGAGGAACTGATGTTTGAAATAGAAGCAAGCAGTAAATGTGATGTGAAAGCTGCTGACCTTGAGGATCACAGCGATTACAGCCTCAAACGTGGAATGCCACAGATTGCAGCAGCTGAGACCACTCCAGTGATAGCTGAAGCCATAACGCCACCAGCTGCATTGTCAGTCAATGCATCACCAGTTCCACCAGCACAGCCTCACATATCCTCACCCATGATGGTAGACGTTGTGGCCACACCATCACTACCATCTACTCCACCAATGAAACTGCAACCAGATGTAGCAACCACACAGCCACCACCTCCAACTCCACCTCCACCACCACCATTCGTGCTGCAGCCAGCAACTTTTACAAGGGCTAGCGTACCACTTCCACCACCACCACCACC
>Ga0325404_1004100_pt1 | contig 15511 bp, 6 predicted proteins | sample PopdelMetagenome_18_FD_205664 | JGI IMG/M metagenome (GOLD analysis project Ga0325404, IMG submission 205664) | Populus deltoides microbial communities from Bellville, Georgia, United States - Xylem-Control-R1 | ecosystem: Host-associated > Plants > Phyllosphere > Stem > Wood/Secondary xylem... | reverse complement strand
GTCTAGCATACATTGAGTGTATGTTAGGATCCCGGGTAAGGGGATCACCATGTATTGTCTAGCATACATTTAGTGTATGTTAGGATCCCGGGTAATGGGATCGTCACGAATGGACTAACATACATTTGGTGTATGTTAGGATCCCGGGTAAGGGGATCTCCACGTATTGGCTAACATACATTCAGTGTATGTTAGGATCTCGGGTAAGGGGATCACCATGGAATGGCCAGTATACATTTAATGTATGTTAGGATCCCGGGTAAAGGGATTGCCTTATATCGACTCCTATGGGGTGGTGATGACAATACCAGTGAAATTGGTATCGGTAATGTGATAAGCAAAAGTAATCACGTTGATCTTATAAAGTCTGGAATGAAGGTTGATAGTGGCAGAGGGAACGGTTATTAATAGTTTGAATAAGGAAGAGATTTTTAAATAAAAAAAAACTAGAAGGGAGAAGTAAATGAAATATGAATACATGTTACCCTGTTGAAATTATTAGATATTCATATTGTTATATTTATGGAAATATTTCACCTTGCAATAATATGTATTTTGTTTCAGGATCATCGCATGCACGACAGGAGTAGAATCCTAGCTTATGTTTCTTTTTGAAGTCTAGGTCCTAGGGAATATACCCTTGTATTTTGTAAACATGAAAATGGTTGTATAACTTAATTTGTATAATAAATGTTTAAACTTGATTGGATGAATTTAACGTTGTAGTTTATATAACCATATTTCATATCTATGTATTTATATTTATTTAAATTATCCATCCATAATGATATTTTTGTTATATAATGCATATCATAAATATTATGGTTGATAGGTGTGAGTATAATTGTGGAATTGAAACTCAGGATGATTGGGTCGGGAATTAAGTTATGAGATGCGAACTGTTAGAAGTGTAAACAAGTTACATGTCGGTAACTTGGGACCTTCCAGTATAGGGGGGACTCTGTCGAAATTCTGGTAGATGTTAATACGAAGACCATGAATATGTATATATATAAAAAAAAAATTAACTACTCTGTTTTTTTTTCTATTGACATGAGATTGTGGTTTTATCCTAAAAATGGGGGATGTTACAGAAACACAACTCTTAGTGAACTATAAGCAAATCACGTCAGAGTCAATTGAAACTTCACATTCTATATATTGGGGGTGAGATCACATCATATAACAAATTTAGGCTTATTCTAATATAGTTTGCCTAAGGTTTTAATTTGAAATCCAATTCTGCCGCAAAAACACAACTCTTAGTGAACTATAAGCAAATCATCTTAGAATAAATTGTAACTTCATATTCTATCTATTAGGGGTGAGATCGCAACACATATAAAATTTAGGCTTATTTTGACATTGTTTGCCTGAGATTTTAATTCGAGGTTCAATTCTACCATAGAAACACTACTCTTAGTGAACCATAAATAAACCACCTTAGAATTAATTGAAACTTCATATTCTATGTATTAGGTGGGAGATCGCATTATATATTAAATTTAGACTTATTTGGATATTGTTTTCTTGAGGTTTTAATTGGAGGTTCAATTCTGCCACAAACTGATCATACAAAGGGTTTGGGTACCTAGACATAATAGAACAACCTCTAAACTGGGATTTGTTGTTTTCTTGGTATCTGAATACTATATATTAAATAAAAATTCATTTGGATAGTATTTTCTTTAGGTTCCAGAATCGGGTTTTGTCTTGCTGTAACGGGTCTTTTTTGTGTTATCTTTCAAAACTTGTTTTGTTTCTATTGATTTTGTTCCTGCTAGTATATTATCATCATATTTGAGATATTTGGCTGCTGTTTGAGTCATTTTCATCACTTTTATATTTGTTTTTTTCGATCAATTCTGATCCAAACAAAAGTCAAATTTGTAATTTTAAGTCTAAATCAGTGTTCTTCCTATGGTAAACTCTATTCTTGTTGTGTCTTTGTATTCTTCTATTTTTCCTATTTGTGTCATGTATTCAGTAAGGGAGAGGGAATGAAGAAGGATTCTAGCTCAAGGATGCGAAAAACTAAGCCATGGTTTGGGGTTTTAGAACAAGAAGTTGATAAGTGTAAAAGATTATTCTATGATCTTCAAACTTCATGGGGGAAATGAAGTACAACACCAAAAAAATAAAAGACAAAGAAGAGTCGTCGTTGTTATCATTCAAAAGTATATACGCAAATGGTTAGTACGGCGTGCTTATTTAAAATTCTTGTCAGTCACTATTTTCATACAATGTCGTTGAAGAAAGGTATTAGCAGTAACATAATTTCGAAGGCTTAAACAAAAGGCTAATGAAGTCGTTGTTAATCCTATTCAAGATTTGAGGGTGAATCTTCTTAAAGAATGAGGGAATAATACGGTTTGGCCTTGTGATATGACTCAAGTAAGGTCAGATCTAGATTTTGGCGTAAACTTTTCTACTATCTAGTTTTACGCTATTGAACATAACTCTAAATCCAACCGTTGGATCAAGCTGAAACTTTACCAGAAGATTCCAAAGGTATTTTTGTATGTTGGGGTAAATTTACAGGTGAATCGAAGTTCGAAAAGGACTTGCTATACAGGTCAAAACAGGTTGTACGAAATCTGTTATTTACTTCCTTTTAACCTGTGAACTTTCTATTTAGCAAGAATTCTTTTTCTAAAAGGATATGACAGCTTGTTTTGAGAATTTTTTAGTTCCACAAGAATCTTTAATGAGTTGAAATATAATTTTCAAGAGTGGCAACGATTCATTAATGTTCCAAAATCCTTTTCTTCTAATGATTCCTTATTCATCCTAGCTACACAAGGAAACAAATGGTGGTGCTATTTAATGACATATCAGTTATTTTTATTATTTCCTTTCATGTTTGAGCTTAATTAAAACTTTATTTTGATCTAGGATCCAATGCTTGTTTGGATCAGGTTATGAGCTTTTCAGTTTAAGGTTTTTTTGGTCAGTTTTGTATGTGGGTCAGTTCAGCCCACAAGAATAGATCCATTATGGTTAATTTTTAAGAAATATTTAAACATATGTAACCTAAATTTCAGGGCCATTGATGAATATTACTTATGCATGTTTCAGTTTTAACTTGTGAGAGTGATTCTTGCATTCTTTAGTTCCTGAACAAACTGAATGTGACTTATCAAAAACTAACTGGCTTCGTGACGTCATTCTACTCATTCCAATAATGTTGGTGCCTTAAGGCATGTTTTTATTGTATCACATTCTTATCAGACCTATTTTGGCTTTCGAGATCAGATCTCAATTTTGATTATGGGTTGTGTGACCACGTGATCACGAGGTTCACATCAGAGTGTCTAAAAAAAGTTATTAAACCCTACCAGTTCATTGGTATGGCAAGTTAAATCATGTTAAGATGTCTTTGTCTCAATAAAAAAAATTTAAAATATTTCATCTTATTTTTCTTAATTCAAACAGAGTTTTGACCACTCATTTAGAATACCTTTGAACCCATCAAGTCAACCAATTTATATCAAGTTAACTTCCGCACAATTTTATTTGAACATCACGTCAAGCAAGAAGCTAGGTTAAGAGATCTTCAGGTTAACTTGCTTAGCTGATTTTAATGATTCTATAATAGAGTTTCTTGTAGCAATGCATATACGTTGTTTTATTCTTATATTTTTTTTTAAACACTCACATTTAAATTATAAAATTCTTAATATATATATATATATATATATATATATATATATAAAATTCATATTTACTTTTAGGATAATGATAAGATGTTATCTAAAACACAAATATTTTGATAAAATATTTTAAAAAAAATTGAGCGAGTTAATTAAACAAAGAGGTTATAATTAGAGAGATATTATTTTTATCTTTATTTCAAATCATTCAAATTTTTATTGTTATGTGTTCTGATTGCTCTTGATTTTTATTAAATGAATGACATAAAACAAAAATATTCTATTTTTTGAAATAAATTAAATATTAATAAGAGAAGGAAAAATTATACTTCTTTCAATGTAATTTAAATTATCACTATACTTATAAACAAATATTGCCATATAATTTAAAAAATTAAAGGGCTCACTTCAATGAAAGATTAAATATCTTAATTTATATTTATTTTATTTATTAGTTTTACGGCTTAGTCTTTAACTAATTTTAACATTTTTTTTTAATATTTAATGGTATATGTCACCCACAATTTATTTTATTAAATATATTTCTTGAATTTTGAGCTCCCAATTAAAATCTTCTTGATGCTAGAACACACATTAAAAATGCTTGTATATTTTGTTCATATTCAACAAAGATTTTGGTATGATTTGGCGTGAAGCGTGGAGTTCCACTCTAGTTGAGCGGAGGGTAAGATCCAATCAAAGAACTAATGCTAGTATCAAGTAATAAATCTAAAACAGAATAAGGTAAGGTAACTGAGAAGGATTTTGCTGCTATTATATTAGTTGAAAAAGTTTTTTTTTTTTTAGTTGAAAAACCAACAAATCAGTGTTTTCTGGAGTGATTTTTATGATTTTAACATTTTTATATCTCAATTATCTAAAAACACTTTTTGGTACTTCTTTCACTTCGAAGAAAAGTACAGTCGTGCTGCCACCCGGGCACTGAGTGGTTCCGAGTTACGGTCACGTCTGTTCACCAGCGCTGCTTTCAATAGGTAAGAAGGTCGGCCGGTCCTCTCGTTGTTAAGTGTTAAGCTCGCCAGTCCATGCTTGCAGGTGAGATCTCCGGTCCTACTTCCGGGTTACGTCGGTATGAGCCTTTACCTCATTATGAAGACAGAGGCACGCGTCTTTAATATTTTGTTCTCGTCATGGTTGATCTCTGTATTGCCGTGACGTGTCAACGTGGGGGCAGATAGTAACCAGTGCTCCACAGGAGGTGAAAATGGTGTTGCAGCTCGACTACTGAATGGTAAAAAGCAGTCCTGGTCCGTTCTGGAATTTTCATTTTGTTTTATTGATGCCCATTAAAAGAAAGGGATAGAGCCCGATTTGAAAATTTAGAATTTATTAGAGCGCGACCAGATATTAAAAACAAAAAAAAAAACTTAGCTATTAGTTAGAATGACAAAACACATTAAAATTCCCTCAGCTTAATTAATTAAATTTTGAATTTACTCTTTAAAAATTATTAGTTTGACTTCCATTAATTTCAGAGTTAGACTTGTATGTTCATTAATTTTAGAGCTCGTACAATTTATCGAGATACATGCAAGTTAGTTTGAACATCTGTATTAATAAAAAAAAATAACAAAAGAAAAAAAAAATACAGGAACACATTAAAATTGCTAGGCACATAAATAGCTAGTATTGTCTGATGATGCGTGCCCTCCCTCCATGTTTTCAAATCCCAATCCATGGACACAGCTTAAAACAAATTACTGAAGTAGAAGCAGCATGGCATTGACCAGCTGCCTGGAGGATTAAAAGAAAAAAAAATAAAAACTATACGGGGAGGGGAGTCCTGACTCTTGATCCTATAAAATTAGATGGAACGAAACCAAATGACCGGGCTGTATTTCTTGAGATGAAGTTAGACCAAGTCAGCGCCCTGTTGGTCACGGGGTCGACTCCATTACTCCAAGCATAATCTCCTCACGCAACTATACTCCAACCCTTTTTTCTTTCTTGATTTACTTTTTCAGCAATAAATTAAGAGGAAAATAAAATAAAAAAGCACAATCAACTAGCGGAAGGCACGTGCATTTCCAACCCAGAAAAGCTAAAGCTTTTTTGACGAGATTCAACTAGCTTTTTGTAGATGTAGATATACAAGTGATAAAATAAATAAAAAAAGTTGGTCATGTTGAGGTGGCCATCGAGCAAAGAGGGAGGGCATGGAATGGTTCCCTAAGACAAAAGGATACCCGACTGCCCCACCAAGCACAGGAAAATACCAGCAACCTTCTATGGCCTTTGGTTTTATATCTTAGAGTTTATAAAAGCTCAATTATGCAGTGTGTACTCCTTATCATATTAGCTCATCACTGTCTAATCTTGTCTGTCAGTAATTGAAAAAATATTTAATCATGGAAGAATTTAGAAAAGCTCAATTATGCAGTGTGTACCATTTACCTTTGTTCTTCAAGGTAACAATTTAATTTTGAAATTGTAATAATGCTTCAGCATCAGCAAACTTATATGTGTGTGTGTGTGTGTGTGTGTGTGTGTGATTTGTAATTTGAAGATGCTATGATTATAGAAACCACAAAATTACTCGCATGATAATAAAAGCTTTTGGTATTTTACCACAAGATACCATGAATCTACATTTTAGCTAGAAACGAGCAAGACATGTTGGGACAATTAGACTTGCACATACACTTGTGTTTGAAGGTAAACTAGGCAAATTCTTGCTTGCTCAAGAAGAGAAGGGGAGGCATGATCCATTGTTCTGGGTCAGAGAATCGAAGAAGCTGTTCACTTCAAGCAAGCCCAAAATGGAGATATTGACTGCGCAAATATGGTGCACAGACTCTTTTTTATCCTCCCACAATCCTGGCCTAATTTTACCTCAGCAGACATGTGAAGCTTTGTTTTTTCCCATCGCGGCATGGGGGTTGTGTTTTCGTATCTTTAATGTGAAATGAAAGGGTAGTCACATCCAAATTGCTTTGCTAGAACATGTTTTGTCAATTATCATGGCGATATTGATGTTCATGGCTCATTGGTGTTTAAAAATCTGGGTTTTTTCTTAGGTGAAATGCTCATTAATTACATGTAGGTTTTATCGTCTCATCATGGACGGACGGGTAGAATCATCACACATGAATGGCAATTCACACCCTTTTCCTTTCTCTCATATATTTAACTATGCTGTGTCAAAACCCTGGTGAGTAGCTTTGGTGATCCAAGTTTATCCTTCCATAGAGTTTCCTTCTCTTGGTCATCTTCAGCAATCATGATGTAACGTTGTTTTTTAAAATATTCTTTTGTTAAAAAATATATTAAAATTTAAAAAAAAATAAAAACACTTTTAAAATTCAAAAACCTTTCTTCTGGTTGCTGTTACAAGCTTTTGACATTGAAAAAATAAATAAATAAAAGGCTAACGCTTTAAAGATTCTTCTTTGCTTTCAATGGTGGAAGAGGGGATTTTATTAAACCAAGATGAGAAGGAGGTTTCATTATTGTAATAGAGATACCAGGAAGAAGGTGTGATATTATTATAGGAGGTTCAACAGCTTCGCTAATCGCCTCCTTCAACGAGATTAGCAAAGCTTCCATAAACTATTTTAAAAGAGTTAGAAAAACAAAAGAAATATAACCATTTTCAAACCTAAAATGATGAGGGAAAAGAAAAGAAGGGTGATGATAGATGGGATGACGAACTCCCATGTATGTCCAATTGTAGACCCGCTAGACTACAGAATGGTGCAGCTCTGAAAAATCACTATAGGCAATGGACTCTTTCCATTTCTTCTTCTTTTTTCCTGCACAACAAGTACAAAGAGAAACAACAGGAAGCTACGACGAATACAAGAAACAAGAAGCCAAATGTTAAGTCACTCAAGAATTAAATGTTGTGAATAAAGCCAAAGGCAAATCTACGGCAATCTACAGAATGCATTGGAATTTCATGCAAAGGCTCCAAAAGAGGAGCTAAGATGGACCTCCTCCTACTTGTTCACCGTCAAAAAAGAAGACTACTTGGATTCTGACTTGTAATCAGATGAATGAAAGCTTTAGTTGCGTTTTGATTTTGATCCAAGTAGAGTCTTGGAGGGTTCTGGATTCTAGATAATGCACAGAAGAACAGGCACTGTAGTTTTTTGTTGGTGTTCAAGTATCTGGTCTGTAGGTTTGCTTAAATGAATCGATTTGCAATAATTATGTCGTCCAAAATAATTGCAGATTAGGAGGGCTAAAACCCAATTTTAGATTCATCCGCCCATGCATGGAACATCAATTGTTTTTTTTTTTTTAATTTGAACAGCTCCAAAAAAAATTACCTATGTATATTAACTATATAAAAGTATTTTTTAATTAAAAATAAATTAAAATTATATTTAAAAAAAAATTTATTTTTATATTAACACATTAAAAATATCTGAAATAACATTAATTTAATATTTTTTTATTTAAAAAATAGCTTAAAAAAAGAAAAAACAGGAAAGTGAAAGAATGTCGTGAAGGGGAAATTTACACTTGAAAATTGAAATGATGGGAAAGTAATTAAACATGAATCTTCGATGGCAATTAGTCCCGTCATCATCAGTCCACCTAACAACATGTACTATTTTGGAATGATTTGGTTCTTGCTGGCCCGTGAAAATAATAAAAATCTGAAAATTTTGATCTACATTACAAATATGTACAATGAATTTAAGTGAGGCTTATGTGATGGGCCATGAAAATAATTAAGGTTCCATGTTAGAAAATCCCACTTTGTGGGTTCACCTTTACTCTCTGCTATCTTCAAGCAGCATTGCATTGCAGAATAGATACCAGGAAGGGGAGGAATTCATATTGATGCTAGTCAAATCTCAAAACGATGGAGCCATGAATGAAGACTAAAAGCTTTCAGAGATTCAATAATTAGAGTGTTATGAGGAGCTAATACTAGGAATTGTGGACCACCCAAACAACAATGCATGCAATTGATTGGCATTGCTGTTTTTTTCCAGCAATTAGCCAAGCTTGTGTTTGACATCACATGTTCATACGTGTTCTTGCTGTAATGGCCCTAAAAACCAGAAGAAACAAATAGGTAAGAACAAAATAAGTGAAGTGGAAGCTGTCTTGTGAAGCCATAACATGAAGTTGTGCCACTTTGAAATCTAGCCCAGGAAAATTAACATGGGTCACTGGCAACTCCACACTAACATGGTACTAAAAAACAGTATAATATAGTAATGGCCTCGACAAAAAACATGGATTTGTAATGTCAATGCAACACTGAACAGTACTGCAACCTTATAACTCCATCTGGATGTCTTGTAGCAAAGATGCTATTCTTGTCGCCCATTCTTGGTTCTTAAATGTGAACTGAGAAGAGAGAAAGACCGGACAAATGGTGGTAGCAATTATTCATTCATCTCTACTAAACCTTAATTAATATATCCGCAGAACTGCACACAACGCATTTTTGCATCAAAGAAAATTTTAGTTTGGTGGGCTGTGCATCTCTGTATCCACTGCTACATTTCTTTATTTATTTCTTTAACTACTTCTATCACATGGCTTCATAAATCTCACCTACACCTCCCTCCCTCCCTCCCTCCCTCTCTCTCTCTCTCTCTCTCTCTATAGGAGAGATGTGGGATCATTGTGAGAAATCATGAGCTTCGAAAGTGTTCAGCTCCATTTACGGTGGAGAATTCTTGCACTTGGACTCTTACTTCTTGGAGTTCAATCTTTTGGGCTCAGCACAGATGGTGTTCTCTTGCTTTCTTTCAAGTACTCTATCCTTAGCGACCCTCTCTCTGTGCTTCAAAGCTGGAACAACCGTGACCAGACTCCATGTTCATGGAATGGAGTTACCTGTGGATCTGCTGGAACAGACAATACTTACTCTCGTGTCACCGGCTTATCTCTCTCAAATTGTCAGCTTCTTGGTTCAATTCCAGCCAATCTTGGCGTGATTCAACACCTCCAAAACCTTGATCTATCCAACAATTCTCTTAACGGGTCCTTGCCTTTTTCACTTCTCAATGCAACCCAACTCCGGTTTCTTGATCTGTCCAGTAATATGATCTCCGGTTACTTACCAGAGACCATAGGACGGTTACAGAATCTTGAACTTCTTAACCTCTCTGACAATGACTTAGCGGGGACTTTACCTGCCAACCTCACTGCTCTCCATAATCTAACTTTTGTTTCTTTAAAGAACAATAATTTCACTGGTAATCTTCCTAGTGGATTTCAAACCGTTCAGGTTTTAGATCTCTCTTCAAATCTTCTCAATGGGTCTCTACCTCGTGATTTTGGTGGTAACAATCTTCGCTACTTGAACATCTCTTACAACAAGCTTTCTGGTCCAATTCCACAAGAGTTTGCTAATGAAATCCCATCTAACACTACCATTGATCTGTCATTCAACAATCTGACAGGAGAAATCCCGGAATCTAATCTTTTCTTAAATCAACAAACCAGTGCTTTAGCCGGAAATCCTGATCTTTGCGGCCAGCCAACAAGAACTCCGTGTGCAATTCCTTCTTCAGTAACTACACTTCCAAATATATCTGCACCTGCATCACCTTCTGCAATTGCTGCAATTCCAAAAATTATAGGCTCCAGTCCTGCAACTACTCCTCCAGGTGACACAGCAACAGGGTCTGGACAAGATGAAGGTGGGCTTAGGCCAGGAACCATTATAGGCATCGTAATTGGTGACGTTGCTGGAGTTGCTATTCTTGGTATGGTTTTCTTCTACGTATACCACTATTTAAAGAAAAGACGGAACGTTGAAGCAAATATCGAGAAGGAAGCCACCACTGCAAAGGATAGTTGGTCACCTTCATCTTCAGAGTCAAGAGGGTTCACAAGATGGGCATGTTTACGCAAAAGAGGAGAAAATGAAGAGGATTCTGAGTCTACAAGCACTGGCAACGAAGCAGACATTCTCGATCAAAGTCAAAGGAAGACAGGCCATCATGAGCAAAACAGAGAAGGGACATTGGTGACTGTAGATGGTGAAAAAGAGCTTGAGATTGAAACTCTACTTAAAGCATCAGCTTACATTTTAGGTGCTACTGGTTCTAGTATAATGTACAAGGCAGTTCTTGAAGATGGGACCTCATTCGCAGTTCGAAGAATCAGTGAAAACCATGTAGAGAGGTTCAGAGATTTCGAGACCCAAGTCCGTGCCATAGCCAAGTTGGTTCATCCAAATCTTGTTCGAATTCGTGGCTTCTACTGGGGCGTTGATGAGAAGCTCATTATCTACGATTACGTCCCCAATGGTTGCCTTGCCAATGCTCGTTACAGTAAGTCCTCTAATCCCAAATCAAAATTAGATCTAAGTCATTCTTTATTTCAATCAACAGGTTAAAACTTATTGCGTCTAGACGACGGTTTAAAGTAGTCTTTTTTACATTCTAAGTAGTTCTTTCCATAATATTTATTGGAAAATCATCATCTCCAATTTGCTCATTCATTGCATTGCATGAGTGCCCCATTCTGATTGATATGAAGTCTGCAAAGGCGAGCAATGGACCGAAAGGTTTGACGGTGGAGTAGGTGCAACGTAACCTTTGTTTTTAATGCAATCAGTGGAAGTCAACTATGAAACTGGCTGAGGGTGCTCATATTTGCTATCGTTAGCCCCACAGTATTCGTCGATACGTGGTGATGTACGACGTTATACGTTACCTGTAATCCCAGTGAATAACTTTCCCCCGTTGAAAATGACCACTTGTTACCTTTTCCACACACTTTCTCCTTTGCCAACTTGCCATGTGTAAGATGCTCCAATGTTCTAATTGTTGACCACTTTTTTATGTTACAGGGAAAGCAGGCTCGTCACCATGTCATCTACCATGGGAATCCCGGCTAAGGATTACTAAAGGAATGGCCCGTGGCCTGTCATTTCTCCACGATAAGAAGCATGTGCATGGAAATCTGAAGCCTAGTAATATACTCTTGGGTTCTGACATGGAGCCTCGGATCGGAGACTTTGGGCTCGAAAGGCTTGTGACCGGCGATACAAGCTCTAAAGCTGGAGAATCGGCTCGAAATTTTGGGAGCAAGAGGTCGACTGCATCGCGCGATAGCTTTCAAGATTTCGGAACGGGTCCTAGCCCAAGCCCGAGTCCAAGCTCGATCGGAGGTCTATCGCCTTATCATGCTCCGGAGTCGCTCCGGAGCCTCAAGCCCAGTGCGAAGTGGGACGTGTACTCCTTCGGGGTGATCTTGCTTGAGCTGCTGACAGGGAAGGCTGTGGTTGTTGATGAGTTGGGCCAGGGAAGTAATGGGCTTGTAGTTGAAGACAAGAACCGGGCTTTGAGGATGGCTGATGTGGCGATTCGAGCAGACGTGGAGGGTAAAGAGGATGCCTTGTTGGCTTGCTTCAAGCTAGGGTATAGCTGTGCTTCTCCTCTGCCGCAGAAGAGGCCGACGATGAAAGAAGCCTTACAAGTGATTGAAAAATTCCCCTCTTCTCCTGCATCAAATCCATATGGTCAATGATGATTAATAATAAAAAAACGGAGCACATTGTAAAGAGATGTATCTATCGTTGACTTATAGGACGTTTGTTTGTCTCAAGGTTTTGAGTTGTCTTTGGGTGAGATGATATATTATTAATTCGTAGATCTATATGTGTGAAGCTCGTTTTCACATTTTTTGACTCAGTCTACAACATTCTTTAATCTCTGGGTCTTGGGAATGGATCGGTGCATGGTAACTTTTCTAGGTAATCTTGTCTTCATTAAAAAAAAAAAAAAAAAACTAAGTCTGCTGGTAAAATTACGGTATCCAACAAATAAAATTATAATAGTTTAATTATTATTTTGGCTTTTAGCCATTAAATCCTTTAACTTGGTGGTGGGGACATTGTTATCTTTTTCCGATGACATAAATATTTTTTTTTGATAAATGTTTAGGTTATGTTAGTAATTTAGTTTTAAATGCATGCTCAAATTCAGTCGTTGAGTAAAATAATCCAACTCAATAAGAGTATTTTTATATTTTTATTTTTTATAAAATAGTGTAATTATTTTAATATTTTTAAAGACAAAACTAATTAAATTCTCACCTAAACGCTTTTTTATCATTTGACTTTGTTTTTATTATATATTTCAGAGGTATCAAGGGGCAATTTTATAAATTATTTTTATTAAATATAATTATATTAAAAAAAACTTGCACGCGCCAGCATGTAAGCAGCTTTCGTGCTATTTGGGCAGCACATGAGGGGCTAGCCACCAAACACCGCCTTGACGTGTTTAGCCCAAGAAAACAACGTGTGTGCTACTATTCACTGTAGTTTGGCACATGCTTATTCATCCGTTCTTATTGGTTAAAACGAATTAAAAAAAATTATTAAGATAGAGAAAAACTAAAGAATAAATCATGGATATGTGTATATAATATATTCTACATTCTTGATCCATATTTAATTGGAGGAAACATTTCCAAGTTGTATTACATGATTTTTATTATTTTATTAGTAAAGGATAAATAAAAATAATAATAAGAAAATAAATGACACATAATTTAACTTTTGTGTTATCATAAACTTTTAAATAACTCAAGAGATTTTAACAAGTAGTGCTCTAGCATGGAAACAATTTAATATTTTTAGTTTTACTTATTAATAAAACATATTCAATATACCTCATAAAATTAAAACTTACAAAATAAACTCTTAATTGGTTTAAATAAAAACAAATAAAAAAATATAATAAGAAATATTGAAATAAAATTTTAGGTTTAATTTCTTAAACTAACAAAAATTCTCATACAAACTAATTAACAAACTAACAAAAAATTTCTCACACAAGAAATTCAAATGTAACCTAATTCATTAAAAACAAATAACCATGAAAAAATTGAATTTTAATATCATGTTATAATTCTTTTTTTCTCTTCATTTTTTTTAAAATAAATTAGTAAGGGTTTGGATTTCTCAAATGAGAATATTTTGTCAATTTGCATAGAAATATCTACTGGGAAGTATTTAAATTTATAGTTACATATTGAAGGCTAAACCTAAAATATAAAAACATGTTGAACTAATTCCCCTAAAACTTTATACCTTTTATTAAAATTTACTAATGCTTGAAAAAAAATCAAAATGTCCTATTAATCTTTTTCTTATTAAAAAATTCCTTGTTGCAGGATATACACTTTGTTAAACTATATATTAACTGTTTTAATTACTTTCTACCACATTGTTTCAAATTTAATATTCAAATGCTTAATGGCTAAAATTACATTGAATTTATAAAAAGTTTGAAGATTTATACTACCTTTGTTGATTTTAAAGCTTGAATTTCAATTAAAAACATACTAGTCAAAGGCTCGTATAAGTTGCACAAATTAACAAATTTAAAGATAATATAAATAATTGATAAAAATATAGTTTGATTAAAAAAATTAAGATAATATATATATATATACACACACACACACACTAACTAAAACAACAATATATTATATCGACTCGAATCAACTTGGATTAACTTACCAACTCCACTACTCAGTTTATGAGATAATGATAACTCAATAGAAAACATATTTTTTTTCATTAAACTCAATTCTCAATTAACTCAATGTTGAATGATAAAATAAAATAAAAAAAAGCTAAAAATATAAGCAAAGTTAACCTGAGTTAACCAATCAAATATTGGTTATGAGACTAAAATAACTTTATAGAAATCAAATTAAAACAAATTATAAAGTTCAATTCTTAATTAATCAAATATTGAATAATAAAATTAAAAAAATCAAATAATGACACGTAAAACCACCCAAGTCAACTAGTCAATTCCATGATCTAAGTTATAAGATCAGGATAACCTCATAGAACATAAACTATAACAAATTATGAAGTCTGATCCTTAATTAAGTCAATATTGAATAATGAAATTGAAAAAAATTCTAGTAAAGATCAGTATTCTTTATTTGGTGATCTCATTAAAAATATTATGCTAATTGATATAATTATTTTTATTCATATAATTCTTCTTGTATTTAAATGGAAACAAAAACAAATCAAATACCGATGGATGTTTTTTAATAATCCAAATTTAAGGTTGTATATTAAAATATTAAAAATATAAATTATTTCCTTATAGATTCAAAACACTTTTTATATTATACTTATTTAATCAAAACATATGCTTACTCATCAATTGTTATTGGTTAAAATAAATGAAAAAAATTATTATGATAGAAAAAAAACATAAATCATGAATATGTGCATATAATATATTCTAAATTCTCTATAAATATTCAATTTTAAAAAATATTAAAAATTTATATTATATGATTTTATTATTTTATTGGTAAAGGATTTATTTTAAAAAATAATAAGAATGTAAGCAACATATTTAATTGAACTATTGCATTATCATAGACTTCTAAATAATTTAAGAAGCTTTAATAAGGACTGATATAGCATGGATGCAATTTAATTTTATTAGTTTTACTTTCTTAATAAAAAATATTCAATATACCTCATAAAATTAAATCTTATAATTGGTTTAAATGAAAACATTTTATGAGGTATATTGAATATTTTTAATATATATATATATATATATATATATATATATCATAAGAAATATAATAAATCTTGATCTGGAATTTTAGGTTTAATTGCTTTTCCTCTCTCTCTCTCCTCAAAGCTTCAATAATTTTTTACATATAAACATAATATGGTCAAATAATAAATCCCTTGTAAATAAGAGTTATGCATGTGTCAAAATAAAAATTCTCATTGCTATTTATATATATATATATATATATATATAGAGAGAGAGAGAGAGAGAGAGAGAGGAATATATGACTAAATTATGGTTGCCAAAAGGCCTAAAGTGCATTGTTCAAAGCCCACAATGATTTGGTCTCCC
>Ga0325404_1004091_pt1 | contig 15532 bp, 1 predicted proteins | sample PopdelMetagenome_18_FD_205664 | JGI IMG/M metagenome (GOLD analysis project Ga0325404, IMG submission 205664) | Populus deltoides microbial communities from Bellville, Georgia, United States - Xylem-Control-R1 | ecosystem: Host-associated > Plants > Phyllosphere > Stem > Wood/Secondary xylem... | reverse complement strand
GGCAATCCGTGCAGAATACCCTGAATTATAGGTATTATTTATTCACACCCTTTAATTTTGTTATTCCTATTTCAATACTTAAACTTTACGGTATACTCTGACTGAGGTACTAATCTTTATTGAATTCCATATGGAAACCCATTATTTCACTACTAAAAGTCTTAAATCATAATCAACATAAAATCATAGATAAAAAGATCAAATTTAAATTTTTTAATGTCTGGGATTTTTGTAAAAATTACTATTTAAAACTATGGTGAATATTTAAGATATTGTATGAGGTATTTGGAAGTGTGGTATCGGTTGATTTTCAAAGTATTTTTTTGCTTAAAAATATATTAAAAATAATATTTTTTTAAATTTATTTTTAATATCAAGATATTAAAATAATATAAAATTATTATTTTTTTTTTAAAAGTTAATAGTCAATGCAAAACAGCCCATGTTTTTTTCAAGATTTTAGATGGTCATGTAACCGAACAACACGTGTGGCTCCAGTGAAAATGGTTTTAATATTCAAGTGAGTAAGCAAAGAGATGAATATCAAAATACCTACAAGTCAAGGACTAAAATGATAATAAAATAAAGTACACGGAAAGTGAATCAACAGTTGATACTTGATAGTACCAGAGGTTCTCGTGGGTGTACGGAATAGCCAGCTGGCAGCTGCACCATATGCTTTCTTTTTTGTTTTCTTCTGCTCTTTTTTCTATCCTTGTTCACATATCCATCTGGGATGGCAGGATAATGCGACTGATTTGGTTCAACCGGTTTTTTTTTTTTAATTAAATTTTAATTTTTTAATTTTAAATTATTTTTTAAATATTTTTAAATTGTTCTAACGAGTTATGTCACAATAAATTTTAAAAAATAAAAAAAATTACCTTAATATATTTTTATACAAAAAAAAAACTTTAAAAAACCTTCATATCAAACCATTCATGTGTTCATTCATTTTGAAATAGAAAAGAAGTTGGTTAGCCTGAGATATAAATTTGTTTGTAGCTCTTCCTCTATCACGAGATTTCCCGCTACCTTGGCTTTCTCCAGCAATCATGAAAAGCATAAACCTCAAATCTCCACCATTCCTTTTCGTGAACTTCTTTTGCCCTCGAATCCTGGAAGGTCCCCCGCTCATCTTGCATCCGAAAAGAAGCTTATGGACCAAAGCATGCTGCTTGGGGAAGAAATTTCGCAGCGTCTCTAATGATACAAAACACCACAGGTTTCTCAGAGAAATCACACTTTTTAATAACTAACGAGGGGTGTAGCTTAACTTATCAGACCTTAAATTTGCTTTCCAGATATTATTAATTCGAGTATCATAAATTTTAGGGTTATTAGAAGTTTATATGGTTGTTAACTTTAGAGTATTGAAAAATTAATCGAGATGTACGTAAACTGGCTCGGACACGCATGATTAATAAAAATATTAAAAAAAAATCACACACTCAAATAGTACCTTTTGTAATTATATCTTAAGCCTCGGCTCAACAAAGATATCACTTTTTCTTTGTGTGGGATTGATCTACAAATGCATTTTCAACGGTACTATTTGAGTGGAGATTGGCTGGCCCAGTTTCAACGGGCCTTGCTAGTCCAGCTTACAAGCTATTCACGAGTCCACAGAAAGATTGGCCTTGGACTTTTGTTTTGGAAATTTGGAATTGGGTCTTCAACAAGGATAAAAATAGAAGAGGGAGATCAAATAAAAGGCACAAGAAGCCATGCGATTGCTCATTAATTTGAACCTCTGCAAGCATCTCTCTCGTTGCCCGTATTTATTAGGTAGTTATGATGTTTAGAGATGATTTTAAAAGCTAAAACATATTTAAAAAATAATAAAAAGCTAAAATATATTTAGAGGTTCAAACTAGTTTGACTCGATTTTTTTTGATTTAGCTTGATTTTTTTCCCGGTTTGGGTAAGGGTTTTTCGGTTTCAGACTTGTAAAACTGAAACCGAACCGAACCGGTCAGGTTTTTTAAAATTCTAATCAGTTTAATTGGTTTTTTTTATGATTCAGTTTTTTCAGTTATTTTTTTAATTTTTTCAGTTTAATCAATTTTTCAATTTTTTTATTCATCTCTGCTAGCATCTCTCTCTCGTTGCCCGTATTTATTAGGAAGTTATGATCTTTAGAGATGATTTTAAAAGCTAAAACATATTTAAAAAATAATAAAAGGTGGTTTTCTATTTTCAATGTTTACCTTTTATGTGCAATGTTAACTACCTGTTGGTTAAAATTTCTAAAGTTTAGCGTAATATCCTATGATTGAACTTGAACATAAAATTACCATTCAATTTTTCTCAATATAACATTGTAAGGATAAATAGCACAGCCTTAAGAACAGAGCATACATAAAACGAATCATGAATAATATATTTTAGAATTAAAGTGAATAAATATCTTAATTAAAAAGAATGTTTAATATACTTACTTGTCCATAAACTTAGGAAGAATAAAAGAGATTTAAAGCCAGTTATTGTCAAATGATATTTCTATAACTTGCATCAAAGACAAGTTTAAGACCTGAAATCATAGTTTTTGCGAAAGTGACTTCACATGAAGTGTATTTCTCCTATAGTTTATTTTCTCAATATGATTTGAGACCTTTAGATTTAAAAGAGAAATTAAAGAAAATGGAGCTGTAATCTAGTTTTTTTTTAAAACTGAAAATTTTAAACTATATACTGGTTTTGAAGATCTAAATAAGAAGATGCATGATTATATTTAACGAAAAATAAACATGATGCTTATTATATATTTTTTGAGAAAATATTACCTTAGCTATTTATTTTACGCGTCATTAACTGACTATTTATTTTCTGAACTTCTTCATAAGTTATTTATTATTAATGAATGTTTATTAAGTTAGCATCAGATCCTAGATTAAGAGTTTCACAACCCCGACAATCTTTTATAAAGTGATAATAATGTCATTGCAAAGCTAGAAAAATCAAAATAAAATAAAAAAAATGCATGAGTGAACAATTGCAAATTTTCGAAAATAGATCTCTCTCTCACACATGCATACATAAAAATGTGACAATATGATTTTACAAAATCTAGCTAACTCTGTTGCTAATCTAGTAAAAATAAAATAAAATAAAAATAAAAAAATAAGTGAAAAGTTATCGATTTTTATAAATGAATTTATTTACATACATGCATATGTAAAAAAGATAAATGCACAGTTTTATGAAATGAAGATAATTACTATTGCAAAGCCAATAAAAATAAAATAAACAAAAATTGAATGAATAGTAATTTTCATGCAAAAACTTAAGATAAAAATGAGAAAAGAAGGAAAGAGCTAGTGGTGGGGGTTGGTTTGGTTTTGAGTGGTGTTCTTGAATTTTTTTTTTCTATTCAGAGTTTCTCCTTTTCTATCTTTTCTCTTTTTCTTTTCTTTCTCTCTTATTCTTCTCTCTTCTTTACTACTTTGTAGCTCATACAACTCACATTCTTAGCTTAAATCTCTGTAACTTAGGAGCACTTGTTTCTTACATTCCCCTTATTCGTATACATAGATGAAGCTCCTAAAAGCTTTTTTTGGTGAAATGATTGCGGCCATTAGTTCTATTAGATCAATCTCAACTCTTTATGATGAATGTAAATTTTTTATATTTTTAAAATAAATTTTTTAAACTTTTTGAAATGTATTTTTTACACTTTTTTGTATTGAAATACCTTTTGTTTTGCCTTTCCTTTTTTTTTTTTGTACTATTTGAGAGGGGTTAAAAATTGCGTTATGAAAGTTGCTATCTCTTTACAATATTTACGGTATAATTAACAATATACAATATTTTTTCTTAGGTGTTTTTAGCAAACTTGTAAAGAAAAGATAGCATATATGATTTTTTTTTTGAAAAATGGTCAAATAAAAAAGTAACCAACTTAAGAAAGAAAATCTGAAAGAATTATTTGGGATTCAAATCTGGAAGAGTAATGCTTCGGAATTAAGTTCGCACAAGTCATCTAAGACTTAAAAATAAAAATATTTGTGAGAGCTCTCATAGACTCAATATTGCAATAGCCATTCTAAGTTCAATTTCACAGAAAATTTTGGAAGAGTCACCTTATAGACCTTATTAAAAGAAAGAGAAGGAAACAAGATTAATGGGGTTTAATTCCCAGCTGTCATTCTGCCCTCATGAAAGCGTCCATCGTTGCCCAATAATATACATTTGATTGCAATTTGAGCTCCATCTGGACTCTACATGTCATATTTTATACGGCACATATTCGACTTCATGCAACCTCGATCAAGAGCTTTTTATGTCTTGTTACCAAACATGAGAACTGATTTTTTAAACTGGAAAGCTGAACCAGACTGTTCTGCCAATAGAAGTAACATGACAGACACGTAATGCTTTGCTATGAAAGATATATTGCTTCTTTTTGTGCTGACAATATATGCAAATAGATCCGAGTCTTCCCTTTTCTAAATTTGGTTCTCTGGCGATAGCATTATTATGGATATGTGCTTTGAGTTTTCTGTTTTTGATTGCATTGACAGTGAGAAGTACAGCAATGTCATGTGTGTTTCATTTTTTGCTTTCTGTTCTGTATCCTTTCTTGATGGAAGGGAAGGTTTTGATGTTCGTTGTAGGATTTCTGAATCAAATTGGTGCCTTCATTTATCTATAATCTATTATTCCCTGGGGTGATGTTGATTTTTTTTTATTAACTGTGGGTGTTTGAGTCAGTTTACGTGTATCTCGACTAATCCCCGAGACCCTGAAGTTAACGACTATATAAGCCTAAATAAAATAAAATCAATATCACCCCAACTAATCCTCTGAGACCCTGAAGTTAACGACCATGTAAGCCTCTAGCGGCCCTGAGAAGCTTGTGGTATTAGAATCGGTGACCTCTAAAGAACAAACCTATAGTCTGACCAGTTAAACTACACCCCTCGGGATTGTGATATTGATTTTATTTATTTATTTATTTTGATTAACGTGGATATCCAGGCCAGTTTGCATGCATTTCGACTAATCTCACGGGCCCTAAAGTTAACGACCATGTAAGCTTCTAGTAGCCCTGAAGTTTGTGAGATTCGAACTGGTGACCTTCAAAGAGAAAACTCAGGGTACGAACTTGCTCAATCATAAATGGTTTGTATAGATCAACTTTGATCGCAGTGAAGAACCAGTTCACTTTGATTTTCTGTTTTAGAAACCATGATCATGATTTGGTTGATTTGCTGTGTTCTAGCTTAACCTTTGTTTTCGCATTTTGTTTTAGTGGTTAGTTCAATCTACTTGTGAAGAGGATTTCCAGCCAATGAATTGCAGAATATTGATACAAAGACTGATTGTATATATAAAAAAATATATTCTTTTAATATTTCTTATCTAAGATAAACAATATTAGTTATTTGTCATATATAAATAAAAATATTGTTTTATTTTCTAATTTTTAGTCTGTCTAAAGTTTTAAAAAAATCCTTTTTGATAAGAAGATTTTTATCTTATCAGATTAAAATCTAACCATTCTGAAGTCAAAACATGAAAATAAAATAAAATGTCTTTATTTAATATTGGGAACATATCTTATTTATAAGTTTATAGTCCCGTATATTAAAAGAAACGAAATAGATTTTTGGTGTTTTTTTGAAATATAACCAAGTTCTCATGGTTTTAATAAACTAGCTATTAAATCTAATATGCATGCAAAATAAAAAGATTATTTTTATGAATTTTTAGTATGCTGAATTATGAAAATATAATTTATTTTTGAGAAACTTGGCCATATAAAATTAAAATTAAAATTTTATTTTTGAAAGAAAGATTTGATAAAATTATAATTCAATATAAAACAACATCTCTAAAAAGTTTTGATAAAATTTTTGTCAGATCTGATGGTTGGATTGAAAGTTATACTTGTTAGCATAGATCTGTGTATTAGAAAAAATAAACCCCAACCTCTAGTATCTTTGAATGATTAGGAAACCTTTCTAATAATGAAATCCATAAAATAAATAGAAACATAAGTTATTGTCATGGAAATCCTTGCTAGAATAATCATAATTGATGTCACGTATGCTTTCCTTGTAGAGATAAAATATTTACAAAATAAGAAGTTCATAAATTATAAGGAATCAAATTGCAAAACCCATATAATAACTTTTGGCATGTTTTTAAACACTTTGTTCTATCTTTTTTAGATTAATTATTGGATCTACCATATATGGATGGAAATATTGTGATATCTAGTTTTCATCCCAACTTGAATCAAGTTAAATTCAGGCCAAGTTAAATTCAGGCTTATAATTGAATTTGACACAACGATAAAATGTACAAATATCCCATGATTATAAAAACCAAACCTCTACCTAACACCTATTAAAAAATAGGAATGATAAGTATGAAAGATGCCATGAAACTTGGTTAAGTTTTTGATAAGTCGGAGTAGTTCTACGAGGAACCACTAGTAAGAGTATACTCTCACACACAAGTTTTATTTTTGAATATTTAATTCATATCTGTTAATTTTTAAAACCTCAATATAAGTTAAATAATATTTTTTTTAAATAGGTAAGAACATGTTAAACAATGCTGAAAAATAATAATAAAATAGTTCTAAATAAAATAGAAAAAAAGAATCATAAATAATTTAGGAAACTAATACAATTATCGTATAATAGCTTCTAGATCTTATTGCAAGGCCTTATAAATGTTTAATTAAGTTGAAATTCTAATCCAATATAAAACAAGAACTCTAGAAACCTCTAGTAAAATTTCATTTCAATTCAATGATGGGATTAAAAGTTATATTTATTAGCGTCAAACTGTACATTAAAAAAATAAGTCCAAAATTATCTCCAGTGTCCTTAAATGATAAAGAAACCTTGTCAATAAAAAACTACATAAAACAATAAAAAACATAAGTTGATGACATGAAATCTTACCAAAATAATTATAATTATTGTCACATATTTTTTTTCTAAATTTTTATTTTATTTGAGATCTTATAATAGATCCTATTAATACCTAAATATGTTATGTACCTGCTCGATTCACATTATCTTAGATTAGGTACTAGCTTTCTTTGTTGTGGTAAATATCTTTTGAGCTGTAACGAAGAAGCTCGATGATAGTTCACTTCTTGTCCGTTTCTTTCAAGTTTTGAACTTATAGTTATGTGATACGAGCACCAAAGATTTTCATTAACAAAATATTTAAAAATCTCCTAAAGGTGGATTTTAATATTAGATTTATTTATTATTGGGTTATTTAACTCTTATAACACGGATTATGAGTTGGACAAGTTAACCCGGTTGGCTAAAGTTTTTCTATTTTTCTATCTAACTTTTTTTTTTTCTCAATTTCATCATTTAATATAGAGTTAATTAGAAATTAGACTTCATGATTTGTTTTATTTGTTTTCTATTAAGTTATTTCAGTTTCATGACCTGGAAATAGTGTTTAATAGGTTAACACGAGTTAACTCGGGTTGTTTTTATGTTTTCTTTTTTTAATTGATTTTTTTTCCAGTTTTATCATTTAATATTGGGTCTGTTGGAAATTGAACTTCATAATCTGTTTTGATTTGTTTTCTATAGGGATATCTTGATCTCATGATCAGGATCAAGAATTTGATATTTTAACCTCGATTAAATTAGGTCATTTTTTATTTTATTTTTTTTCTAAGAGGTTATCTTGGTCTAAACCCTAATTTTGGTATTTTAACCCAGGTTAAACCTGGGTTGCAGGTTTCACAAGTTAATCTAGTTAACTAATTTATTTTTTTAATCGACTTTTTTTTTCTCTTTAATTTCATCATTTAATATTGTGTTTGATTGAGAACTATGTTTCATAATTTATTTTGGTTTGATTTTTATGAGGTTATCTAGATTTCATGACCTAGGAATAATGCCTAATGGGTTAACCCATATTGACTTGACTCATTTTTTGTGTCATTTTTTTTAATTAATTTTTTTACAAATTTCATCGTTCAACATTGGGTCCGATTGAATTGATTGGGAATTGAGCTTCATAATTTGTTTTAATTTGCTATTTATGGAGTTATCTCAGTCTCATGATCAGAGTCATAAATTTAGCAAGTTAATCTGGGTTAAATTAGGTTATTTTTTTATTTATTTTTTCTATGTGATTATGACCCAGGTCAAGGGTTTTACAAATTGACTTTGTCAATTTTTATGTTCTTTTTTATTTTTATTTTTTTTAGTCTTATCCTTCAAAATTGGACTAATTGGGAATTTAACTTTATAATTTGTTTCAATTTTTTTCTGTGGGGTTATCTCGGTCTTATGATCTAAGTTGCGAGTTTGATAGGTTAACTCGATTTATTTTTTAGGTCATTTTTTTAATTGTTTTTTTTAATTTTATCATTCAACATTGGATCGATTAGAAATTAGGCTTTATAATTTATTTTCTATTGGTTATCATAATCTCATAACTCAGGTCATGGATTTGACATATTAACCCGAGTTGACTCAATCAATCCAATATGTTTTTATCTTAATATTAAAAATAGATGTCATCTTGAAAATTCTTTTGAGTCAAACTATGTTTTTACAGGTTGTCCGAGTTATTTTTAGACCTGTAAAATTAATTGGATCACATCGAATCAATCCCAACATGGTTTAAAAAATCTTTTACTAAAAAAATGTTAATAATATTAAAATATTTTTTTATATTAAAAACATTTGTATTATTTCAGGCTCATTCGTGAATAGTACTATTTCAAGCTCATCCTTGAAACTGTTCCTGAATAGTACATTTCAGCTCATTGGTGAAGCTTTCCCATAAATAATACTATTTTAAGCTCTCCTTTTCTCTCTCTCTATATTTCTATTATTTCCTATATATATTCTCTTCCTTTTTTAGCTAGCACCACGTCAAACTGTACAAGCTATGACCTCAACTAAAGTTATCACAGTGGAAAAAGCCATATTTCATGATAAGTTACTCTGGATGTTTTTCAAATATATTTCAATGTAGTCTATATATTCTCATATTTAGCAAAAGAGAAAAATATATTTTATTTTTTATCTCAACATAGAGGTAGAACATATAGAGCTTCTCTATGTATAATTAAACATTATTTTTCATCCTCTTTAACTTTTTACATAATTGTCACTTGATCATTTAAACGTAAATACTAACTTAAACATCAGAATGTCTTTCATTCCACAAGAAACTTGTCTTTATAGAGACAATTCAGGTCCATAACTCAAACAAGAAAATCCTATTTTTATGTGAAGTTTTTCTACCACCTTTTCATTTAAAAATGTTAATTTCATGTCTTTCTAGTCTAATGGTTCTAATTATTTATTTATTTATTTATTTTTATCAATTTTCATCGTAAGACAACACAAGTTTGTAAAACTGAGGGCAAGAAACAAATCTTATTTGAGTTCTAATTTTCATATACCGAAAAAGACACCTTTTTGAAAACAAAAATTATATTGACATATTTGGAATTTTTTTTATTTGCTAGACCATTGTCCAAGGCAATTTTGGCATTCCTAATCACCTTTTCAATTTGAAATCTACTAGAGAATTAGAAATTCATAAAATATTTATTTTATAAAATAATTTAAAATTAAAACCCTTTTTATATTGACCAAGATAGGACCTGCTAATTACTATGAAAATCGATGATCTGATTCTTTGTTTAGTTCAACCCGCTTTTCAAAGTGATTTTTAAATCGTCTAAAAAGGCATCAAATTGATGTTTTGTAGGTTTTTTTTATTATTTTGATATGCTGATATCAAAAATAAAAAAATTTTAAAAATATTATTTTAATGTATTTTCAATTGAAAATCACTTTTACAAAAGCATTGTGCACTATATTACAAAAAATGAGGTAAAAAGGTTAAAAAATAGCATGAATAATAAAAACCAAAAGATGAGCTTCAACAGATAATTATTTTTTTAATGTTATGAAAAAATTTGTTTAGTTTATATTAAAATGTTTGTATATAAAGATACTAAATTTGCAAAACACAATTCTAAAAAATAAGATCAAATTAAAGCCTTAAAACTCAACAAACATGCTAGAATAAAATTAGCATAAATAATAAAGATTGTTTAGTAATATTTACTTGTTGAAAAACTTGTAATATGATTCATATGAAAATTTGTTGTTGACAAAGATTTATTATTTAGTTTTAAAGCTTTATCATTGATTTTAATAAGACTTTCAAAATTTTCATAACACCACCTTGTTTAATTGTACTCTTTAACAAGGTATACAAACCTAAAGAAATAAAACTCAAAATGTTTCTACAAATAAGAAGAAACTAATCTCTAGAATAGAGAGTAAAACAAGACAAAAACTAAGAAAAAAACTTGAGGGCAAAAAAGGCTAAGAAAATAATAGAGAATAAGGCAAATAAGTTGTTGCTCGGTATGTAGAACATCTATCTCTCAATTTTTTTTATACTAATTTTTGGGACCAAAACTAATGCAAAATTAATTCAGCAAATAATATGATATTTCTAATTTTTTCACAATTTTTAAAAAGTGTTTTTCGCCTAAAATAAAAGGAAAACACTTTCATGGAAATCAAGACAAATTTTTCTTTGATTGGAAAGTATTTCTGTTGACCAATTTTCATAATGACAAACAAACACAGGAAAGTTTGGAAAGTGGTTTCTAGAAACCACTTTCCGTCAAACAAACGCCCCCTTAGTTAATTAACGAATAAAGAAACCAATTAATTTGGTAATGGAATAAATGCTCAAGTTTAGGCTAGAGAGGACATTGGTATGGTCTTAAATTGTGGTGATTATATTGATTCTCATGGTTAGGAGTAAAATAAGAAACTAACTACTTAGCTTTTGATGTGATCATAAATACATAGAAGAGATAAGAGTAGATTATAATTGTAGTTAAAATTGATTATATTTGGTATTAAATAAATTTTCAGTTACCTCACAACATCATACGGAATAAGTAAATGATTAGGAATTTCTTAGTTAATGAAAATGTAATTTTGTTATATATAATCCTTTTGAAATGTAAAACCTGGCATGTAATTAATGTCCGGATTGAAAGTTTTTATATCTTTTGTTAAAAATTTCTCTTTTTAAATAAACTTTTAAGATATTACATTTCGTATAGTACTTTAGAACTTAAATCATATAAAACCTAAACCATAATGTTTTCTTATATCTTATGTATCATGCTTTGTAATTGTTTATTAATTGTGGAAATAGACTTATCAGATAAAGTTTGGGATTATTGGACTCTAATCATAATGAAAAATGTAGTATATTGTTTAAAAAACTGTAGTAATGAGGTGAGGAACTTATATTTCGTGTTTTTCCTCTGAATCTAATCATATCTCCTTCTCTTATATTAATCTTTGCAAAGTTCATCAATCAATCAATCAATATGTCATATAATTAACACACACATCAATATGAATATGAAGAAAATCCTACATGAGAATCTTATCAACTAATTTAAATTGAAAAGGCTTAATTAATTTTCAATTGAAATTCAAAAAGCTAAATTTTCATATATAATTCCTATACTTACTAGATCTAAAAACATATTTAATTTTTAAATTAACAACTAATTTAAATAATTTCTAATTTTTACAATTTATCAATAAAAAATAAAAGTAGAAAAATATAATAGAGAGATTAGAGGATTTTTGCAAATTACTTAAACTTACATTAAATTACAAGGATGTTTTGCAATTTTTTTTTTGTCAGGCTCAATTGAAGTGATTAGAGGATGCAATAGCAATGATGATGTCTTTCTCCAGCAGCAAAGGAAACTCAAGAAGTACCCTGTTAGTGATTTTTTAATCCCTATTTGTTTTTTGTATTTTAAAAATATTTTTGAAAAAAATTAAATTTTTTTATTTTTTTATTTCAAATTAAAGTTTTTAGTATTTTTAAATTATTTTAATGTGTTGATATCAAAAATAATTTTAACAAAAATTATTATTATAGATTCATGACATTTTATATTCTCCCTCTTGGGCATCCAAAGAAATTCAACAAAAAATGTTGAATTATTTGTAAAATTATCATTATATTTTATTTAATGATTAAAAAACTCTTATAATATTAATATTATAACTTTACCATCAAACTAATAATTATGCTTTTGGATTGTGGTTAAGCACTTTCTCTTTCCATATCATTTTTTATAACTTTCCCTCTCTTCTCTTAATATTTTAGGATTAAATTGTTAAAAAAACTTTTCTACATATATTGCTAACGCTATAAGAACAAAAAAAAAAAATACATAATTTGAAACTTCAAAAAGAAAATTGAAGTTTTCCTTGCCAAAATTTAAATTGTGTCTATTTCATTTTTTTGGTTAAATTTAGTTTTTTTTCTTTTAATTCTTTTTTATCTTTAAGCTAAAGTCACATATTGTAAAATCAATCTTGAGTTCATCATCAAAATATTCCTTGATATTTTCTATATGTGAGTTCATATAAATTTAAAGAAATCTAAACATATAAAATCATCCTAATATAATTGGGAGAAAAAGAGCTTATGAAAAAAGAGATAAGAGCTCCTTTCCTTCTCCCCCGAGGATATTTCTTTGATCGATCAACAAGCAGGGGGGAGGGAGGGGACCTGAAGTCGTGTAAACCAGAAATGAATTAACAAATATGAAGCAAGACCTACTCCCTCACATCCCAGGAAGTATCGACCAACTCCATATTATGTTTGTGGCAGTTCTAAAGATTTATTTGATTGCCTTTGGTGAAAGACCGCCAAGCCAAAATGGCACACTTGGGAAGAGCTTGCTTTCCTAAAGACCAATACACAAGCGATTCGCCATAGTCTAATCGATCATGAAGGACAGACTGATCGAGATAGTAATGTGCAAGTTGGGCATGATTAACATCTATTCTCCAACGGTAGTGTTTAGTAGCGGGAATACTTTCTCAAAAGAATTTGTCTCTGTATAACCGGTGTTTGACCAAGAAAACATTTCAGTTAGAGAAATGCCTCCGTGAGCTATAGTAGCGTAAAGAGGAGGAATGAGGAGGATGGATCCTTTCCGGGCGATATTCCCCCTTTTCTTTATAGTAAGGGGCATGAAGCCTTTCTTAGTCTTACTAAGAAAAGCTCCAACCCAACTAGAACCTCTAGAGAGTGGGAATCCCAGATATTTATCTTAAGCTTCCACTCCTGCCCCTGCACTGGTAGCATCGCGAATGAGAACCAACATCGTATACGCTAAAGACAACGATTGACATAGAATAATCCACCTTGTGATCGGCTCACTTCACCCTCTTTCGAGTTGGATAAGACTAAGGCTGACGGGAAGGGGGATAACGGGAGTGTCTAGCCTTTAGCATTTGATTTGGATGTGAAATCGTCACCTTCTTGATGAGTTACCTTTTTTCCATGACTCAAGTGACTATGGTACTCCATATCAATGTGATGAGAAAGCAGAAGGGAAGGTCGTCGTTGTCATAAGAGGCTCAGATAGAAAAACTGCAAATTAAATATATATAAAAATATTGTTCGTATGAACTGTGTAGTCCAAATAAAAACACAAGATAAATTCATTACACATGCATCAAAATGACCATAGAAAATTCACATGTTCAAATATCAAATAAACACCAGCAATTTTTTTTTTAATTTTTTTTAACAATGTTGTTACCATAAGTGACTCCATTTTTTAAAAGTGATTGACTGGATGACTAGAAAAATAACACGAAAGGGTATTGTCGGGTGTGTCCTTGAAACCACATGACTAGATTCACAAAAGGATGAAAGAATTTTTTTTTAATTTTTTTAAAGAAAAGATATCTTGAAAATATTTTTAAAAAACTATGGCACATTATTATTCAAAATCAATCAAACAAAATTTTGTCCATAATAAGGTTCTCGGTGGAGTCATCATTGTATCATAGGTATATTGAGACAAACTACATATAAAAGGATAAAAATATAAAAAGAAGTCGTTACATAGTTTTATAGTAATTGAGAACTCTAACTGGTCCTTAAAGATTATAGATAAATGTCTGGTTATATAATGAGAAAGATATTCATTACTATATACATTCTATCTAAGATAAGTTGTATTATTGTTTATTTTTAAAAATAAATGTGCCTTGTGTACTTATATGCCAAGAGTTTACCTAAACTGAAATATGTGTGTTTTTTATTAATATTAAAAGCTATAATTACCTAAGACAATGATTTAGGATGTGGGTCTAATGACAAGACTCAATAATCACTTTTAAAATTGATAGGGCAGTGAACAAATAATAAGTATAAACCTATTAAACGTTATATTCATTTTTTTATTATGTCGAAAATTCCATCAATAATTACTGTCAAAATATAATTTGTTGTTATTTCTGTCAGAAACTGTCAATAAAAACTCTTCTTCGTAATTTTCAATGAAATATTTTTCATCGGTATTTTTGTTATTATTTTCTGATAGTGTTCCATCTTTTTTTTTTGAAGATTAATTTTTTTTATTAATATAGGTGTTCGGGTCAGCTTGTGTATACCTCAACTAATTTAATAAATTTTTAACTAAAAAATACTTTTTTTTAAAAATATTGCACGTTACCAAACACAAATACACGCACTATTCCTTGATTTCTTGGTCGTGAATGGCCAAACAACTTGATCAAAGTCGCAGACTCTTTTCTTGTTTTGTTTTATTTTTTTTATTCCTTTACATGCGCTGGAATCCAAGATATTTTGAAGGGGAGAACTGTTTAAAAGCGTCCATATGGACCAAAAGTTAGCTGTCACTTTGACCAAATTCAATTTGAATCCATCCTTGAGATTAATGTTTCGGATCTCTTCCAGCTTGCAAGCAATCTGTCATGAGAGAGACGTCTCACATCTTCTCCTTTTATTTTCTTTGAACAGCCGAATTTCCATTAGAAGGCGATCAACCATAGGCACAAAGCCTCAACCTCTCATAAAACAGGTAAATTCATGATAAAAATGGAGTGCTTCCACAATTTCCTTTTTCTTTCTAGAAAAAGCGATTTTAACCGAAAACTTATCGGGGAAATTTGGCTAAGCTAATCTAAAATACAAAGACATAAATTGTCTGTTGAATTTATATAATTTACTTTTGGAAAGAGAGGTAATAAGCATCTCTGTCACATGGAGCTAATTTAGCTCCAAGTGACAGAGATACTTATTACCTCTCTTTCCAAAAGTAGCTAATGCTATCCTTATCTACTTATAAAGGGACCCTTCTGCCCTGATAAATACCCACGCTATCTACAGCTACCCAGCAAGCCGAAATTTAAGTATGTCAAAATTGTTTTCTCTATGTCTGCTCCTATCAATATTCTTCATTGCCCACTCTACTGTTCCTCCTTCTTCAACATTTCAGTATGTCAATGAAGGAGAGTTTGGCTACTACAGTAGTGAGTATGCTCCAGATTATCGTCCACTGCCCCAAGGCACTTCCCCATTCCAACTTATGTTTTATAACACCACCCCTAATGCATACACTCTAGCTCTACTTATGGGTACTAGGAGGTCAGAATCAACAAGGCGCTGGGTTTGGGAAGCCAACCGAGGCAACCCA
>Ga0325404_1004088_pt1 | contig 15537 bp, 8 predicted proteins | sample PopdelMetagenome_18_FD_205664 | JGI IMG/M metagenome (GOLD analysis project Ga0325404, IMG submission 205664) | Populus deltoides microbial communities from Bellville, Georgia, United States - Xylem-Control-R1 | ecosystem: Host-associated > Plants > Phyllosphere > Stem > Wood/Secondary xylem... | reverse complement strand
ATCAAATCTCTTGCTTCCATATGAGTCTTTTCTACAAGTGCACCACCATTTGAGGCATCTATCATGCTTCGGTCCATAGGCAACAATCCTTCATAAAAATATTGCAACAATAATTGGTCAGAAATTTGATGATGTGGGCAACTTGTGCACAACTAATCAAAACGTTCCCAGTATTCATATAACGTTTTCTCAATATTTTGGCAAATTCTACTAATTTCTTTATGAATTGTCCTAGTTTGTGAGACTAGAAAGAATTTTTCTAAGAATTGTTTCTTCAAATCATTCCATGTTAGTATTGATCCTGAAGGAAGGTAATAAAGCCAGTGCTTTGCCTTGTCTGCCAAAGAGAATGGGAAAACCCTCAATTTAATTTGTTCCTCTATCACTCCTTGTGGCTTCATGGTTGAACAAACCACATGGAATTCCTTCGAGTACTTGTGGGGGTCTTCATCTGCAATTCCTCGAAAGGTTGGTAGTAAATGAATCAAACCAAATTTTAACTCAAAATCTACATCAATATTTTTGAAATTCAATGCATAATGGTTGATGGTTCGCATTGGAAGTAGCTAATTCCCTTAATGTTCTATGTTCTGCCATGTTTTCAAAAATTTCTGCTTCTCTTTCACTTTCAGAATTGCTGGTTGAAAGCATTAAGGTTGGCAGGTTCTCCTCTCGCCTCTTTGCCTTCCTATTTGCTCTTGCGGTTCTCTTAACTTTTGGATAAAAAACAAGTTCACCTATACGAGAAGATCTTGACATAAATTAGTTTACTATTGAAAGAAAATTAGATAAAAACTTCCCCAGCAACGACGCCAAAATTTGATCGGTTGTTGGAACCACTAAAATATAATTCTGATTTACATATCACAAACAAAATAAATTTGTAGTATGATCGTGAAAACCAGGTCGAACCCATGAGAAAGAATAGGGAATTTGAATGAAAAATTCAACAATAATTCCAAAAATAATAAAGTTATTTGTCGTTAAATCAGTTCAAGGATTTGCACATTTATTCATATAAATTTGTTGGTCATCGAAGTAAAATAAATATTATTTAACGTCAAACAAATAAATTTGATATCCCTTAAAGCTGAGAAAAATCAATGACATTACAAGTAAATTAATTAGAAAAAGCTCTCTAATCAATTTCTTTGCACCAAGTGAATATAATATTGAAAGCAATTTGCATTCAATTAGCAGTAGTCTTAGGAATAAAATCTGTGTATTTATTCTAAACAAACGTTTAAAAGCTTGACAATTTAACTTAGTATATTCTTTCCTAATAAATCAAGATGAGAGTTGCAGCAATCAAATTAATTCTTTTGCCTTTTACTCTAGTTCCTAACACAATTACAGATTGAAAGAAACTAGAAAGCATACATGTTATCTCAAAACAATTCAATAAACTTGAATAACAATCAATAGCATAATTCTGAATAAGAAAAAATAAATACTTGAATTTGAAAGAATTATAATGATAACGTTACTTCTCACAACTTGCTAATAAAAACAGTGTGTATCCCTCTTGAACCAAATTTAGAAGTTTAGTTAATAGTTGCTAGAAAATTAACAAAAACAGAGAAGAAAATAATGTGTTTTTAGATTTATCCCACGTTTTTATTCGGGAACTCTAACTTGGCGAAACACCTGTCATAAAAAGTAAGGTCCAAAATATAAAATGTAAAATTTCTTATCATTAATAATTAATTTACAAAGTCTTTTAGATATGCTAACTCATATAAATAACTTTTAATAAATTTAAATAAGCTCAAAATACATTAAAATCCATAGTGTAAAATGAGTAAAGGAATTTCCAACAGAAATTGTTGTCAGATTGCTAATGGGAATTAGCCATATTAGATTTAAAAGGCAAGAGGACAACAAAAAAGGACCATTAATTAAAGGCAAGTGCCTTTTCACCCCGTTGAAACAAAAACACAGATACACTTCCTTTATTAGCTGATCAACTTAGAAAAGAAGGAAAACATATAATCTCAATGGAAGGGAATAAGCAGGAAAAGATACCTAATTAGTGTTTAGGTGCCATTATGTAACCCAGATGCGTAGAATTTGCAACTTTAGTTAGGGTTTCGAGATCATATATAGGCAATCCAGCACTTAGATGTTAATTTCCTTGTTGTAAAAGTAGCCCAAGCACTTGCAATCACTTGAACACTTCTCTCCACATTCAACCTCACACATTGATCCGCTTCCACTTTCATGCTTACTCGTAGTATGATCAACCCCTTCTAGTTTATAATAGTAAACATTTGTAGACCCGCATGAGGATGGCTTCACAGCTTCACAGTCCTTGCTCCAGCCCGCAAGCTTGTTAGGCGATGGGCATGCAACACACTGGTTATCCTCACAAAGGCCGAACTTACCACATTTCTCTGGCAACTGGCATTCACTCTCCCAATTTGAATCCCTGTCGAAGAGAGTGAAAGATCGTCCCATGCACCTATATCTACTCCTAGTCGAAGAAATGATAGTGTGCCATTATTGTATTTGGGCCTGGCGAGTAAGTAATTCCCTGCAGAAGAGAACTCCTAATACAAATCATAGGCAAAGCCTTCATCTGTCTCGGAATTACTTTTTATGTGACATATGGTAGACCACCATTTCTTACACTAAACGTGCAGAGATATGGTTTAGGAGAATTTGGGCTTTTATAGTACATGGCCTTTTGGGCTCCAACACTATGTTATAAGGTTTATTTGATTTTTTTTTTTAGAGAATTAAATTTAATTTATTTAAAATTATAGTATTGATAAAGTATTTTTTCAAAAAAATATTTTTTAATAATACTTTTTATTTTTTTAAATTTATTTTTTTAATGCGGTACATCGAAATAATATAAAAATATTAAAAAAATAATTTAAAATAAAAAATCTCGAAAATGCTTTTTAAAGACAATAACAAACAGATTATTAAAATTCTAGTTGCTACTCCAACCCGTAGAGACTGGCCGAATAAAGTTGCCCTTTGAGTCATGAAGCACCATGTCACCATTGGGTAGTAGTTGGAAGCCAACTACACCTTTATTGGCAGTACTGGTTTGCCAAGCGATTATCCCATCGGCATCCGCCAAAACAAGATTTCCAGCCGCACCAAAGGTGAGTGGCAACTGGGTTGCGTCGGTTGGCTTCCCAAACCCCACTGATGAGCTCGTATATAAATTTAAAAAAAAAAAAAAACTTATCGTGACGACACCTTGGGATGCACTGATCATTTCAAATAAAATGTAGTGGCCTTCAATAACTAAAATGGCATCCTTGTCTTCTACAAAAGGGTACCGTGATGTCTATTTTGTATTCTTGATTTTTAGTATTTTAATTTATTTTTTTATTTTGATTTTGATTTTTTAATTTTAGTTTTTTTTAATTTTTTTATTTTTTAATTTAAATTTATGATAATTTTACCCTTATTGTTTTGATTTTTAATTTTTTTCTTGATATTTTTGTAAAAGTTAGTATTCTTTTCAATTTCATCTTTTAATCAAAATATTATTTTTATTTTTTATGTGAATTTCGATCATTATTATTTTGATTTTTTTTCATTTTACTAAATTAATTTTTCTTTTCAATTTCACATTTCAATCATTCATAAAATTTATTTTGTTTTTTAATTTTGATCCTCATTTTTTTAATTGCTATTTTTATAATTCTTTTATATAATTGAAATTGTTTTTTCAATTTCATTCTTCAATACTTGATTGATTGAGAATTAAACTTCAAGGTTTTTTCAGATCGGGTGCTTTTGGTCTAATGACCCGTGATACATATTTGAAAAGTTAACATGATTTTTTATATATAAAAAAGGTTTTACAACCTTTTTTATTCTTTTATCAGGTTATTTTAATATCATGATTTAGACTGCGAGTTTGACAAAATATCCCGGTTTGACATGATATCCTAGATTGGCTTGGACCTAATTATAGTGGTTACAGATTTGCATGCTAACTCAACTTGACTAAGACTTATTTTTTTCATGTCTTTTTTATCCCATTTTGGCATATGAATATAATTTTTTATAGTAAAAAAAATTCAACATCGCAGCAAAATGTAGGTATTGTTGGCTAGTAATATACTAAAACATAAATGAATATGCAATATTAAAAAAAAATCAAATATTAAATAATTAACAAAAATACTAATAAACACCTATTAAAAACAACTTGAACCACCTTGGACTATATATGTTTATTGGCATAATTTACACTTTGAGGATATTAAAGCCTTATGTCTCTAAATAAGCATCTTTGTTCTTTTATCAGTTTATGCATTAATTAAAAAAAGCTAATTGAGGAGGGGAAGTCATTTTTCCCCTCTTATACTTGGAAAATCTTCTCACTTCGTTCATCCTTCAAATTTAAATTGATTAAGGATTATGTTTTATAATTTTTCTTAACTACATTCTATGAGGTTATCCTAGTCTCATGACTCGAGTGACAAGTTTGATAGGTTAACTTGGGTTGACTCAGGTTTTTTATCCTTTTTTAATTGATTTTTTTAATTTCATCATTCAGCATTGGATTGATTGAGAATTGTGCTTCATAATTTGTTTTCATTTGGTTTCCATTGGGCTATCACAGTCTAATGACACAGGTTTGACAGGTTTACACTAATTGACTATGGTTGCTTTTTTTAATTGATTAATTTTTTAATTTTATCTTTTAATATTGAGTTAATTGTTGGGCTTCAAAAACTTTTTTAATTTGCTTTCTATTAGGTTATCACAATCTCATAACTCGGGTCATAAGTATTATATGTTAACCTAGGTTGAGTTGGGTGTTGTGGTCTCAATATATTTTTTAAAAATAATGTTCTCTTGAAATCTATTTTTAATAAAACTATGTTTTTTTTCTTTTCTTATTGTCTAGGTTGCCTTTGGACTTACCAAGTCAACTAGTCAATCCTTACAAGGTTAAGAAAAATTTCTTCTTTAAAACACTTTAGGAATGCCTAAATATTTTTTAAAAATTGATCCTACCTCCAGCTTAGTACATGTAAATGATCTAGTATGATGCTAACCTTAGAGGCATTATTGAAAAATGAAAAAAAAAACAAAAAAGAGTTTATGGCATGCTAGCTGGGAACTTCAAAAAATAAAATATAAGATGGCCATAACAAAATAAACTAAAAAACAATTCGAGCAAATTATAATAGTACATTTATGATTTTGCTTCTCAAACAAAAAACAATTAGGTTGGATGGTGGCGATAAAAGAGACTTTTTCTTTTTCATTCAACAGTGAAAAGACTAAAATATCATATAGGGACAATTTTGAGTTTTTACTTTTTCAAGCACAATCAAATAATTGACCTATTCTTAAAGTCAAAGAAACCATTTCTTTTAATCCAAGGTTAATTTCATCTTTTCACCAGGTTGTTTATATTAATATTAAGTGTGATAGCAAGCAAGTTCTTTTATATTATTATAAAATTTATATAAAGAGAATGTTTGCCATTATTTTTGGGTGACTCAAGTGTTGTTACCTAGTTGCTAAACAACAAATTCCAAGAAGTCTTTCAATTTGTTTCGGCATCCTTTTTGTTCTTAGCCGGTGCATGTCGTTAAACAACATTCAATTTGGCATCGATAACCTTTTTCTTTCTTTCTTATCTCTCTCTTCCTAGGTTTTTACACATGGCCCCCTAAATTTTCAAACCAGTCACTCACTTATTTTCTTTGGATTTGATCCTTATTTTTTTTAATCCTATTTTTTGTGCTTGTTCCTTTATAGAGTTTTGATTTTTCTTTTCAATTTTATCTTTTAATCTAAATTTTTTCATGTGTTTTTTTTTCACTTTGATCCTCATTCTATTGATTTATGATTTGGTTTCTTAACCCTTTTGTGAACGTTTTATTGATTTTCAATTTTGTCCCTAATCCAAATTTATGTTATATTTTTTTTTTCAATTTGGTTCTTATTCTTTTGATGTTTTTTTTCCTTTCATTAATTTTTTTCCTTTTCAATTTCACCATTTAATAAAAAATTTATTGATACCCTCTAATTTATTTTTTATTTTGACTTGTATCCCGATTCTTTTAATTGCTCTTTTTTTTAATCCTTTTGTGCTATTGATTTTTTTTCAATTTCATCTTTCAATGTTTGATTTGTTAGAAATTGAGTTTCGTGATTTTTTCGAGTCTGGTGCTTCTGGTTTGATAACCCAAGTCGCGAGTTTGAAAATATAACGCAGATTGATATTTTTTTTTGTTTATTTTCTTTTCCAATTTCATCGCTTGATGTTGTTTTTTTTTTAAATAAAATTGGTTTTGCAATTTCCTTCAATTTCTTCTTTATCGAGTTATCTTGATCTTATGATCTAAATCATGAGTTTGATAAGTTAACCCAGGTTAACTCACTCTTTATTACCCAAGTTATATGTTTATCATACTACTTCAAGTTAAATCAAGTTGGGTACTTTTTCTTCTTTTTTTTCCTTTTCCAATTTCATCCTTCCAAAGTTTTTTTTTTCAAATTGTCATAATTGCTTTTTTTAAAAAAAAAATTTGTTTACTATTGTTTTCTTTTTCTACCATCTAATTAAAATAAATCCAATTTATTATACCCGGTAAGGTTTATAGCCTAAGTCATTGATTTTTCTTCTTTAATTAAAACATGATTACGACACTAAAAATTGTTTTTTATAGAAAAAATTCAGACCAATAGTGTAGCGCAAGCCATGTGTATACTATTAAACTAATCTAGCCAAACATGTTTATATCTGGTCAACTTAATACATTTAAAGAGTTTGTATTAATTTCTTGGAGTTGGAGCACCCCATGTATTTTGATCGACATCTACCATATTGATGCACATACCCATGAATAACCTTAATATTTTCTTTAGTTAATCATCGATCTTATGATGCAAGTCCAATATAAAAACAAAAACATCATGTTATAAACATGTTTTCAAGTGTTATAATTTTTTCAATTGATAAATGTAAAAAATAATGTTTATGTTTAATAAAATAAATTTTAAATATATAAATTGGCAAATAAAAAAATTGTCAACACTAATTAACAAAATTCTTAAAGGCATGAGTATTTCATTATAATTTCTATCATGATTTATAAATTAGCAAATAAAAAAATTGCTAACACTAATTAACAAAATTCTAAAAGACATGGATATTTCATTATAACTTCTAACATGATTTACATTTCCAAGTAAAAATTGGGACAATATTTGTTTTTCCTTTTCTGCTCGTATCACTCATAGTACATTATACATTCATATCAACATGCAAAGGACTTTTTGTTTAAGTTAAGGAATTTATGTTGTTTAACAAAATTTTAATAAAGTTTTCTTTGTACGGAACATTATCTAAAATTTTATCCCATGTTAAAAAAATATCTGAAAACACAATGATGACTCATTTCCTTATAAAAGATGCCTAGGCTTACCGTCATTAATTCCATCCACAATTATCACAATCTAAATTAAATGGCCTCAATCATACCACTCCACACTTTCTACCAATAATCTATGTATCACATTTTATATGTAGACATGCGTGTAGTACATAGAAAATACATATGAGCAAAATATAAACTAGAAACAAGATAATTAATAGTACATCTAAAGGATTAGATTTAATTATTTTTTGCATACACAAAGTTTAATTCCAAGCTATAAAATTATTAGCAATAGTTTTACCTAACAAAACTTTACAATCCTTACAAGAAAAAACATTGTTATGGTGGTGGATGAAGTAGACTTGAAAACATTATAATATAGACAATACACAAGCATATAATCATATTATATACATACATGTTTTACTATTCTCCGGTTATAATACATCTCCATTATTTTCCATTTTATTCTACATTATCTTCACCATTTTTTTTCTTTTAGATATTGTTATTACTAACAATTTATTATCATACAACTAATTTCCAACCATATGATTCGCTCGAGTTAACGTCTTTAATCCTTAACAATGAGACCTCACATGCATATATTTCCTAAATATAATTATTTTGTCAAAGATATTTTTTTATGATATTGCTTTTCTCCACCCGAAAAGCATAATTTCTTACAATAACACTTTATGTCTCGAAAGCAACGAGTTCCATTCCTGCCTCGAAGGCATATTCACAATGAATTCAATTCCTCAAGATGACAAGTATACACAATACATCTAAACTTCTTTTGTTGCATTATAACATTACAAGAAAATTCACATCATACTATAGATAATAGATAAGCATAGGATCATATTATAGACATACAAGCTTTACTCTTCTACAAATATAATACAACTCCATTATTTTCTACTTCATTCTATATTTTCTTCTCCCTTTTCCTTTTAGATATTGTCATTGCTAACAATTTATCATCACACAACTAATTCGCAACCGTACGACTGACTTGGGTTAATATCTACAATACTTAATAGTAAGGTTACTGCTTTTAATATTATTTTTCATATCCACAAGCATATATTTTCTAAATATCATCATTTTTTAAAAGATATATTTTTTATGATATTACTTTTCTCTACCTTAAGAGAATAATTCTTACAATACCATTTTCCATCTCAAAAGCATTTTTATAGTGAATTAAATTCCTGCCCCGAAGGTATATTCATAATAAATTCAATTCCATAAGACAATAATTATACACAATGCATCTAAATTTCTTTTGTTTCATTCTAACATTGCATGAAAATTCATATAATTAAAATGGCAGGGCGAGCCTTACTTGAAGCTCTTGTCGTATATGCTTCTAACAACTCATGTCCCACACCAGACATCCCTCCTACATTTCCAACAATAACTAGCCAACCTTTTCATTTGACTAAACACACATAATCATTTATTTAGAATCAATTTAACTCAAGTACTTAAATACAAAACTACCATATGCATTCATACAAACTTAGTCCATTCCAAACATTTTAACCATATACATAATCAATCCATAATTACTTACATTTATGATTGTCATAGAAATCCACATTCATCTACTTTTGAGCTGTCATAACAGCCCATATTTTTTTCATATTAAAACTGTCATGGCATCTTTAATTCCCAAGTGTTAGGGTTGTCGTAGTAGCACTTAAATTCCTTTTATTTAGGCTACTGTAAGAGCCTTAGTTTTTTCAAATTCAGGTTACCATGAGAACCTATTTTACATGTGTTTTCACACTTTCATTTCATCAAAACATAAAAATAATAATCAACTCAAAGAAAATTTTAATTTAACATTATTTGCAAGATGTTTAACACATTTGCAACATCATTAAATACCAAAATCAACAAAATAAAATCAATTATCCATAATTTCATTATTCCAAAATTTAACAATAATTACTCAACCTATTAGAGATCACATCACATATGAAAAGAGCTAACTCAAGTATCCCTAACAACATTCAGAACATCTAAATCTACATATTTCAATCAAAATTCCGAATTCTTTTAAAATTTCTATCATGGTCAACCACTTTAATCAAAATTTCTAGCATGATCTTGATCTGAAAACCAAGATGCCTAAATGCATGGCAAATGCCTCCTTTTATAGGCTAAAATTTGGAAGTATTGATTTCAAGACTAATTGTTGAGTGGGTGGTCACATCTTGACTTGGTGACAATCCTTATCTTCTTGTTTGACAAAGCATCATTGCTAACGTCAAAATTTGAATAGATTTTCCTCATGAAAGTTTTAGGAAATTGTCTCAGCTTTCCAACAAAAAAAGAATTGGTGCATTTGGACTTTTAGAACTCAAGATATAGGCTGAACACTGAATAATGTCTAGGCTGCAAAACAGATTTTGACTTCTCCGTTGCTAAGATTTGGACTTCCAAACAACAGAATTGAGTCTTGAACTCTCATGAATGTTTTAGGCCTATATCTTAGCTTTCTAGCCATATAAACCAAACTGAAATTCAAGATCTACAGCTCCAGATATGACCCAATGACTAAACAGTGTTCCAGTTTGGACTGAACCAGCATCTTTTTTCTAAGCTTAACACTCTCTTTCTCTTCTCAATTTCAGTAGTTGAACTCATCAATCAATCCTTTGATTTATGTGATAGACCTGCATTTAAAATGAGCATTTACTATAAATTAAAGTTATTTTATAGTATCATACTTGTTATTATAAAACATGCTTTAGTTAAGGAGTTATTGATACTTCAAGTGTAAAATGATGATATAAAACCTTGATAAAAATGCACTTTTACGTACTAATCACTCATCTCAACTCTCCCCTACTGCAAACAACCAGCCCCCCCAAAACAAAATCTCCCTCTTCTTAGCACAACAAGTCATATTTCTTGAAGTTTTGTGGTCACAGCATCCGTGTTCTGATTTACCAATGGATTTTATCAGTTTTTACAAGTATTTCTATCTTTTTAAATTTTAACATTTAAATGCCAATTTTATTGTTTTTTTAGTATATGTATTTTGTTAGTATATGTATATGTTTTATTGTTATTTCTCAAACAAACTTGTAGTATATGAATGTATAATTTTATACTTGTTATAGTTTGTTTTAGATTTTGTAAAATTATATTTGTTTGTAAATTATTGAAACTTTATTGAATTACCAAATTACATGTGTTGTTTTGAATTAAATTAATAGCTTGTTTAACGGGTCCGTTTTAATTTTTATCAATGGTATTATGAAGTTGTAATTTCTATAAATTTATATGTATTAATTTGTATGGACGTTGATAATTGATAATGAATATTTAATATTTATGAGAAGTTGCAATTAGTTTGTTGGATAATCTCGAGGTAAACTAATATTTTTGCAAATTTATTTACCTAACATAGTTAATTAATACATGTTGTCATCATAATTTTATAGAGGTTCGAGAGAAGTCATGGATGATCGTTCATGGATGTATCGAGATTCACCCCAAGGATTGCGGAGGATGGATTATTGTAACGGGATTCAGGGTTTTATTAATTTTGCAACATCTATTCCTAGAAATTTTACTGGAGGCAGTATTAGGTGTCCATGCAGGAAGTGTCAAAATAAAAGATATATGCATCCAGATGTTGTAATGATGCATCTTCTACACAAAAGGTTTATGGAGAATTACTGGTGTTGGTATGCACACAGAGAAATATTTGTTAGTAAGAAGAGAATGGGAGAAAGGGTGGTTGGGTCAACTTCAAGTGCTAGCAACGTGCATGAAGCGATAAATAACAACACTAATCCTTACATGAATATGGTTATAGATGCATTGAGAATGAATCAAGGTAATGTCAGTTAATGTCCAATTGTAAAAGAAGAACTTAATGCAGATGTAACTAGGTTTTTTGATTTGTTGAAAGATTCTAACGAACCATTATGGGATGGCTGCACGAACAACAGTAAATTACCGGCCGTAGCACATGTGTTCACCATCAAGTCAGATCACGGGTTGAGTGAGGCCGGGTATGAAAAAATTATTGAATTGGTGAGAAGCATTTTTCCTGAAGGGAACAGGCTGAAAGAGAACTTCTATGCTACGAAGTCTATGATGAAACCCCTAGGTTTAGAATACCAGAAAATTAACATGTGCCCTAACTTTTGCATGTTATACTACTTTGAAAATGTTGAGCTGACCGAGTACATGACATATGGGCATTCTCGTTACAAACCCAGAACTAGCAGGGGAAAGACTCTAGTGGCATATAACTTCTCAATCATACCTAAACTGCAGAGGTTATTCATGTCGCCAAGGATTGCTGAGCATATGACATGGCACCGATCACATGATGCGGTTGATGGAGTGATGGTGCATCCTTCTGACGGCTATTTATGAAAAATATTTAGTTAAGCATCAAAGAGTCCCCAAATTCACCAAAGGTGACTTTTTGCAGGTATCATGCACCAGCCACCTTGATAAGAAAGAATGGATCATATTACCATAACCATGAGATTAACCAATTATCTAATATATATAAGTCTTGTTCTCAAGCTACTTGGATTTTTTAGGTTCCTATTAATGGTGTCATCTATGGGGAACTAATAAAAAAAAAGGCATTAATTTCTTTGTAATGACATTTCCAAGTCATTTCATGGCATACAACCATAAACACTTGGGTTAGAATGCTTGATGGATCTGCTTGTTACTGCAATTACTTTTACCCATTTACACTTCCAACAACTCATTAACCAAGTGCAACCCGTCACTCAGGCTGTGTTGGCCACTCAAGGGCAAAATCAGGTTTTGCACCTCAATTCAAAATTTTTGGAAACCTAACTCTATTGAAAAAATAGCACTTCCATCGACGATTTCATCGCTGATGTTATCATGTGGGCAAACTCAACATTTGAAAATAAAAAATTCAATTCGTTAATTAAAATTTATTTTTAAAAAATTATTAAATGTTCTTTGTTTTTTAATGGTGCAGGAAAGGAAAACAAATTTACATTGAATGATCAGACTTCTACTAGGCAATGTACTTCCCAATGTATACATCCTGCTCTGAACGGGCCCCTTTTAGTAAGGTGGCATCGCACTTGATAAGCATGTGTTGAAAGAGGCTATTTATGCCTTAGATGCCTATTCATAGTTGGTACCTTACGACTCATAGTCATTAAAGTGCTGCTAGAAGAACTAGCAGCGCTCATGTCTGTATGATGCATAACTAAGTTTCCCTTTGGCATTGACACAAATTAAAGGATTAAAAAAGGTAATAACATTTCTATTTTTAAAAAAATCCAGCAGCACATTCTCTATGCGAGAGACTACTCACAATTTAACAACCTACAAATACACATCAATAATATGTAGCCACAAACCAGATGATTTTATTTATGAAAAATCCTTATTCTCATTGTTTCCTAAGTTAAAAAAAAAACCCATAAAAATACGAGGAATCAACTAATATATTATTTTTTCTAACAATTTATTTAATTTCTAAAAAATTTCAAAATTATATAAACTAACAAATCCATCGTCTTGCCCTTGATTAACTTTCATCATGTCAACCAATAGAGGAGATTGAGGCCTTCTAGCTCCAGTAGTATGGGTGATTGTTCCCATTGATCCAATCATAATCTATGTTATTGCTATCGAGGTTGTATTATTGAGTGAAGCTTCAATGTGGTTAAAGAAGTGTTGTGTTTCCCAAAACTTATAAATGCATCATAAGTAATAGTTTTAAATTTTTTTGAGAGTTTCAAGGATCCCATTAGATAATTAAAGGTCGTTTAGGATTTTTGTGAAGATTACCTAATAATAATTTATTCTTTCTAGGGTTAGAAGAAGTCTTTAAGACTGAGTTATCACAAACTATAAGTAGTCTAATTTTTTAGCTTCTAACAGTAATTCATATGAATCACTAGATAAGATATCTCTTAAAACCCTTTTAAATGAGAAGGATTGTTATGGCTGAGTTGCTAGCTCTTTGTATTCTCTACTTTAGCTATTTGTATAGGTGTATATTTTATCACTTTATCATTAAAAAAAATAATATTCTATTTATAGAGAAAACATGATAACCCTATTAATAGAAAATATCACTTTGTCCATTGAAAAAATATCGCATAAATTATTTCAAGATAATTTTATAAATTTATACAATGATAACCCTATTAATAGAAAAATATCACTTTGTCCATTATAAAAATATATAAATTATTTCAAGATAATTGTAATTTTATGTATTAATTACATTGTAGTCGTTAATTTATAAAACTTGTTTATAATCACATTCTGTTTTATTAATCATTCTATTTTAATTTATTACCAATATTTTTTTAATATATTTGACCCATTAGGTTTCTAATATGTTGACTCAATTATAAATCATAATCCAAAATAAAATATAATTAAATAATTTAACTTATTAATTATCAATTCAAAAAATTAATTAATTTATATTTGAAGATCATGTATAGTTTTTAGCAATATGTTATAATCCCCTAAATATTAGAAAAGTCAAATGTAGTTTGAATTAACTTTTGAGTGACTTATTTTCTAATGTCTTTCATATCTTTTCATCAAGAATGTTTCAGTTTAGACATTTAAGTATGTAGTATGTTTGCTCTATCAAATTATATTTGTTCTCAATACCATAATCATTAATTCTTTCAATAAAATTTGAAGTCTTTTTTCAAATTTCATTCTACCTTACATTAGAATTTCATAATCAATATTATTTGCGAATACGTGGAACACTTTTCCTAACTCACTTAGGATGATGAATGTTTTCTTGATCATTCATATACTTTTATATAGTTCATATTATACTTAATATTTGCTCATTTGTTACCTTTGATAAAGTTAATGTGTAATCATGGTCAAAACATAATATTCTCTATATAAGATAACTTAATGATCACAAGCATAAGGATCACTTATATAACAATCATGTGAGTTTTTTCATAGATATAAGTGATTTCTCTATATATTTTTGGTATTTTCACTTAAATGTAAATCATGATATTTATTATGTGCTCTTTCACTATAAAATATTTTATTGTCCAATTGTAGTTAAAAATCTTATCACATGAATTTTTGCACCTTTATTTATTATTAGCTAAAGTGGTAAACTTGTAATTTTGAGAGAAATGCACTAAATACTCTTATTTTTCTTATAACAACTCTTTTTCTCTTAAAATTCCCCTAAGTCATTTCTAACAATGGTAGAGATCACTTGGAAAGACAAAAATTCTTATTCCTTTTTATTCCATGTGAGTAATGACTGGTTTTGAGTTTTTCCTATAAATACCCAATTGTTTTTCATGAAAGATCACTCTGAACTCTTTAATTTTATAATCTTACATCTTGATGCTTTGATTATTCTCTTATTCTCTTGAAAAAACTTTGAATCTTAATTGCATCAAAATCCCTCTTTCTTCGTTGTGAGTTAGATTACATTTCCACAAGGACTTGAACTTAATATTTTAATCTTTTTTTGTGAAGTGAGATAACTTTTGTGAGATTTATAATTATTATAAAAGTGTAAGTGACACTTGAAACCACTTGAGTAATCTTTGGTTGAGAGTCATTGAGTGATGATATGTTTGATTCTTAGCTCATAAAAGGATTGAGTTCAATCTTGATCCTGTAAAAAGATTGAGATATATTTGATCATAAGATCGTAAAAGGGTTGGATTTGAACTTGAGCCCATAAAAGATCGGGTTGAATCTTGAGCTCGAAAAAAGATTGTGTAAGGTTTTATCCTAGGCCATAAAAGTATTGAGCTTGATCTTGAGCGCATAATAGGGTACTGAACTCAAAAAATAATTGGAAAAGGTTTTTAATATTTGACATACGAAAAAGATTATGTAAAGGTTTAGTCTTACCTGCTAAAAAGATCGTGAATGATATTGAATATTTGAACAAAAGTTAAAGGAGTAAAGTAGATGACTATCCAAACCACTATAAAAATTGATATTTCTCTCTCTCTGTCTCTCTCTCTTTATCTCAATTTACTTAGATTAAATTAATTGTGTATTATTGTTATTGCTAAAGCTGAAAAGACAAGTTTTTCTTGAATATTTTTTTTTGTGATTTTGGCATTCATGAAGTAATTAAAGATTGATTTTTTAAAGTGCCATAATTTTA